>ENA-OOWO01002436-OOWO01002436.1-human-gut-metagenome-genome-assembly--contig:-NODE-2436-length-10711-cov-2.924737_pt1 | contig 10711 bp, 8 predicted proteins | sample MGYA00241579_ERZ501327 | MGnify/ENA primary metagenome ERZ501327 (study PRJEB25962, sample SAMEA2042836) | human gut metagenome | biome: human gut; feature: human-associated habitat; material: faeces...
TGCCGTTCGGCAAGAACCTGTTCAACCTGAGCATCGACTTTGCCGGCGGTACCGAGATGGAGTTCAACATGCACACCGCAGTTACGCAGGATATCCAGACCGAGGTCAGCGATCTGTTCAAGGACGCAACCGGTGTGGACGCATCCTCTGTAACCTCCTCCGGTGACGGCAACGAGGACGTGCTGATCCGCTCCACCTCGATTGATTCCGAGCAGCGTGCTGCCGTGATCGATAAGATGCTGAAGAAGTACAGCCTTGCCGATACCGATATCCTCAACAACAACGACGTATCCGCTTCTGTTGGCAGCGACCTGCAGCGTTCGGCATTCATCTGCTCGATCCTTGCAATCCTGCTGATGCTGGTGTACATCACCTTCCGCTTCGAGCTGACCAGTGGTCTGGCTGCGATCTGCTGCCTGGTTCACGACCTGCTCGTTATGCTGAGCGTTTACGTTCTGCTGCAGATTCCGCTCGACAGCAACTTCATCGCAGCGGCGCTGACCATCCTCGGCTACTCGATCAACGCATCCATCATCGTATTTGACCGCGTTCGTGAGAACCTGCGCACCGCGCGCCGCGAGGACTTCGCGTCCGTCGCAGAGCGCAGCGTATGGCAGACCATGGGCCGTACCATCAACACCACGCTGACCACGCTGTTCACCATCGGCATGGTATACATCCTCGGTGTTCCGTCGCTCAAGCAGTTCACCCTGCCGCTGATCGTCGGTATCCTCGCAGGCGGCTGGTCCTCGGTACTGCTCTCGTGCAGCCTGTGGAACGTATTCCGCAAGAAGTTCCGCAAGAAGCGCATCTGATCATGAAAAAAAGGACACCTTCGGGTGTCCTTTTTGCATGCTTGTATACTAAGGCAACACCGCACAATTAAAGCGGCGGTGCTTTGCGGAAATTTTGTGTCCTGACTTTGTTGCAGTTTCACGGTAATACATCAAGTATTACCGCAAAACTGTGCCTCGTCAGTACGCAAAATTTACTCGCAAATCACTCTTGTTCAATTATGCGGTATTGCCCTAAATTGAAGTGCAGTTGTTGACATGGAGATACAACGGGTGGTATAATATCCGCAGAGTATTACAGGTTATTGTATCATGAAGGGGTGGAGCCGAATGAAATGTCCGTTTTGCGGCCATGATGACAGCAAGGTTGTTGATTCTCGACCGACCGATGAGGGAACGAGCATCCGGCGCCGGCGCGAATGCCTCAAGTGTTTCAAGCGGTTTACCACATACGAAACCGTAGAACGCATGCCGCTCATGCTCGTCAAGCGCGACGGCACGCGGCAGCCCTATGACCGGCAGAAGCTGCTCGGCGGTCTGGTCAAGGCGTGCGAGAAGCGTCCGGTTTCGCTTATGCAGCTCGAGCAGATCGTGGATAATGTCGAGCAGCGCGTATTCAGCGCGCTCGAGAGCGAGGTCTCGAGCAGGACCATCGGCGAGCTGGTCATGGAGCAGCTGCGCTCGGTCGACGAGGTGGCCTATGTGCGCTTTGCGTCTGTCTACCGTCAGTTCAAGGATATCAATACTTTTATGGACGAGCTGAACACCCTGCTCAAGGACAAGTAAACAGCGAAAATCAGGGGAGCCTTTGCGCCGACGGCCGCGCGGAAGGCTCCTTTTCTTTGCATTTGGCCGGACAGTGTGGTATACTGATATCATCTGAACGTATACAGCTGGGAGGATACAGACTTGCGAGTGATGCATGTGATGGGCGGCGGCGACGTTGGCGGCGCCAAGACCCAGATTATGAATACCGTAACCGGACTGAGCCGGACGAACGACGTCATGCTGATCTCGTTCCGGGCCGGTCCGTTCGCGGACGAGGCGAGAGAACGGGGCATTGATGTGCGCGTCATCGAGCGGCACAATCCGTTCCGCGCGGCACGGACCATGCGCGATCTGGTGGACGAGTTCAAGCCGGACATCATCCACTGCCACGGCTGGATGACTGCATTAGCACCGCTGTATATCAAGAAAGCGTATAAAGACGAACCGTCATTCAGAGATGCAAAAGTTGTCTTTTCACTTTATGACAATGACTTCAAGGAACCGTTCCATCCCGATTTTGCCAGCAAGCTTCTTCTGAAGGGTATCAGCAAGAAAGACGTTGCCGATTTGAAAGAGCCGGTTGACTATACAGCCCTCTGCAAACTGGCGGTGGATTATTCCGACGGTGTCATCCAGCAAAGCGAACACGTGAATGAGGAAGTAATAGCATATGCCCGCCAAATCGGCAAGCCTGTCTTAGGCTATCAATCTCCCGAAATCTTTGCAGATGCCTGCAACGACTTCTACGACCAGGTTTGGGGAGCAGAATAAAAATAAAGTATCAATACGAAGAATTATGAAAGTAAAATATTTAGGGATATTGCTTTTTGCAATTCTGGCTTTCTACGGATGCGATGACAATACCGGCACATTGGGCATGAGCATGTTACCTGATTCTGACGGTATTTCAGCCACAACTACGACTTTTGATGTCACCACCAAATCTCTCCTTGCAGAAAAAGTTTATGCCAAGACAAGTACGGGATATGTAGGTAAATTCACCGATCCTGCTCCCGAAGGTTTTGGAAGCTACGAAGCCAGCTTCCTGACTGAGCTGAACTGTACGGACGACTTCAAATTCCCCGCAGTATACGACCCGGAAAAGCATGTGGGAACAATGGCGGGTGATACCGTCGTTTCAGCACAGTTGACAATATACTACTCTTCATGGTTCGGAGATTCCTTAAATCCATGCAGAATGTCGGTATATGAGCTGGACAAAAGATTAGAAAACAAGCACTATACCGATATTAATCCGAAAGAATATTACGGAAACGAAACTGACAAGCCGCATTTTGAAAAAACCGGTTATTTTGAGTTACACAAAGCATATACTGCTTACGATACCTCTGTTCCCGACTCTGTAAGAAATGCTACCGACTCTAATGGAAACAGTCTTTTTTATCCCAATGTAACTCTGCCTCTAAGCAAGCAGTTTGGAAATGAACTCCTGCAGTTGAACAGAGCCTACCAAAGAGGAGAAAACGATTTCTTCAAAAACTCGGAGAAGTTTATTGACAATGTATTGAAAGGAGTCTATATTAAGACGGATTACGGAGACGGAACAATTTTATACGTTGACCGTGTGGACCTGCAAATGCAATTCCGCTTTCATTACGTAGACAGTTTAGGAGTGAAGCTCACCAAAAAAGACGGTAAAGACTCTTTATATTATAGTACGGCAACAGTGTTTGCCTCCACCAAAGAAGTTATTCAAGCCAATAAGTTTGAAAGTTCCGAGGAATTAATCAAGAAAGCGAATGAGACCGGTTGGAGTTATCTCAAATCGCCTGCAGGTATCTTTACAGAGGCAACCTTGCCCTATGATAAAATACATGAAGAGTTGTCAAACGACACGCTGAATGCAGTCAAGCTGACTTTCACAAACTATAATCAGGAAAGTAACAAGTATAAATTCAGCATGAGTGCACCTCAAACCGTACTATTGCTGCGTAAAAAAGACATGGATTCTTTCTTTGTCAACAATGAGCTTGCAAACAATGTAACCTCTTTTGTCGCAACTCACAACAGTATCGAAACCAACCAATATACCTTTATGAATATAGCCCGTCTGGTTTCTGCTTGCATCAATGAAAAAAAGACCGCCAAACAGAAAGCCAAAGAAGCGGCAGGTACATCGTGGAATGAAACTGCATGGGAAACAGAATGGAGCGAAGGCGAAGGAAAGGATTGGGATAAAGTAGTAATAATCCCTGTAGTTGTGACCTACGATACAAACAGCAGTACTCCTTCCATAATTGGTATCCAGCATGACTTGAAGCCTACGTATGCCAAGCTGAAAGGTGGAGACCCGGAACAGGGTGGAACCAAATTGCAAATAGAGGTTACATATACTTCTTTCAATAAGTAAAAAAAGCAGGAGTTTAGATTCTATATATCTTTATAAACCAAAATCTTCATTTATAAAAACCGAAGTTTAGTTTTTATAAATGAAGATTTTGGTTTATAGTTTACTTTAAAGAAAGAGAAGGTTCTGACATAAGCAGAATAGAATTAATCCAAGCTACAAAAAAAGTCCTCCATACTCTCAAATAAAGCATGGAGGACTAACATTATCTAAAGCCGGATAGTGCTATTTGGCAGACTTGGCAGCAGGCTTCTTTGCCGTAACTTTCTTTGCAGTAGACTTTGTAGCAGGTTTAGAAGTATCTTTCGGTTCTTTTTTCTTCTCAGCCGCTTTTTCCTTTTCCAACTTCTTCTGCGTTTTTTCCAGCTCTTTATGAAGAGCTTCTATCTCATCCCCCTGATTCTTGATTGTAGTAAGCAAAGCATTCAGCTCCTCGTTATCAATATCCACCGGATAGAGGGAATCAACACGCTTGATAAAGTCTCCCAAAATATTCATATAGTTGGTGAAAGCATCATACGGTGATTCGTAGATACCACGGTTCAACCCTACTCCGCTATTCTTAGTCGTCATAAAGCGGAAGTTGTTGCTGGCCTGCAAATAATCCCAATCCTGCTTGATGCGGCGGTCATCACAGATATGTACACGCTCGGCCACACTATACAGTTTATTGAAAGCCTCACGCTGCATTACATTACCCAACCAGCAACTTGTATCTCTTTCTTCATCCACCCACGACATAGGATAAGGTACATCCAATTGTGAAACGGATTTCAACTTGGTAACAATTTCGGTAGGAGTTGAGAAAGTAATGCCTTTTTCCTTAGCACATGCAGGCAATGCCTTCAGGAATTCCAGAATATTGGAGGATAGAGGCTGTGACATCCCTAATGAACAAAGCTCCATAAATATGTTGATAACCTGCTCCTCTTGCGGGAACGCATCGATCCAACTGATATATTTATCGGCAAACAGCGGATATTCGTTCCACTCGGAATTCGAGAAACGCAAACTAATATCATCCGACAGTTTAAAATCGCGCAACAGCAACTTTAAGTTCGGATTCATATTACAATGGTACACATAGTGCGGACTCTTCCAGCCAAGCACATGTTTTGCTCCTTCAGTCAGCATTCCCTTAAAGCCCATACTTGCCACCATGGCACCAATTTCGTCATTGTAAATCAGACTGGAGTTACGGAACACCTTGGGTGCTTTGCCAAACATTTGTTTCATTTTGGCACTCTGACGCATCACCTCTTCCTTGAAGCAATCTTCATTAGCCAAAGAAGAAAGTCCATGAGAGTACGGTTCAGCCAAGAACTCACAGCATCCCGTATCATTGAGCTGGTGCAACAGGTCGATTACAGCAGGTGCATGGATTTCCAGTTGCTCCAATGCCACACCTGAGATGGATAAAGCCACTTTAAACGCACCACCCGAATCCTTCACCATTCCAATAAGCGTATTCAGTGCAGGAATATACGAACGTTCGGCAACTTCATTAATACTTGTTTCATTGGCATAATCATCATAATAGTAATGGTTTGTACCAATATCAAAGAAACGATAACGTTTCAGATGTATAATTTGATGTATCTCAAAATAAAGACAGATAGTTCTCATTAGTATTTGTTGTTTTATTATTTACCATAGTTTCTTAACACATCCTCGTAAAGAGCACGGATTCTCAAGCCTACCTTTTCCCAGGTAATTCCGTCCACTTCTTTCTTTCCTTCTTCCTGAAGATAATGGAATAAAGACGGATTCATACAGATGGAATAAATGGCATCCGCCATAGCATGAATATCCCAATAATCGGTCTTAATTACCTTATCGAGGATTTCACCACATCCGGACTGCTTGGAAATGATAGAGGGAGTTCCACACTGCATGGCTTCCAACGGGGCGATACCGAAAGGCTCGGAAACGGAAGGCATAACGAATACATCACTATTCTTATAAACTTCGTACACTTGTTTACCTTTCATAAAGCCGGGAAAATGGAAACGGTCTGCAATGCCACGTTCGGCAGCCATATTAATCATGGCATTCAGCATATCACCCGAACCGGCCATCACAAAGCGGATGTTGCGGGTACGTTGCAACACCAGTGCAGCAGCTTCCACAAAATACTCCGGACCTTTCTGCATAGTGATACGTCCGAGGAAAGTCACGACCTTCTCTTTCGAATGTTCAGGACGCGGAATATCCTGGTATTCTTGCGAAAGCGGATATACCGCATTATGCATGGCAAATACCTTTCTCGGATCTTGATGATACTCGTTGATAACAGTACGACGGGTAAGTTCCGACACACACATAATGCAGTCGGCATAATCCATTCCGTTTTTTTCCATGGAATAAACAGTGGGGTTAACCTTCCCCCGCGAACGGTCAAAATCTGTTGCATGCACATGGATACAGAGCGGTTTGCCACTCACCATCTTCGCATGTACACCAGCCGGATATGTCAGCCAATCGTGCGCATGAATAATGTCGAATTCCTGTTGACGTGCCACAACTCCGGCTATAATCGAGAAGTTATTGATTTCTTCGTGCAAATTTCCGGGATAACCGCCGGCAAAGTCCATACAACCAAGATCATTGACGTGCATATAGGAGAAATCCGAGTAAATATGGTCGCGCAAAGCATAATATTGCTCCGGACTCATTGTCGACAAACGAGACTTCAAATAATCGTAATCAACATCACGCCACACGATAGGCACCTGGTTCATACCGATTATATTCAAGAATTTCTCTTCTTCACCTGTAGGCTTAGGCATACAGAAAGTAGTCTCCACATCTCCCTGCAGACTCAAGCCCTTAGTGATTCCGTATGATGCAACTGCAAGGCCACCATATATTTTGGGAGGAAATTCCCAACCAAACATTAAAACTTTCATCTTCGTTCCTCCTCCTATAAATTATACTTAGACAACAATTTCAAGATACGCAGAATCTCCGCCACATTCATGGCGAACGATACCGCGCCTCTTCCTTTAAACGGCGGATTTCCATCGAATAACTCGGGCAGAGAACCTATGCAATGGCTCGTCATCTCATCTTCAAAACCAATCAGATACCGCTCTACAAACGAAATACCACTCATCTTATATATACGCAGGTACGCTTCCATATAAAAGCCCATAAGCCACGGCCAGGCTGTGCCTTGATGGTATGCGTAATCTCTCTGAATCTGAGGACCGACATAATTGGGATTATACCCCCCACTCTTAGGGCTCAATGTACGCAAACCTTTCGGAGTCAGCAATTCTTTTGTCACAATATCAAGTACCTGCTTCTTCTGTGCCCTATCCAATGGAGAATAGTCAAAAGCAACAGCAAATATCATATTGGGACGAACGCTCCAATCCATCATATAACCGTCTACATAATCAAACAGATAACCGTACTCATTACGAAAAACTTCCACAAACGATTTTCCTGTTATTTCTGCCTGAGCATCCAATTTGTCTGCAAGAATGTCATTCCCACCCTCACGCACAATGTCCGCAACAAAACGCAAAGCATTATACCACAGCGAATTCACCTCAACAATATATCCGGTGCGAGGGATTACAGGATGCCCGTTAACCGTAGAGTTCATCCAGGTAACTGCCTTTTCCTTGCCATTTGCGTAAAGCAAACCGTTTTCATGCAAGAAAAGATTATCATGCTTACGCTCGCAGATATAATTCATAATATCCTCTAATAACTTGCCGTATTTCAAGCGGCATTGTTCGCGCGATGTATCCTTGGCATACTGCTGCAAAGCCCACACTGCCCATAAAAGCACATCGGGATGTTCCATCTCATAGATTTTATAACCTGCGGGTTTATCCTCAATGAAAGCACGGATAGCCTTTTCCGCCGTTTTCATAACATCCTCGAACTCATCTTGTTCGTCCACAGCCAAGGTTAACCCCGGTAAAGAGATAAACAAGTCACGCGCACGGCATTTAAACCAGGGGTAGCCTGCAAGTACATAATGTTCTTCTCCTTGTTTATTGTGAAACTGGTGAGCCGAATTTTTCAAACAGTGATAAAAACTGTCACGTGGAGTACGGTCTTCTGCCTCAGCCTCAAAAGTCTGTTTTAGCTTACGCGGTGAAATTTCGGAGATACCCGCAGAGAAAACGATACTTTCACCTTTCTTTATATCTACTTCAAAATAACCGGGTACATACAGGTCTTCATTAAAATCGTAACCGCGTTCCTGTTCTTTCGGATATTCAATGCCACGATACCAATCCGGCTGATAATGAAATTCGTTCTTTTTGTTCAACTGCATATAAAGTTCCGGATAACCAGGATACATACAGGTTTTAATACCGTTTTCCACCGGTTGGTAATCACGGCTTGCCTGTGCATTTTCGTGCGTGTATTCGCGTACGCTACGGAATGCCAAAAAGGGACGGAACCGAAGTGTTGTTGCCGAATGGGCATCGACCAAGGTGTAACGAATCAGTATCCGGTTCTCATGGTGTACAAAAATTTTCTCTTTGCGGAGAATAACGCCTCCCACACGGTAAGTAGTTGCCGGGATATGCTCGCAATCAAACTCACGGATATACTTATGTCCGTTCGGGCTAAAATTATTCCCCTGATATTTGTGCAATCCCAAGTTAAACTCTGCACCGTGCTGAATCACTGTTTCATCCAAAGAAGACAGCAGCACATGGTTTTCATCATCAAGGTTGGGAACGGGAATTACCAACAAGCCGTGATATTTGCGTGTGTTACAATCTACAATCGTTGTACAATGATAGGCTCCTGATTTGTTAGTCCGAAGTATCTCCCTTGGCAAAGATTCTTGCAGATTAACCATCAGGGTCTTGTCAAATCGTAAATAACTCATAGTTGTGCATTATTTAAAGGTTAATTATTTCAGGTATATGCGCTACAAAGCTTGTAGCAATGCCCAAAAATACGAATTAAAGCCTACACGCAAAATAAAAAGTCTTTTTTTTTTCGCTTTTCAGGCAAATAATCCAAAGCATTGTACGAAAATGATAAATCCCTGTACAATATAGGAAGCATGACGGGCTACAAATAGTTCTGACTATGGTATACCACTATTTTTATTTATCCGCTTTATCCACATCTGGATTCTTGGAAGCAGGAATAGACCGTGGATTTTAACACACGGGAAGTTGTCCTATGATACCTTTTAATATCTTCCTTTACGGAAAAGTTGTTACAATTTCTTCTACAGGAAAAAGAGAAAGAGAACTAATGATGAAAGCTGTCCAGCAGCAATGAAATATTAGCCATAAACAAACGCACTGAAATTGCCAACAGGATAATGCCAAAAAATTTACGGATAATATAAATGCCGCCTTTACCCAAAAAACGTTCTACCCTCCCGGTCATGCTGACAACAAAATATACCCATATCATATTCAAAACTAATGCAATGATAATATTGATACTGGCATATTCTGCACGCAAAGAGAGTAAAGTTGTAAAGGCTCCCGCTCCTGCCAATAGCGGAAAGACCAGCGGAACCAGCGTTGCTTCTTTAATCGGCCCCTGGTTTTTAAAGATTTCAATATCAAGAATCATTTCCAGCGACATCAGAAAAATAACAAACGCACCGGCCACCGCAAATGACTCAATGTCCACATGAAACAATTTCAGCATCATATCACCCGCATAAAAGAAACCAATCAGCAAGGCAAACGATATTAATGTAGCTTTCAGCGCATTTACATCTTTCCCTTTTTCTTTCAAATTAATAATAATAGGAATAGAGCCTATAATATCTATCACGGCAAACAGCACGATAAAAGCACTGGTCATCTGCTGCCAATTAAATGCTGAAAACATATGTCCCTCCTTTTTTCTACAAAAATAATCTATTTTTATGTATTTCGCAAAATTTCTTAAAAGTGAATGAGTAGCACGTTTAAGAAATAATAAAAAAAACAAAAAGAAAGGGCAAGTGTTTACGGCAGAGTTCGATTATATCTACTTTTGTTCTTAAACCAGAAGATGAGAATGATATGGAAACAATGTTTGATACGTTATTACAATTACCCCTGTTTCAGGGACTTGCCCAAGAAGACTTCACCCGTATTTTGGAAAAGGTCAAATTGCACTTCACAAAATATAAGCCAGGTGAGCTTCTTTTAAAAGAGGGGGGCGCCTGTCATGAACTGGTCTTCGTCCTAAAAGGAGAAATTGCATCTTCCACATCATCCGCCGATTCTTCTTACTGCTTCACCGAATATTTTCCAGCCCCTTTCCTGATTGAGGCTCACTCCATATTCGGCATGAAAACGCATTATGCTTCTACATATCGGGCAAGAACCGAAGTGCATACGGTCAGCATCAGCAAAGCATTTGTAGTGAAAGAGCTCTTCAACTACGAAATATTCCGCTTGAATTACATGAATATCATCAGTAACCGCACTCAAATGCTGCACAACCGCTTATGGGCTGTATTCGGCAATAGTCCCGAAAGCCGCATTATCCATTTCATCCTCAGTCATACAGAACGGCTGTCGGGCGAAAAAATATTGAAAATAAAAATGGAGGATTTGGCTCAAATCATCAACGAAACCCGAACAGGAGTGTCAAAAGCCCTCAATACTATGCAAACAAAAGGATTGGTTGAATTACACCGCGGAGAAATCATACTGCCTAATGTTGAAAATTTGATAAACTGACCAAGTACATAAAATGCAAATATCTTCAAGAAGATTATTAAAATGAAATGAGGTTGTGTCAAAACGCTGACACAGCCTTTTTTTATGCGCAAAGCCCAGACTTT
>ENA-OOWO01002445-OOWO01002445.1-human-gut-metagenome-genome-assembly--contig:-NODE-2445-length-10682-cov-3.406794_pt1 | contig 10682 bp, 8 predicted proteins | sample MGYA00241579_ERZ501327 | MGnify/ENA primary metagenome ERZ501327 (study PRJEB25962, sample SAMEA2042836) | human gut metagenome | biome: human gut; feature: human-associated habitat; material: faeces...
TGAAACACTTGTTACAGGCGATTACGAACAGATTGTCCCTGCCGTTCAGCACTGATGCAAGCTCATCACTGCTTTTCAGCTTGTACTTAGTATAGTTTTCCAATTGCTCACCTTCCTTATAAAGATTATATCCTTATGATTATCTGCTCTTATCCGTTCCCTCCTTCTCTGCACTCCCAGGAAAGAAACAATAAAACCAAATAAATAAGTTCTTTGTTATTTGTTCAGCCCTTCGAAAATCCCGGTTCCTAAAAAAGGCCGCAATATTTCCTCTGACTGCTACAATAAATGTACCATAATTTGAACATATTATCCAGTTTTATTAGCTATTTTTATAAATTTATTCTATGATTTCATTCCAATCGTCTATGGATGTACGGATATTTGTACAACTTCTGTTATGTTACATGCGTTAGTTATATGCAACTTATATAATTTTGTTTATAAAATATCCTTTTTATGCATTGAGCATATTGCACAAGGATTTTATCTTTAACAGGGCAGATCCGAAAGGTGTCTTTTATCATGGGGTAAGACGCTGTCCGCAATATTCACAATTGCTCAGACGTCCTTTTATTACCTGATTCTTTGCACCGCAGCTGGTACAGGTAACTGTAATATAAATCTTTTCATTTACACGTCTGTTTGGTGCAGTAATCATAATATAATTTCCTTCTCTGTCTATCTGGATATTCCGGATATATCCCCTGGCAATAAATTTTTCCAGTTTTTTTACTGCGCCTTTTCCCAGTTCCTGCTCAAGTTTCTCAAATGAGACCGTATTCTGGGCATAAGATTCAAACCAGCAGGCAATTTCCCTGGCTTTTTTCTTCCGTAATGCTTTCTGAACTTCCCTGAAAGTCGGATATAAAAATAACAGACAGAGCAGAATCTCTGTTGCTGCCATTCCCCAGCGTCCTTCACCAATATACTTCTCCGATGCACCAATAGCTCCCAGGGATAAAAGCATGCAGAAGCCACAAAGAACCCACTTCAGTTTTCCCAACACCCCTGCTTTTTTATTTTTTTCTGTCAAAAAATCATTCATGTCTGTTTCCTCTTTCTCTGATTAATCAAAATTCTATAATATATTGGTGAAGCTTCTGTCAGCCTGCCCCCAGCAGAAGCCATGCGTCACCTGACGGATCATAATAATAAACCACATTGTCTCCTACTGCATAATAATGTTCTTTTGTAAAATGATCCTCATGATCCGTTCCCAGAACAAATACCGGACAATTTCTTCCTTCAATGTACTCCTCAGTGCCTGTATACCACAGAGACATTCCAAGACCAAGGTAATAGCTGACTTCATCTGTCTCAGAAAGCTGTTCTCTGGCAATCTTTATATTCAATGCTGAATCATGCTCCGGATTACACTCTGGATCGTACTCTGACTCATACACGGGATTATATTCCGGATCATACTCATCCCAATTATAATATATGGAGAAATCATAGCAGTGGGTTTCTGCTGCAAGATGTCCATCCTTTAACGACACCATAGGATGGTATTGTATACTCATATTCTGCTTCTGTACAGAAACCATCACATTGGAATGAATCTCACTCACATTGCAGCGCAGGATAATGATTTCATTCTCCTTCCCTGTATAATATGGGGCGTTCAGATCATCCAGATATTCCCCTTCTTCCGTAGGCTGAGCCGGATAAACGCTGACCCTGCAATCATCCCCCGGGACAATGGCATAAATTTCATATCCCCCTGCATCAACCACTGTTCCATCCTGTAAAAAAGGATACGCAGCTGCCACCTCTCCCTGTCTGGTATATTCAAGTATCTCTGCTGCCTCTGCACCTTCATAGGTATATCCCAGAAATGCCATTCCGGCCTGACATTCATTTTCCCTGATAATGTCCTGCAGAATTGCCAGATTCTCATCTGCCCCAGGTGCTCTGGCAAATACTTCTCTCATACCTCCGCCATGGATACCAACAGAAAACAGTACCGCACAAACACATACAGCAATCGAATATTTTTTCATACTCTCATCTCCCTTCTTATCAAGCGGATATTTGCACTCCGCTTCGCTTTCTGCTCATAACAGAATAACTTCGCAGTTTATCAGCTTGCTATTTTAACGTAGTTACGATTAGCTTACTTTCCAGTGCAGCCGCTATCAGATCTTCTTTACAGCTGTATCCTGCCTTGGCGATCATTTCCTGAAAATTCCATCTCACCCCGGAGGTAGAGCATTTCATTTCTCTTGCAATCTCTGAATATGACATTCCACGGATATACAGGCGGAGCATCTCAAGCTGCCTGGGACTGATATCGCCGCTTGTGATCCAGTTAAGCTCCACCTTCGGCGTCATATCCGGAAATACATGCTCACCATTTAAGGTTCTGTGGATCACACTCCGTATTTCCTCTTCCCCGTGATCCTTATACCAGAGACTGTCTGCACATCCACTTTTTGCCCTTTCCAGCACCTTGGGATCGATCAGGGAAGTAACGATCAATACCTTTGTATAGGGATACTTCTCCCTGATCACTTTTCCGGCACTGAGTCCATCATGATTATGAAACGTCTGCACATCCATGATCATAAGATCAATTGCCGAATAATCACAGATTTTTACAGCTTCACGTGCATCTGAAACTGTCTGGACATGTCGGAATTCCGGCTCCTGCATAATAATATATTCAAAATACTTCTGCATGATCTTCTGATCTTCTACTATCAGTATCCGTACCATCGAATCCCATCCTTTCTGTCAGTGGCATTTTCAATATCAGACAAAACTCAGGGGAAAAAGAAACCTGCATCCTGCATTTTCCTGATTCAGCTGCCTTTCTCAGTGCAGATAAACCACCGCCTTCTTCCGCATTTTTGTCAGGCACCTCTCCATCATTGGTAATCTGAACAGTATATTCATCTGCATTTTTGTCTATCTTCACCCAAACAGTACTGCCATGGGCATGTCTGGCACAATTTGTCACACATTCGCGGATTGCCCTGTCTGTCAGCAGCCTGTAAGATGGATGCATGGGAAAGTTCCCACTGATCTGAACTGAAATTCCAAGCTCTTCTGCATGTCTGACCGTATCTTTATATACTTCTTCCATACTCTCAACAGCAGAACCGGTAAGAATATAAACCAGATGTTTCAATACAGACAACTGTTTATCCATTTTATCCGGATCTTCTTTCCTTTCCAATATTCTGCGTATTGACAGAAGGCTTCGTCCAAAATTGTCATGAACCTGCATTTTCATGACAAGCGTCTCCTGCTCTCTGATTTTATCTCCGATTTTTTCGTACATTTCCTCCAGCTTATGATTCAGGATTTCCAACTTTTCATTGTTTTCCCTGATTTTTTCACCATTGTAATAAATTTCTGATACATTAACTGCCACTGTCTGCAGATATCCTGCACAATCCGGCTCCTGCAGACTATATTCCTGAAACATCCAGACGGAACCATCAGGAAAATAAAACACATTACTGTCTTTGCTCAATCTGCAAAGACCTTCCGATTCAGGTTCCCCACTCATTGCTTTCCTTAATGCGTCATAATCCTGCAGATAAGAACCTGTCATGATTCTGCTCAGCTCCTGCATCTTGGTATTACACAAAACAATCCTTCCAAGAGGATCCGAAAAACAGACTCCACAGGGAACGTCATTCACAGCCTCGTTCACAGACCAGTAAGACAGAGAATGATAATATCTGCGTTTCTCGCTCCGGATTGCCCAGCAAAGATAAAGCAATAATCCTATAACCACCGTCATTAAAACACTGACCGGATAACCCTGAAGCATTGGCTGATAGGAACTTTCTCCCAGGCAATATCTGTGATCATTCATCAGAACGCCCATGAACATAAAAGAAACAGCAAAGACAGCCACTGCCGTTACAATTTTCTTTTTCCCGGAAAAGCAGGTGATTCTTACCAGCAGGAGGATTAATTCCAGAATCATGCAGATTTCAAGAAGAATCATCAGAGCATTCTGTATTGCCATACTGCATTCCACAAAACTGATCATCTTCCGCCTCTCTTTCTGAAGACGATACATCTGATAAACCATTCGTTTTCATCTTCCTGCTGCACTTTTAATTCCGGCCTTTCCAACATGAATCCACGCAGATCCGCCTCTGATACAATATGAACTGAAATCCGCAGAGCATCATCAATCTGCGACACACGGTAAAAAACAGACTGCATGATATCAACCAATCGTTCCACAAGCCATTCAAAGGTGTCATAGCATTTTAGTATATCATCTGCATTCATCTGCACATCCACATTTTCCACGTAGTAAGCAGCCCGGATCCTGCATAATTTTAAGCTGTCACAGGATTCTGCCAGGCTTTGTCTGAGATCTTCCATTGTAAGCAGATTTCCATCTGATGCATATTGTGTCAGCACCAGATTCTTTCTCCGCTTCAAATACGTACCAACAACTACAATTTTACCGAGAATCCAATCATATTGTTCCCTTGATTCTGTCCGTTCCAGCTCATCCATAAACTGTGACAGCAATTCCAGCTGACCGGCAGTCTGATTCTGTATCATATTTAACAGACGGTTCTGTTCTTCTGTCTTTCTACGCTCAGCCTCTTTCTGATAAGCTTTCTGTAACAGACGGTTTCTGGCCGTCAGTTCCTCCTGCTGTTCCCGAATATCCTGATACTGATCCAACAGTACCGAAATATCCTCTGACCAAAACAAATGTCCTCCCCTTATAGGAATATGGTTGATCCGGATTCCCTGTTCCTGTACGGATGATCTGTCTATTATGATTCTACGCAGTTCAGGCGACAGCTCTGGAAAATCACCGGAATGATAATAGCGCTGAAAAGAATGATCTGTAATCTCTGCATCCAGTCCTCCGGAAGTCTGGAATAATTCAAAATATCGATTATTGGTCTGTATCAATCCACATAATATACAACCCTGAAAAATTGCCGCCATTAAAAGACAGCACACTGCCGTCATATCCCCTGCAATGATTTTGATGAAAGGCAGGCGGAGTATATTTCCGATATTCCACCCCAGAAGCAATATTCCCGGAATCACCGGCAGCCAGAACTGTTTCTTTCCCGGAATTCTGCTTTTTCTGATCAGAATGATTTCCATCCCTGTCAGACAGATCAAGATCCATCCCTGAATCACCATAAAAACAATACCATAGCTGTAATCTTTATCCGAAAATGGGGGCTGTTTGGAAAAACGAAATACCAGCTGATGCAAATCATTTGTAAAAACACTTACGATCAATATCGCTGCAACGGTCAGCAAAATTATAATCTTTCTGATCGTTTTCTCTTCCTCCTTTTCGCCCAAAAACATTGCTGCTGCCAAACCCAGAACCGGAATCAGAATCATGGGAATATAATATAGATACCAGCAGATATGTTCTCCAAGAGGATCATGAAAAATATGAAATTTTACTGTCCGCACAAAGAACCAGAATACCATCAGACAGCCAATTGCAGTCAGGCATCTGCGCGTTTTTTTATGTACTACATGTCTTCTCAGATAAATCACCCAGGCACAGTACATTCCCAGATAAATACAGCTACGACACTGATCTGCCAGATTTCTCATAAAAACATTTTCCGTTCTCACCTGCCTGCAGAAATAAGCCAGCAACACACTTATCAGAATCACTCCATATGACAGAGTCCTCTTTTTACTGTATGTCATGAAAGTTCCTCTCTTACCGGAGCGGGTTTGAAAAATGCTTTACGCAAGATGTGCGTCACAATTTGCAGGAATGATTTTTCAAATACGCTCTAATCCATTTTTGTAATAATTATACTATAAAGCACCATTTTATCATATAGTTTTTAGAGAAATCATCTATTTTCAGAGCTTTTTATCACAAACAGAGTGAACAATTATGTCCACTCTGTTTAATCATTACTTAAAACGGTCTTGGCTGACCACAGTATTCACAAAACTTTCCGGTATTCTCTGCACCGCACTGGCATTTCCACGAACTGTTATTCTGTTGCATTCCTCCGGTCATGTTCGTTTCTGACATTCCCGTCTGCTGCATTCCTCCGTTCATGTTCATTCCGGACATTCCGGGCTGCATTCCTCCGTTCATGTTCATTCCCGGCATTCCGGGCTGCATCCCTCCATTCATGTTCATTCCTGGCATTCCGGGCTGCATTCCCGCTGCATTTGGTGTCAGTGCCGCAATAATCTGATATGCGGTCTGCTCCACTTCCATCAATTCCCTTCTGTTATCACTGCTTATAGAGAAAGTATTCAAGCGAAAATCCATATCATCAAACCACTGGGTTCTCACTTTAATACGCATAGTATAATCAAATTCATATTTATATACCGGTGGCTGATAACTTACAGTTTCTCCATCCTTTGTATATGTTTCCTCTTGCTGCTGTTGGTCTACATCAACCCTGCACTGTACAATGGCTGATAAAGGAACTATGTCCGGGTTTTCATTAACATCCAGTTTCCGCGCAACAGTAAAATTCCCCTTATTATCATCAATAAAAACATTGTAATTTCTGGTATTGATCTGACGGGTTATACAAAAGTCCATTACCGCTTTTTTGTTTTTTTCACGATATTCCAGCTGGCGTTTGATATCCTCTACCGTACTATGCCGCCGCTCCTCAAACCATGGTGATAATTTTTTCGCACAATCCTTACACAGATTTCCGTCATCCAGTTTTCGATTTCCCAATAACCCAATTTTCTCTCCGCAGATGTCACAGATTTTCTTATCAAATAATCCCATACCCTATCCTCCTTTTTGATCTGAAAACCCATACTGTCGCACCGGAATGGTGCGGCAGTATTTTACCTTATTCTGTAACAATTATTTTTTCAAAATATGTCTTTACGGAAAAATCAACTTCACCTGTTTCAGAATCATCTGCTTCTTCGCCGTCATCAGATTCCTCTGCATCATCTTCTGCTATCAAACACAGTTTTCCATCATCCAGTAAATTGAACTTCATATTATCAAGACTGAAAAACATAGTTCCTGCCTCATCCTCTGTTACAGCCTTTAATACCAGTGCGTTTCCTTCCACGTCGCCCTGAAGTTCTACTTTTGTCTCTTCTCCGCTCTCTATTAAGATAATTTCAGCCTTTCCGTCTTCCACAGACATACTCATTTCAAATCCTGTAAAGTCAGCATTAACCGGCATCTGCATTCCAAATGCTTCCATCAGAGTACAGCTCCATTCTCCTTCAAAATCCTTCATGGTTGGATTTTCTACCGGTTTGCCCGGTACATAAGGCTCATACTCTTCCTTTTCCTGACTCAGGATCATTGTCGTTCCATCTGCTGTTAAGGTTATCTTACCGTCCTTGTACTCGCATTCCCCTGTCTGATCATTATGAGTCATCAAAATTTTATCATTTTCTATTTTCCACTCTGATTCATCTACTTCAGGCTCTTCCCCATAAACAGAACTTGTTGTTTCCATTTTACCGTCTTCTTTAATGTCCACGGTCACTTCCATTCCCATTGCCCCCGGATGAAAGGATGCACCTTCGCCCATAGAAAGCTCATTTACATACCAGGTTCCAATAACATCCTTTTCTTCAAGGGCATAAACACTTACGCTCATAAAGCCTGCCATTAAGACTCCTACTGTTCCTGCCATCCACAACCTCATTTTTTTACTCATACAAACATCTCCTTTCTTTTTTAATGTACTCCTCGGACTCTTTTTTACTTAATTTTGTGAGAAGATTTTTTGTTTATCTACATTATACGTGAACGCTCAGATATTTACACTAGCACTTCTGACAGTATGCATGTAATTTTTTGGATAAATTAAAACCTGCTGAAAAGTTTTTAACTTTTCTCAGCAGGTTCATTAAAATACTTTCTGTTTTAGCGCATTCTCTCCAGATTTTCCAGAATTATATCTGCGCTGATTGGTTTGGCAATATGAGCGTTCATACCCGCTTTGATTGCCTTTTTACGGTCTTCTTCAAAAGCATTGGCAGTCATCGCAATGATTGGTATATTTGCGCATTTCGGATCATTCAATGTACGGATTTCCCGGGTTGCGGTGTATCCATCCATCTTCGGCATCTGAATATCCATGAAGATCAGATCATATTTTCTGCCTTCTGCAGATGACATGATATTCACAGCATCTGTACCATCCTCAACGCAATCCACATCCAGACCAATTTCCTCCATGATCGCTGTTGCGATCTCCCGGTTCAGCTCATTATCCTCTACAAGAAGAACTTTCTTCCCTTCATAACGCCTCTGGATTTCTGCCCGGATTTTCTGCTTCTCATTCTTAAGGGGCTCTCTTTGCTCCGAATCAGGTTCCTCCTTCACAGTCGTCCCTGATATTTCACATTCAAGCATAACCGTAAACTCCGTTCCCCTTCCTACTTCGCTTTCAACCTGAATCGTACCGCCCAGCATATCCACAATGTTTTTGGTGATTGCCATTCCGAGACCGGTTCCTCCTATTCCATTCTCCGTAACGGTATGTTCTCTTGTAAATGAGTCAAACACCTGCTCCCTGAACTCCGGCGACATCCCAATTCCATTATCCTTCACACTGAATACCACTGTTGTACATCCGTCTCTTCTGCATGGTTTCTCAGAAACACGAATGTTAACCGTACCCCCGACCGGTGTAAATTTCACAGCATTACTGCTGATATTCAGAAGCACCTGCGTCAGGCGCAACTTGTCGGTAATGATATCTTCATGGAGTACATCCTGTGTATCAATATACAGCTCCTGCTGTTTAGAATGTACAGATTCCTGTATAATTGTATTTAAGTCATGCAAGATATCCGGCAGGTGTACAACTGTATATTCAATCCGTACGGAACCGTTCTCGATTCTGCTCATATCCAGCACATCATTGATTAGGCTGAGCAGATGCTGACCGGATATATGGATTTTTTTCAGATAATCCAGAACGAGCTCCTTATTGTCAATATGTGTTGTCGCAAGCGCAGTAAATCCAATGACCGCATTCATCGGCGTGCGGATATCATGAGACATATTATTTAAAAACGCTGTCTTCGCCCGGTTCGCATGTTCAGCGGCTGCAAGTGCATTTCTCAGATTCTTATCCTGTTCTATCTCATGTTCTTTTTCTTCTGTCATATCACGGTTCGCAACCAGAACAGTATTCAATTTTCCATCTTTATCATATCCTTGCGGTACAATGATTATCGTCAGCCATCTTTCATCTACTGTCTGCGCTGTAAAACTCAACGTTTCGTGTTCTTCCAGACGCTTTGCCACCGTACTCATATCAACAAATTCCCAATAGGCTTCCTGAAATGGTTCTGCAATAACCTGCTGTATCAGTTCTTCCAGATGTGCTTTAGAGAGTATGTCCCCTTGCTGATCCGGCTTCATATCTTTTGAAGATTTTACGATTTCTATTTCCTCTGTTTTTAAATTTACAAGAGAAATAGAGGAATAGGCATGACCAAGTGCATTGATCACGCGAAGTCTCTTTTGATCCTGAAGGATACTTCTCTTTTCTGTTCTGTTCCTTAGCACTCGATAAAATAAGAAAATAAGCAGTGCAAGCAGCGCATAGATCACGCATATTGTATTGCGTGTAATGTATACCTGATGTTTCGGAAAAAAAACGTATGCATTATAGTCTTTTATCTTCTCCTGGCGCCCGTACCAATTTCCATTCTTTGAACGAAGATGGACGATTCCATTTCCACCTGACTTAAATTCATTTTCATACAAAGACTTTGCGCCCTCTACAGAACTAGAAACAAGGTTCTGTTTATTTGTACTGACAATCTTATCCTCATCACAGATTGCAACACATCCATTCATTTCAAAAGGAAAATTTGAAAACAACGATGCCATCGTCAGGTCTCCGTTTATCTCATTTACTTCCTCTTTCTGCTCATATGCAATTAAGATACCTGACGCATCCTGCCTTGCCACCGCTACAAAATCATAGAGTTTTCCTTCATTTCTCAGACGGGTCGTATACGTTTTTTCCGGATGTTCGACAATATCACGTACATAATCACTTTCAATCAGCTTCTGCCACAACGGCATCGCATCTCCATCTCTCGTAGTCTGTTCTATCACCTTCAGCTTCTTATCTAGCACAAGTATTCCTGTCAGACGCTGTTCTTTTGCATACTTATCTAGCATTTCTGCTCTGAAATTTCCTTCCTGCGCTATGACACGGCTCAATTCTGTTGTTTTATCCATAAGACGTACCAGACTCTTCACCTGATCATTCGTATTATAAATCTCATAACTTTCGATCCGCGTTTTTACAAAGTCAAATGTCTCATTCAGTGTACGATTTAGCTTCTTATTATCACTTGCTGTCAGCAGAGAAAAGATTAGGATTCCGACAAAAATCAGCGTAAACACTAGTAAACATGCATTTCTATCAAACTTTTTTTTCTGTACCTGAGGCATCTGCGACCTCATCTGTCTACTCATTTTGTTCTCCTTCCGGCAAAATTTCGTCCGCATCCAATCCATATTTTGTAACTATTTTTTCTGTAATTCCTTCCCTCTGCAATTTTTTAAGTGTTTCTGTAAGATCTGCTGCAACTTCCTCGTGCGTTCCTTTTTTAAAAGCCACTCCAAGTTCTGATTTATAAATACTTTCATCCAACATTCGGTAAGCATCCTTACCTTCTTTCACCAGACTGCCAAGCATTGCCTCATGCCCGGCAATCGCATCCAC
>ENA-OOWO01002448-OOWO01002448.1-human-gut-metagenome-genome-assembly--contig:-NODE-2448-length-10673-cov-2.435016_pt1 | contig 10673 bp, 8 predicted proteins | sample MGYA00241579_ERZ501327 | MGnify/ENA primary metagenome ERZ501327 (study PRJEB25962, sample SAMEA2042836) | human gut metagenome | biome: human gut; feature: human-associated habitat; material: faeces...
GGAACACTTGCTCCTGTAACCTGTCTTAATGAGGAGACTTTAATGTGTGAACATTCGTCTTCCTGCTATACGCTTCCTATATGGCAGGGACTTGCAGATGTAATTAATAACTATCTTGATAATATGACACTCGCAGATGTTGCGGCAACAGCAATTGATAAGGCGGGTAATAAGACGGCATATAATGCCTGATAATATATGCGGCATTGTGCTGGCACACTTGGCACAAAGCAGTCCTGCGTTAAATGAGTGTGCAGAAATGAGGAGTATTATGTCAGATAAGAATTTATTAAATGTTAAAGATTTATATGTAGATGTAGAAGATAAGGAAATTCTTCATGGTGTTAATCTTTCAATAGGCAAGGGTGAAACACATGTACTTATGGGACCTAATGGAACAGGTAAGTCAACACTTGGCTATGCTTTAATGGGCAACCCAAGATATACAGTAAAGAGTGGTGAGATATGGTTTGACGGTAAGAATATTACTGATGAACCAGTTAATGAGAGAGCTAAAGCAGGAATGTTCTTATCATTCCAGAACCCACTTGAAGTTCCGGGTGTTACACTCAGTTCATTTATAAGAAATGCCCTTGAATTAAAGACCGGCAAGAGAACAAGATATATGGAATTCAAGAAAGAACTTGAAAAGACTATGGAGCTTTTATCTATGGACAAGTCTTATGCAGAGAGAGATCTTAATGTAGGCTTTTCAGGTGGTGAGAAGAAGAAGGCAGATGCCTATACCGACCAGGTGTTCCGCAACTTGCAGGGTATTTCGGCAGGTACCCCAATTTATGAGAATTATGACACGCATACCGGCAAGCCTATGCAGGCTTCTCACTTCAGCTGGAGTGCCGCTTGCCTGATCATGATGTACAATGATTATGGAAAATAAACGATAATCTCATGTGTTAAACGTCATGCCAAAGGGGTTTGGCACATCTTAAAACCTAAATAAAAAAAGCCTTTGAGCGTATCGGAAATGATAGCTCAAAGGCTTATTTTTTACCCTAAATGATTGAACTGTAACAAGCAAATTTCATACGCTTGGAAAGCGTGTGGTGTATATTATCTCAAAACATACTTTCCGGCTGGTGTCTTGCTGAACTTCACCTGATAGACTTCAGAGACAATCTGCAGCGCCTCGGTGAGGCTGTTGTTCGGCAAGGTTCCTGTGAAAGGTTCGATGGTATCCATTTCTACAGCAATCTCTACTCCGTAATTCTTCTCCAGACTTCTGATGACTCTGCCCAGCGATGCATCACGGAATACGAGCTGCTTCTTCTGCCATGCACAGGCATCTTCGATATGCGATGTTTCGCGGATATCCATCTTTCCAGTCTGTTTGTTCACCACTACGATTTCGTTTGGCTTCATCGTATAGGTGCTGCCGTTGGCAAGGGAAGTGAGCATCACGCTACCGTTGAGCAGCGCAACTTCTGCTGTCTGTTCTTTCTTTCTGTTGATGACGTTAAACTCAGTACCCAATACCTTGATTTCCATTCCCTGCATGTGGATGATGAATGGATGTCGGGCGTCTTTGGCTACCTTGTAGTGAGCCTCGCCTTCAAATTCAATCTCGCGATTGTCCTTGCAGAAATCCTGTGGTGCATACTTGATGCTGGAGAGCGAATTGAGCGCTACCACACTCTTGTCGGGCAGGGTGATGCTCACCTGTTCGCCTTCCTGGGTAGTGATTTCTGTCAGCGGAATCGCGGCATATTGCCTGTTTTCCTTATACATCATTCCCATAATCACCATGCAGATAGGCAGGGCAATAGCTGCCGCTATCTGGGTCCACTTGAGGACGCGCTTCAGGGTGAATTGTTTACGGGTTCCTATCTGTTCATGAATTTCGGTCTTGATACGTGCCAAATCTTCGTCAGAAATACCGCTATCCGGGATGATGCCGTGCAGCCATTCCTCTTCCATGGCTGCTGCTAATTCTTCATCAGAACAGTTGTTGATCCGTTCCTTCAGATTAGCTAAGTCTGTACTATTCTTGATGTCGTCTAACATAAAACAATCTTTTTTAGATTATACACGGTTCGGTAGAGAATGTACCGTTAAATTATACTAAAAACAAGAGCCACATCAGGTTGGTGCGGTTGCTGATAAGCTGTCGGAGCTGTTTCAACCCCATGGACAGCTGGTTCTTAACGGTCTGTTCACTATAGTTGAGCTTCTCGGCAATCTCCTGATTGTTGAGCATCTCCAACTTGGAGAGTCGGATGATTTCCTGCTGCGTCTTGGGCAGCTTGGCAAGCATCTGGTTGAGCTGTCTGACGAAATCATCATACTCCAACTGGCTGTCTGCAGTGGTGCTGTTGTGATGGTCAAGATAGTCCATGTAGTCTTCATACACGGGCGAATTGATGACCTTCCTGTAGGCGTTGATGAGGTAATGCTTGGCTCTGAGGAAGAGCAGCGGCTTTACGCTGTCTGCCTCTTCCAGCGTGCTTCTGTTGTTCCAGAGCCATACGAAGGTATCTTCCATGATTTCTTCGGCATTCTCCTTCGACTTGGTATATTTCAGGCAAAAGGCAAAGAGTCTGCGGGCATATAGCCCGTAGATTTCATCGAATGCCTTCATAGATCCTTTTTTGAGTTGAAGGATAAGTTCTGTTTCTGTCTTTTTAAACATGATAACTATTCACTAAAATCCATCTAAATCATATTCTTCGCTGTCCAAATCCAGACTGTCGTCGTTGTCGAAAGTTGTATTTGGTGCTTTTTCTTCCTTTATATCCGCATCGGTTCCCTGGGTTCCGGTAGTTCCGTTTTCGGATGTTCTGGTAGTTCCGTTACTGAAAGTTCCGGTTGTTCCATTACCGAATGTTCCAGTAGTTCCGGTTTCTATTTCACCGGCAGTTCCGGTTTCTTCTTCATTTTCTTCTGAATCATCCGTCTTTTCCTGCTGGATGATTTCCTCCGGTTCTTCAAGCAGTGGGTCCTTGCTGATTTTCAGCGGTGCCAGATGCTGGGTATAGAAGAGGGTATAGTCGTCGTAGCTCAGACTGGTGCCCAGCAGCAGGAGGTTTGGTTCGCTGATTACGATGCCGCGGGCTCCCTTTGAGAGAAGCTGGGTGATGGCCTGATGCTGGTAGATGTCGTTGGCATACTGGCGTGCTTCGTCGTAATTGCGGAATCCCTTTACCTGCATGCGGTGCAGACCATTCTGCTCGTCAATGACAAGGTCGAAATTGCGAACGAGATAGGAAGTGAAATTATATTTCGCCATCTCGAAGAGCAACTGGTTCTCGTTTACAGAATCGGGAACGTAGGCGAGCATGAAGACGAACGGCTCGTTGCGCTCAATGCTAAATACCTTTGCTTTGGATTTGACATCATCATTGAGTACGGCGTTGCGGCGCGACCATACATTGCTCAGGTCGAATGTGCCGCCCTTGAGCTGTCTGCCGGCTTTCACTCCGTTGAGAATCATTCCTGCCATCTCGCTGAGTCGACTGTTCGGATATTTCTCTACCACCTGCTGCATATCATCAAGACAAGCCTGGATATTACCCTCGTGGAGCTGGGTGAGTCCGCCGATAAAGAGGAATTTGTCGCGGTTGGCTCCTTCAGGATAGCGCTTGTCAGAGATAGCCCTGTTGTGTACCACCTTATTATATAGGTTAGCCTTGAAGGCGTCGTAGGTGGCAGCATAGAGCGAATCTTCGAGATGAATGCCCATCTTCGCATCTTCCTCATAATAAGGAGAGGTGAGCAGGGCGGTCCATTGACTCTCCGGATAATTCGCTTTCAACAGGTCGAGATAGCGGCTGGCGATGGCTGGCTGCTTCCTGATGTTGTAGAGCAGGTAGAGGTGATAGTAGGCATCATCGAGATGTTCGTATGCTGCGTTCTTCTTCACCAGTCGCTGCAGCATGCGTTCGCTTTCGTCCAGATCATTGAGTTTGTCTTTCAGAATGATGCCGGCATGCAGCAGTCCGTCGTCCAGAATCTGATTGCTTTCTGCCATCTTCTCTTCGGTGAGCGGAATCTGAGCGAGATAGTAGGCGCGCTGATGCGGATCTTCTTCTGCACTCAGGTTCTTCTCTTTCTCCTTCTCAAGGTCTTTCTTCTGTGCCTCGTTGAGGAGCGAATCGCGCTGCTCGTCGGTCATTTCTTCTACACCTTTGGCATCGGCTACTACGGTCTGGTTGCTCCGCTGCCAGTTGTCTATGTTCTTTCTTTTGCCCCAGAGGCGCTCAAACTGCTGTTTGCCTTGGGCTACGGCAGATTGGGAGTAGAAATACCAGGTATTGGTGTTGCCGAAACCGCCGTTGCCCATGGCTCCGTTTCCGAAGCCGGATGAGGCATTGCTGTTTCTCTGATTCCTGTTGTTTCTGCTGTTATTATTGCCGTTGTTTCTTCCGAAGTCAGAGTTGCCCTGCTGTTCTGCCAGTTCCTGGTCGGCAAGTTTTCTCTTTTCTTCCTTTTCCTGTTTTTTCAGGGCATCTATCACCTTGTCAATGGCGACATTCCGTTCTGTTTCGCTCATGTGGGCGAGTGATTGCAGGGAGTCCTGCAGATGGATGGCGTCAGTATAAGGCACCAGTTCATCGAGAACCTTCGAACGGTCGGAGAGCTGTTTGTAGTCTTTGCGGTCCTGGTCTAGGAGTCCGATGGCTGCATCATAGCATCGCTTGGCATCGCCATATCGGTGGCATTGCCAGTATACATTGCCCAGATGCAGCAGCAATACACCTTTCTCTACTCCGTTTCGGCTTGATTTCGCAGCACCCTTTTCGTATGCAGCAATAGCCTGAAGGGTATCGCCCTGGTTGAGATGTATGTTACCGATGGCATAATAAACCTGGTCGAGATATTCCTGATTCTTGTCGCTCGCTGCCATTCGCTTCAATTTTGATACCATCTTCCGGGAGTTGTTGGTTGCCAGTACCTCGGTCATGGAGATGCGGGCATTGAACTCCAGTTCGTAAGGCGGATTGAGACGGATGACATGCTTGAAGGCACGGTAGGCATTTTGGGCATGTCCCTGTTGTGCTTCTACCTGTCCCATCAGATACCAGAGGCGGGCTTTCTGCTTGCGTCGCATCTCATAGCCGATGGCTTTGCGGAGATACGGAACGGCCTCCTGATAGCGTCCGGTCTTCAGATAGTAGAGGGCATAGGTCTTGTCCCATTCCTTCTGGGCACGCCAGTGGATGGAATCGCGCTCGATATTACGGATGACATCTTCGGCATCGTATATCCATCCCGATTCGAGATAACTCTTGGCGAGCCAGGCACGTGCCTTGCCGTAAATGCCGGGTTGGGTAGCGTAGAGACGGCTCATATAGGCGAAAGTGGCTGCTGCCGACTGGAAATCGCCTTCAAAAAACTGGGAACGGCCCATCAGCATCCATGCCTTCCAGAGAAACGGATTATATTCACGGCGCTGCAGCCATTCCAGGTCTTTGGCTGTCTTGCGGCGTTTCTTGTCCCATACCGGGCGGCGCTTGATGCTATGCTGGTGAATGGCTTTCTCGCATTTCTCGATGGCGCGGTCGTAGTTCGACTTGCCCAGTTCGCGGCTGTTCTTGTTGCCAACCGTATAATAAGGAATCATTTCAGAGTAATTGTCCTTATTTCCGTTTTCCTTTTCGAGCGAGCCTTCGATATAGGCTACGGTACCATTATAATAGGTGTTGTATCGGGCGTTGAAGGCATGCCACCATCTGCTCTTCGCCGTATTCTTCTGCGTAGAGCATCCTGCTATGGTCATTGCAAAGGCAAGGACAACCATAGCTGGCAAGAAGTTTCTGAATGGGAAATGCTTCAACATAAGTTTCTTCTTTATTTAAAATTTTTCTTTCAGAGCGTGTGAAAGCCTTAGAGCTTTCTGGCTGCCAGTATCTTTGCTGCTGCAAACAGGATGATGCTGACGAAGATGATGGTTGCACCTGATGGCACATTGAGCAGATAACTGGCATAGAGGCCTACGATGCAGTCGATGCAGCCTATCACGATGCTGGCTCCTATCATGAACTTGTAGCTGTAGGTGAAGAGGTTGGCAGTCATCTGTGGTATGGTGAGCAGACTGATGGCAAGTACGATGCCCACCATCTTGATGGTTGCCACGATGGTCATGGCGATGAGCGTCATCATCATATATTCTATCGCTGTAACCGGCAGATGTTGCGATTTGGCAAAGGTGCTGTCGAATGCGATGGTCTGGATAGGACGCAGCAGAAAGGTGAACAGCAATGCTACAAACAGGGTAAGACCTGCCAGAAGCCAGAGGTCTGTGCTGTCGATGGCAAGTATACTTCCGAAGAGGAAAGAGGGCAGGTCGGGCATGAATCCCGGAGTAAGGAAACAGCAGATGATGCCCACGCTCATGCCAAGGGTCCAGAACATGGCGATGGCAGAGTCTTTGCGCACATCTTTCTTCCGTGATACCCATTGCACGCCGAAGGCACTCAAAATGGCGAATACCATGGCAGAGAGTATAGGGTTGATGCCTGCAAATACGCCGATACCGATGCCGCCAAAAGAGGCATGCGTAATGCCACCGCTGATGAAAACCAGCCGTCGGGTGACGATGTAGGTGCCTACAAAGCCGCATAGGATGCTTGCCAGTAGGGCGCCAATCAGCGCATTCTGAAAAAATGTATATTGCAGTATATCCATGTCTTTACTTTGAACTTAAAACTTTGAACTTTGCGCATTGCATGTTACGCATTGCGCATTGCATGTTTAACTTAAAAAACTGATGACTTCGTCCTTTATCTGGTTAGGCAGGTTGATGCCTCTCAGTATCAGACTTCGGTTCCATCCCGCCACCTCTTCCGGCTGCATCGTATAGAGCACTTCCGAGAATTCCTCTACCTCCTCATCGGTATAGTCGTCGGCAGCTCTTCCTGCAAACCGGTCGAGTTCTTCGTCATCGTAGTATTCTATTTCCTTGGTGGCGGCTTCCATCATGCATTCCTGTTCGCATTTGGAGTTCTCTCCGTTGCAGGTATTGCACGAAACTCCTTCCTGCAGCGGTTCTTCATCCTCTCCCTTGCGATGAGAGATGATGCCAAAGACTGCGGAAATCACTCCTAGTGCCACCAGGGCTAAAACTAAATATAGCATAAACTGTTAACTATTAACTTTCAACTATTTCAAATCCCACCTTCTTCAGGTCTTCCCAATAATGAGGATAGGATTTGCTCACTACCTCAGGATTGTTGATTTCTATCTGAGGGAACTTGAAGGCAAGAGGGGCGAAGGCAAGTGCCATGCGATGGTCCTCGTAGGTGTTGATAGGCTCAAAACTAGGCTCGCAGGTCTCGCCATCCCAAATCAGCGTGTTATCGTTCTCGTCATAAATCACGTAACCCACCTTCTTCAGCTCCTTCTTCAATGCCTCGATGCGGTCGGTCTCCTTGATCTTGAGACTGGCAAGGCCGGTGAACTTAAACTTTACGCCCAGGGCACAGCAGGCTACAACGATGGTCTGTGCTAGGTCTGGAGAACCGCTGAAATCGTAGTCGAAACGAGGCAAGAGACAGCGCTGGACTTTCAACTTGACAGGAGAAAGAACATCACGGTTCTCAAATTCTGATTTCACGCCCAGCAGACTGAAGATGTATTTCACAACAGAATCGCCCTGCTTGGAACTGTCGAACAAGCCTTCAAGTCTTACCTCAGAATCAGGGTTTCCGTTCAGCGCCATCATTTCATACCAGTAAGAAGAAGCGCTCCAGTCATTCTCGATGGTGTAGTCGGCTACGCAGCTGTAAGGTTGTGGCTTAACGGTGATGGTATCCACATCGGTCCATTCTGCGCTGGCTCCGAAGTTCTGCATCGTCCACAGCGTGAGGTCGATGTAAGGACGGGATGCTATCTCGCCCGTCAGCTTCAGTTCCAGACCGTTTTTCAGAATCGGACCAATCATCAGCAGCGCCGAGATATACTGCGAACTGATGTTTCCCACCACTTCGAGATGTCCGCCTTCCAATGGCTTACCTACGATGTGGAGTGGAGGATAGCCCTCTTTCTTTTCATACTGTATATCAGCTCCGAGGTAGCGCAGGGCATCTACCAGGATAGCAATAGGGCGGTTCTGCATGCGCTCGGTACCTGTAATGGTATGCTCGCCCGGTGTAGCTGAAAGATAGGCGGTCATAAAGCGCATGGCAGTACCGGCAGCCTTGATGTTGATGACATCAGGCATATCGCGCAGTGCCGCAATGATGACTTCAGTATCATCGCAATCGCTCAGGTTGTGGGGCTGCAACTTGCATCCCGCCATGGCATTGATTACCAATGCACGGTTGCTGATACTCTTGGAAGCTGGCAAGTTGATACTTGCATTGAGTTGGCGTGGAGCCTTGATTGTATATTTCATTTTCTTCTTGTTTCTGTTTCTTTTAATACTCTTTTTTCTGATTTTTCTATTTCTCAGCCTTCAGTATCCGGATGTTCTTGATGCTGACAGCCTTTTCCTTGGCATATCGGATAGGGAGGTCATCTTCCGTTTCCGGCATCTCATCCCATGCACGGGTTCTCGGACGAATCTTCTTCGGACCCGGTATCAGGGGCGAATAATACAGAACCTGGCGGATGCGGTTTGCCTGTTCTGGGGTGAATCGCATGCTGTAACAGATGCTGTAGTCCATCAGATTGTCTGACTGCCATTCCTCATTCTTGCTGTTGGTGCGTTTGGCAAGCTCTTTCATGCTGAGCGTGGTATCTGGATTGATCGCTTTTGCATTGCTGACATATTCTGTCAGCCATTTGCCGTATGCTATTCGGTTGTAGCTCGGTGTATCATCGCAATGGTCTGAGTCGTCATCATCATCGGCAGCCTCTGATTTGTCTTTCACAGTCTTTTCTGAGAAACTGTGGAAGAGACCCAGATAATGGCCTAGTTCGTGGGCCAGCGTAGCATTCGGGTCGGTTGTATTGTAGGTATATCCCTTATGATTCTTATCTGTAGTATACCGGGTTCCTTCATTCTCCCTTCCCACATAGATTGAATTGAGCGAAACGCAATACGGAAATTTGCCCGGTTTGCTCAGCGGATAGTTCTTGCCATTGCTTAACCCATCTATCTGTGGATAGCCGCCTACCTGATAAGGCAGATGACTGATGCCCAGCGTGGTGCTGTTTACATCGGTCTTCTTGAAGGCGTATACCATCACATTGATGTAGTTGTTCTGGTCCCAGCAGTACTCTGCATAATTCTTGTCCTTCATGAAGCTCTCGCAGTCGAACTCCGATTCTGAAACCTTGATATATTCTACACCCGGTGTACTGAGTCTCTTGCCACTCTCATCCTTTTCAGCCAGTTCGAACAGGATATGCAGGTTCTCGCTCGGGACGGTATCCATCTGATAGTTGTATACATCACCCTGATAAAGTTCGTTCACGTTGGAGAGAATCTCCTTGAGGCGGGTATATTTGATGTATTGCGTGGTGTTACTGTAGAAGACATGGAAGATGACAGGCAGATGATAGACATAATCATCGCCTGTAATGATATCTGTGTCACGGTCTTGTCCGTGGGATATGATAGGGTCGCCGATAGAGCCTTCGGTATCCTTGCATGATGCAAAGCTGAGGACGGTGAGGGCGATCATGAAATAAAGAATTTTTCTCATGCGCGTACCTTATATTATATATTTTCGTGCAAAAATACAAAAATAAAAGAAGATAGGCGAGAAATATTCTGAAAAAGTTTCTCAAAATGCCAAAAAACTTGTGCTTTCATCTTCTTGATGTATGTCAATTCAGTAACATTTTGTAAACTTGACCCCATGAAAATAGCGTTTTGTAAGGTATGTCTTCGTGCAATATGCTAAATTTTAGGCTATGAAATTGCAAATTGTAAGCATGTGTGCGTTCAAAATCAAAAAGTATTACTTGCTCAAAAAATAAGATAAAATAGCGTTAAGGAATTATGAATTTTTCGGAAATCGTTGTATCTTTGCACCAGAAAAAAGAAACAAAGACAATTACAATAACATCCTAAAAATAAACGATATGAAACGAATGATATTATTCTCATTGATGGCTTTGATGACCATAGCAGCTTTCGGTCGTAAGCACGTAGAGAATGCAACAGTTGTAGCTGACACTATTTTCTATGCAGAAAATATGAGCAATGTAACCAGTGCAGATCAGGCTAGTTATTACAGACTACTGATGACTACTGGTTCAGGCCTTAACAAGAAGGACGTTTTCCAGGACTTCTATATGAACGGTAATCTCCGTGCTGAAGGTGGTTATAGTTTTATCGACCTCGGCAACGATCGCAATACTATCTTTAATGGTGAGGTTACTACCTATTATAAGAATGGTAAGGAGAAGTGGCATGGCAACTATGTCAATGGTAAGCGCGAAGGCTACTTCACACTCCAGCTCCGTGAAGGCGGTGTAGCTGTCGTTCAGTTCAAGAATGGCAAGTCTGTTCACGATTACTTCATGGTAACTTACAAGGACGGTTCTTCTGAGAAGAGAAATCTCTCTGAGTTGAAGCAGTTCATGTAATCAGAAATAAGCAACTATAGTTTTGTTACTTCATTGAATTAGAAGAAAATCTCTCTTATATAAATTAAAATTTTATGTTGATATGACCAATATGGGGATGGCTTCCGTGAGGAAGGTGCATCCCCTTTTTTTAGTATGCTCGGCATGAGTTTATTCTAATGGGTGCAAGTCCCTAACAA
>ENA-OOWO01002455-OOWO01002455.1-human-gut-metagenome-genome-assembly--contig:-NODE-2455-length-10656-cov-2.754929_pt1 | contig 10656 bp, 6 predicted proteins | sample MGYA00241579_ERZ501327 | MGnify/ENA primary metagenome ERZ501327 (study PRJEB25962, sample SAMEA2042836) | human gut metagenome | biome: human gut; feature: human-associated habitat; material: faeces...
CAGAGAGCATTATCAGATGCTGGTATCACAGCTTCTGAACTTGGTCAGGTACTGTTAGTCGGTGGATCTACACGTATCCCTGCAGTACAGGAAGAAGTAAAACGTCTGACAGGTAAAGAGCCAAGCAAATCTCTGAACCCGGATGAGTGTGTAGCACTTGGAGCATCTGTTCAGGGTGGTAAACTTGCAGGAGATACAGGCGCCGGCGACATCCTTCTTCTGGATGTAACTCCACTGTCACTGTCTATCGAGACAATGGGTGGTGTAGCTACTCGTCTGATCGAGAGAAATACAACAATTCCTACAAAGAAGAGCCAGATCTTCTCTACAGCTGCTGATAACCAGACAGCCGTTGATATCAACGTAGTACAGGGAGAAAGACAGTTCGCAAGAGATAACAAATCCCTCGGACAGTTCAGACTGGACGGAATCGCACCAGCTCCACGTGGAATCCCACAGATCGAAGTTACATTCGATATCGATGCAAATGGTATCGTAAATGTATCTGCAAAAGACCTTGGAACTGGAAAAGAACAGCACATCACAATTACAGCAGGATCTAACATGTCTGATGAAGATATCGACAAAGCTGTAAAAGAAGCTGCTGAATTCGAAGCTCAGGACAAGAAACGTAAAGAAGGAATCGATGCTAAGAACGAAGCTGACGCTATGGTATTCCAGACAGAGAAAGCTCTGCAGGAAGTTGGCGACAAGCTTGACGGTGCAGACAAAGCAGCAGTAGAAGCTGACTGCAAAGCTCTGAAAGAATTACTTGAAAAAGCAAATACAGATACTCTTACAGATGAGCAGGTTGCAGAGATCAAAGCAGGTAAAGAAAAACTGACAGAGAGTGCTCAGAAGCTCTTCACAAAGATGTATGAGCAGGCTGGCGCAGCAGCAGGAGCTCAGGGAGCTGGTCCTCAGCCAGGAGCTAATGCAGGAGCAGGCCCGGCACCAGAAGGATTCCAGGGCGACGATGTCGTAGACGGAGATTACAAAGAAGTCTAAGAACATTAAGTGAGGAATAGGAAATGGCAGAGTCAAAAAGAGATTACTATGAGGTGCTTGGGGTCAGTAAAGATGCTGACGAAGCAACTTTGAAAAAAGCATACAGAAAGGTTGCCAAGAAGTATCACCCGGATATGAATCCGGGTGATGCTGAAGCTGAAAAGAAGTTCAAGGAAGCTTCTGAGGCGTATGCAGTCTTGAGTGATCCGGAAAAACGCCGTCAGTATGATCAGTTTGGTCATGCTGCTTTTGACGGAAGTGCGGGAGCAGGCGGTGGATATGGCGGATTCGACTTTAACGGTGCTGATTTTGGCGACATTTTCGGAGATATCTTCGGAGATCTGTTCGGCGGCGGACGCAGAGGCGGTCGTGCGAACCAGGGACCGATGAAAGGTATGAATATCCGTAAGAGTGTCAGAATCACATTCGAAGAGGCTGTATTCGGATGCGAGAAAGAATTGGACGTTGTATTAAAAGACCCATGTCCGAAATGTAACGGAACAGGTGCCAAACCGGGAACATCTCCGGAGACTTGTCCGAAATGTGGCGGTAAAGGTCAGGTAGTATATACACAGCAGTCATTCTTTGGAACGGTACAGAATGTACAGACCTGTCCGGATTGCCAGGGAACTGGTAAGATTATTAAGGAAAAATGTCCGGATTGCGGCGGAACAGGCTATGTAGCCAGCAAGAAGAAGATATCCGTATCAATTCCTGCAGGTATTGATAATGGCCAGAGTGTCAGAATCCGTGAAAAAGGTGAGCCGGGTGTAAACGGCGGACCAAGAGGAGATCTTCTGGTGGAGGTTGTGGTATCAAGACATCCAATCTTCCAGCGTCAGGATATGCACATCTTCTCAACGGTACCGATTACATTTGCACAGGCAGCACTTGGTGCGGATATCCGTATCAAGACGGTAGATGGAGAAGTGATCTACACGGTAAAACCGGGAACCAAGACAGATACAAAAGTACGTCTGAAAGGTAAAGGAGTTCCATCTCTTCGAAATGCACAGGTTCGAGGCGATCATTATGTGACACTTGTGGTCCAGACACCGGAACACTTAAGTGCTGAAGCAAAAGAAGCACTGCGTAAATTCGATGAGCTGACCGGCAATTCCCTCGGAGCAGAGAAATCTGAAAAAGCGGAAGAGCACGAACATAAAGGCAAAAAGAAAAAAGGATTTATGGATAAATTAAAGGAGACCTTTGATGATTAATTTCATCAGAGGTTTCCTCTTTTTTTACAAAAAACACTGGCATTCACCGTGGTAAAGTGATATCATATTAAATAAATCAAATTTTTAACAAACCAGGAGGACTCAAATATGTATGCATTTGATGAAATTAAAAAAGCAGACAGTGAAATTGCAGACGCCATTCAGGCCGAGATGGAGAGACAGAATTCGCATCTGGAGCTGATCGCATCGGAGAACTGGGTAAGCAAAGCAGTCATGGCAGCAATGGGAAGTCCGCTTACAAATAAATACGCAGAAGGCTATCCGGGCAAACGTTACTATGGTGGATGTCAGTGTGTGGATGTAGTGGAAGATCTTGCAAGAGAAAGAGCAAAGAAGTTATTTGGCTGTGATTATGCCAATGTACAGCCACATTCCGGAGCACAGGCAAATCTGGCAGTATTCTTTGCAATGCTGGAGCCTGGAGACAAAGTCATGGGTATGAACCTGGATCATGGCGGACATCTGACACATGGTTCTCCGGTTAATATTTCCGGTAAATATTTCAACGTCGTATCATACGGAGTGAACGACGAGGGTGTGATCGATTATGATAAGGTACGTGAGATCGCAGTAAAAGAAAAACCAAAGATGATCATTGCGGGAGCAAGTGCTTATGCAAGAATCATTGATTTCAAAAAATTCCGTGAGATCGCGGATGAAGTAGGAGCATACCTGATGGTTGATATGGCCCATATCGCAGGACTTGTTGCAGCAGGACTTCATCCAAGCCCGATCCCGTACGCAGATGTCACAACAACGACGACACATAAGACACTGCGCGGACCAAGAGGCGGTCTGATCCTCTGTAATCAGGAAGCAGCAGATAAATTCAACTTTAATAAAGCTGTATTCCCTGGAATCCAGGGAGGACCACTGGAACACGTGATCGCAGGAAAAGCGGTATGCTTCAAAGAAGCCCTGGAGCCTGAATTCGCAGAATATCAGAAACAGATCATCAAAAATGCACAGGCACTCAGTAAGGGACTGATGGACCGTGGAGTGAAGATTGTATCCGGAGGAACAGATAATCATCTGATGCTGATTGATTTAAGAGGAGAAGATGTGACCGGTAAAGAACTGGAAAAACGTCTGGATGCCGCACACATCACATGTAACAAAAATACGGTACCGAACGATCCAAGATCACCGTTCGTGACAAGCGGTGTCAGACTTGGAACACCGGCGGTTACAACAAGAGGATTAAAAGAAGACGACATGGATATGATCGCAGAGTGTATCGCACTCGTACTTCAGAGTGAAGATAACATTGAAAAAGTCAAAGGAATGGTTGCAGAGCTGACTGCAAAATATCCTCTGGATATGTAAGGAACGACGAAAGAAAATAAGACAAAACAGGAAATCCGTCTGGGAAAAGGATTTAAGCTTACCCAGGCGGATTTTATTGTTGCTTGAACAAAATGTCCAACAGTGAAAAGATTGAGCAAAATATTTGAGTAGTTGATAGAAATAGGATAATAACAAGGGTGGAATTTTTAAAATGAAGGGCGTATAATAAAAATCAGTGTATACGAATCTATACCAGAATAAAAAAGGAAGAATCTTGTTTATACCATACAGATGTATGAATGCAAATATATATGGAAGGAGCCAGATTTTTGAAACTGAGAAACGTAAAAGTCGCAAAAAGATTAGGAACAAAAACGCTTGCAGGGTTGCTTGCATTTGGACTTGTCGTAGGTACGCCGTCGGTTGTTCTGGCAGATGTACAGAGCACGATGTCACAGTCAGATGCTGTACAGACAGAAAAGTTACAGGCCAAATCCGTAGATGGGAGAGATACACTTACAGATGTATCCGATAAAGTCATGGATATGATTCAAAAAGGTGAAGTGAAGCTGGATGAAGAATCAAACTATCTGATTGATACCGTGACAGGAAAGAAAGTAGATCCGGTGACAGGAGAACGAGTAGAGCAGATACCGGCTAATCCGGATATACCGGGTACACCGGATACACCGGACACTCCGAGCACACCGGATACGCCGGACACTCCAGATACGCCGGATACACCGAATACGCCGAATACACCGAGTAAGTCAGAGACGTCAGGTACTTCGAATGTTTCCGGTACATCGAATGCTGCAGGAAAACACACGACAGCAAATAATAAACAGGCGACAGATACAACTAAGAAAAAAGATGAGACAAAGAGTGCAAAAAGCAATAAAGAACTTATTGCAAAGCAGAAGATTGTAAAACTGCCACAGATCAAGGAAGATTTCCGCTTTTTTACAGTTGCAAGAAACTATGCATTTGCAAAGACAAAAATCAATATCCGTGAAGCGGTGCCGGAAAATATTGACGGAAGTAATACACAGACAGCAGGGACAGATGTTGCGAATGCAAAGAAAGATGCTGAGAAATTGCAGAAAAAAATAAAGACAGTGAAGAAAGATAAGAAGATTAAGAACAAAACCGTCAGAAAAGCAAAGAGTAAAGCTGTCAGGAATCTGCAAAAAGCAGTGGAAAAGCAAAAAAAACAGAAGCAGAAAGGCATGGATGCGGCTCTTGTAAGCCAGCAGTTGGAAGAAAAGGTCCGTACTGTGGGAACGCTGCCACAGGATGGTTTGCTTTATATTTTGAAAGAAGAAGAAAACGGATGGCTTTATGTAGAATCCGGAGATGTCAGGGGATTTGTAAAGGCCTCAGAAGTATATACAGATGATGCGGCACAAGAACTTTTAACTGTTTACCAGAAAAAGGCTCAGAAAAAAGCCAAAAAGGATGAAACAGAATATAATGGAATTGAAGGAATTGCAAAAACGGCAAAAGCTTCAGTTGATGCAAAGGACAATCAGGCATATACGTATCTGCGCGTGACAGCCGGCCAGACAGTGGCAGCTAAAGATACAGCACTTATAAATGATCAGATTGGTTCTGCTGCATTGGAAATAAAAGAAGAAAAAAATACTACAGCCAGAACAATAGGAACAATGGCACAGGGACAGTTGTGCTATATTCTGGCAGATAAAGATTCGGATTGGGTATATATAGAATCCGGAGATGTCAGAGGCTTTGTGGAACAGAAGTATCTGGACTTCAGTGATGAAACAAAAAAGCAGATTGAAGCGAATGGTGAGGATAAATATCAGACAGCAAAAGAAACGGTAAAACCAGAAGAAAATCAGGCATTATATTATACACTGACTTCTGTAAAAGAGGGATCGCCAAGTGGAGAAATCCGGGAATCCATGCTGGAATTTGCGTCACAGTTTATCGGTAATCCATATGTGTGGGGTGGTACAAGCCTGACGGACGGTGCAGACTGCTCTGGATTCGTACAGCAGATTTATAAACAATATGGATACAGCCTTCCAAGAGTAGCAGAAGATCAAAGCCAGTATGGAACGAAGATTCCTGTAGAAGATGCCCAGCCGGGAGATCTGATCTTCTATGCTAAAGAAGGGTATGTATATCATGTGGTCATGTATGCAGGAGATGGCAGGACGATAGAGGCTGCAAGTACGAAACTCGGAATTATCGAAGGAAAAGTCAATACCAAAAATGCAGTATGGGCAACACGTATCCTGAAAGATGATTATTCTCTTACAGGCGGCGGAATTGAAAAGGCCAATGCAACAGAGGACATGTATGGACAGAAACTTGAAAATTTCCAGATTACATATTATTGTCCTTGCGAGATTTGCTGCGATAAAGCATCTAAAGTTACGGCATCGGGAACACCTGTTGCAGAAGGAAAGACAATTGCAACTGATCCGAATGTAATTCCATATGGAACCAAGGTGATTATCGGAGGACATGTATTTACAGCGGAAGATACAGGAAGAAAAGTCCAGGGAAATCAGATCAGTATTTATGTAAATAACCATGCAGAGGTATCTGCTTCTGACACAGAGAATACAGACGTATACCTGGCAAAATAATATAATAAAGAATGATAAAAAGGTGGTTTTTCAGAACTTACATGTTGAAAAACTGCCTTTTTCAAAGAAGGAACAGAAACTATGAATCAAGAAAATTTATTGAATAAGATCAGACAGAAAGATGCAAAAGCATTTACTCACGGGGGAAAATTTCATGCAGATGATATATTTTCATCGGCCTTGTTATTATATCTGAACCCGGAAATTCAGATTACAAGGGGAAATCAGGTGCCGGAAGAGTATGACGGTATTGTATTTGACATCGGACGGGGAGCATATGACCATCATCAGAAGGACAGCCGTGTCAGGGAAAACGGGATTCCATATGCGGCATTCGGACTTTTGTGGGAAGAGTTAGGAACGGAGATTCTTGGAGAAGAACTGGCAGAAAAATTTGATGAATCCTTTGTCCAGCCTCTCGATCAGAATGATAATACCGGTGAGAAGAATGAACTGGCTTCGCTGATCGGAAGTTTTAATCCGGCATGGGATGCAAAAGGAAATCATGATGATGCATTCTTTCATGCAGTCAGTATGGCTGGAATGATACTGGAAAGCAAGTTCGAGAGATTCCGTGGAAATGAAAGGGCGGACAGGAAGATAGAAGAGATTTTGGAGGCACATGATGATGCAGTAGAAGAGGGAAAATGTGATGAAAGAATCCTGATTCTTCCGGAATTTGTTCCATGCCAGAAACGGCTGTCAGAGACGGAGATTGCATTTGTGATTTTCCCGTCAAATCGCGGAGGATATTGCATTCAGCCACAGAAAAAAGAATTTTCCATGAATTATAAATGTGCGTTCCCAGAAGCCTGGCTTGGGCTGGAGGGAGAAGCATTACAGAAAGCAACCGGACTTTCAGGAGCAGGATTCTGTCATAAAGGCGGCTTCCTGATGTCGACAGAGAATCTGGAGGATGCGGTAAAAGCGTGTGAAATCAGCCTCAAAGAGTATGTAGAAGCACCGTGTATTGTCTGTTACGGAACATGTGATGAAGAAGTGAAAGAACTTCTGCATATGCTTCCGGAAATGAAGAATGTAACGGTACATGAGATGCCGCTGTCAGAGCCGCCGGAGATGGAGACAGATGGAATCTATGGAGAAGTTTTGATGGAAAAGCAGGAATGGAAGAAGCGGATAAAAGTACAGGTAAAAGAAATTCTGAAATACAAACCGGAGGCGGTATGTGTGAATGGAAATGTCTTTTCGACTTATCCGGTAGTACATGCGCTTCGTAAAAAGCATGTGCCGGTGCTGACAATAATGGAAAATGATGAGGAGAAGCTGATTGTGAGAATTCCGTCCGGTTCTTAGAATGTCAGATATAATGAAGTAGAAGAAGTAATAGAACATAACAAAAACGCAGAGACTTTTAAAAGGATTGAAGTAATCCCTCAAAAGTCTCTGCATTTTTATGTTTATTTACATGCTTTTAAAAGTTCTTTCAGGTAGTTCCACATACGCTGTGTAGATGCGATATGTACACGTTCATTATATGTATGCACACCTGTAAGATCCGGACCGAAAGAAATGATATCAAGATCATTCTTCTTGCCGTATAAGATTCCACATTCCAGTCCGCCGTGAGTTGTCTCAACAGTAGGTTCTTTTCCGAACATTTCTTTATAAAGTTCGATTGCCTTAGGACGGATCACAGAATCGGCATTGTAGCTCCATGCCGGATATTCACCGGAAATCTCACGGGATGCGCTTGCAAGATCCGTTGCAAGATCCAGTTTGTTCTGCATATCATCTAACTTGGTAGCGACAGAGCTTCGAACCTGGAATTTAATCTTTACAGTGTCTTCAGTAGTCTCAACAATACCTGTGTTCAGGGAAGATTCTACAGCGGTAGGGAATGCACGGTCATAGCACTGTACACCGTCGATCGCTCCATAAAGGAATCCGATTACATGTGAAGTAGTATCTGCATCAAAGGCCTTTAAGGTCGTCTCGCCATCGGAAACTGCTTTCAGAGATAAAGTAGGTTCCTGTCCGGCAAATTCAGCGTAGATAATCTGTTCCAGTCCGGCAACAGCATCTATGATATCCTGAGCCTGTGCAGGATCTGCGATGATCTCAGTCGTATTGTACTGTGCGATTACGTTTGCCGCATTTCCGCCGTTTGTACTTACGATGTTAAAGTCGTAATCTTTTGCAAGTGCATACAGAACACGTCCCATGATCTTATGTGCATTTCCGAGCTGCTTCTGAATCTCGGCACCGGAATGTCCTCCCTGCAGATTGGAAAGGGAGATTGTCATCTTGGTTCCGCTTTCTTCACTCCATTCGATCGGGATAAAAGTATCATAAATGTATCCGCCGGCACATCCGACTGTCATAACGCCTTCAATCTCAGAGTCGATGTTCAGGCAGATCTTTCCTTTTAATACGGATGTATCGAGGTGATGTGCACCGCCCATACCGATCTCTTCATCAACTGTAAATACAGCCTCGATCGGTGGATGCGGGATATCTGTGCTGGCAAGAATTGCCATAGCATAAGCGACTGCGATACCGTCGTCACCGCCGAGAGTGGTGTTCTTTGCCCCGATCAGATCACCATCTACAAAAAGGTCTAACGGATCATTCTCGAAATCGTGATCGCTGTCGGTTGTCTTTGTAGCAACCATGTCCAGATGTCCCTGGATGATGACCGGATCACTGTCTTCATATCCGGCAGTACCAGGTTTTTTGATGATAACGTTGTTCATTTCATCCTGGATATATTCCAGATTGTGTGCTTTCGCAAATTCTACACAAAAATCACTGATCTTTTTTGTGTGGAAGGTACTTCTTGGTACCATACTTAATTCTTCGAAGTACTGAAATACTTCTTTTGGTTCAATATTAGACAAAATTCCCATTGTTCATTCCTCCGTTTGTCTTTAATCTCTATCTGTCATTGTATCATGAATTTTAGCACTTTATCATGATAAAATGTAATGCGTGTATAACGAAATGTAATAGCTCTGATAACCACAGCTTATAAGGTTTCATTAAAACATTCAATAACTACAGGTCTACCCAAAAAAAGCAGAAAAATATATAATATTTAAGGTTGAAAATATGAGAGCAGAATGTACACGGGAGGATATGTATGAGTACAAAAGAAGCAAAACAGATGGATCAGGCATTATTTGATTTTTATGGGAAACCTTCTATCGGACAGGCACTGCCGCTTGCAATCCAGCATGTGCTTGCGATGATCGTCGGATGTGTAACACCATCGATCATTGTTGCGGGTGTGGCAGGGCTTTCGCAGGAAGATTCCGTTATTTTAATACAGGCTGCACTGGTGATGTCGGCACTGACTACATTATTGCAGTTATTTCCTTTTATAAAGACAAAAAGTTTCCGCATCGGATCGGCGCTTCCGGTGATGATGGGAATCAGTTTCGCATATGTTCCGAGTATGCAGGCAATCGCAGCAGATTTTGACATTGCAACGATTCTGGGAGCACAGATCGTTGGTGGTGTGATCGCATTGTTAGTCGGACTGAATATTAAGAGAATCCGTAAATTTTTCCCGCCGCTGATTACCGGAACGGTTGTATTTTCTATTGGACTGTCTCTGTATCCGACGGCAATCAACTATATGGCAGGCGGTGCAAGCAGTAAATCATACGGTGCATGGCAGAACTGGCTGGTAGCACTGATTACCCTTGTGATCGTTACGGTATTGAACCATTATGGAAAAGGTGTGTGGAAACTGGCATCGATTCTGATCGGAATCATTGGAGGATATATTGTGGCATTATTCTTTGGAATGATAGATTTTTCATCGGTTGCACAGGCATCATTCTTCCAACTTCCAAAGCCAATGCATTTTGGTATCAAATTCGAGCCTTCTGCATGTGTGGCAATTGGAATCCTGTTCGCAATCAATGCGGTACAGGCAATCGGAGACTTCTCTGCAACGACAACAGGTTCTATGGACCGTATGCCGACAGACGAAGAACTGACAGGTGGAATCGTGGGCTATGGTATCAGTAATATTATCTGTGCATTCTTCGGTGGACTTCCGACGGCAACATACAGCCAGAATGTAGGTATCGTATCAACAACAAAGGTCGTCAGCCGTGTGGTAATGGGGCTGGCAGCAGCGATATTACTGGCAGCAGGATTGATTCCGAAGTTTTCTTCTCTGCTTACAACAATTCCGTATTGTGTACTTGGCGGTGCGACAATCTCTGTATTTGCTTCGATTACAATGACGGGAATCAAACTGATCACGACAGAGCCAATGGATTTCCGTAATACAACAGTTGTAGGACTTGCAGTAGCAGTAGGAATGGGTGTGACACAGGCAAATGCTTCACTGGCACAGTTCCCGGAATGGGTGACAACAATTTTCGGAAAATCTCCGGTTGTTCTTGCAACGATCGTAGCAATTGTGTTAAATTCAACCCTTCCAAAAGCAAAGAAAAAAGAGGAGAAATAATCCTTATATGATAATAAGTTATATAAATGGTGAATGGAAAGAGCCTGGCAGTTTATGC
>ENA-OOWO01002460-OOWO01002460.1-human-gut-metagenome-genome-assembly--contig:-NODE-2460-length-10648-cov-3.596715_pt1 | contig 10648 bp, 10 predicted proteins | sample MGYA00241579_ERZ501327 | MGnify/ENA primary metagenome ERZ501327 (study PRJEB25962, sample SAMEA2042836) | human gut metagenome | biome: human gut; feature: human-associated habitat; material: faeces...
TGCCGCTTTGAGACATTTTCCAGCTTGAGGTTGCTGCCCAGCCAGATGGCCAGGCCCGAAAGCAGCGCCATGACGATCCAGGTAGTGACTAGGGTCTGGGTGATCTTGAGATCGCCCAGCAGGGGGATATCGGTATGGATGGTATACAGGATCTTTGCGCCGTTCAGTTCCATTTGTTACGTTTCACCCCCTTCATCACGGGGTTCAGCCTCCGGCTCCGGGGCGGGTTCGGGGTCGTCCTCCACAGAGACATCCACCGAGGGCCCGGCCGGTGCAAGGGGCTTGTACTTGCCGGTTATTTGCAGGTAGTAGATCGTAACACGCGGGAACAGCAAGGGCAGAACGCTGGCAAAGGGCTGGAAGCAGGGTGCCCCGATGGACACGATGATCCACACCGCCTGCAAAAGCATTCTGACGTTGTAGGAAGCTTGTAATGTGGCTTTGCGCCGCTTCTCATCCTGCTCGTCGATGACCTTCTGACACACGATGCAGATGCCCGCAAAGTTGCCGATGGCCACGGCCGCGCCGATGAGACTGCCCAGAACGACAGTGTAATCAAATTTCACCCAGCCAACCAGGTGCAGCGCCGCAAAGGCCACCCACAGGGCAGCGGTGCAGATGGCCGTGCCGCAGGCGATGCGCGTCAGCTCCTTTTTGGATTCCGGCTGTAGTTTCATAAAGGGGAACCTCCTGTGATGTTTACTGATGTGAGTTGAACCCCACCCGCTTCGGTTTTTCCTTTTTGGCGCGGTCCAGGTGCTCCTTGGCAAAATACCAGAAGTTCTGCGCCCCGGAGGCAAGGCCCAGCAGGATGGCCGGCAGGAACACCCATTCCGGCCAGCTCCAGCTGTTCACCGCCCACCAGGCACCGCCCAGGCACATGACCAGCGGCAGCAGCATATTCAGGCCCAGCTGGGTCAGCCAGACAAGATCTTCCAGCGCCTTGTACCAGCCCTTCATGCGGTGTCGCCCTCCCTCTGTGCACAGGCCCGAACCAGCAGCCCGCCGCACCCTTTCGCAATGGTTTCGCTCCGGTAAAGAAGCTCATATGGATAGTATAATTCAATTCACTGAACTTTTCAATCAATTTTCCACCGATTTTTGGTAAAACTTCATAGTTCGTTCACACTAACGCCATAATTGTACGTCCACGGTGGAGTATGTCCGTCTCCGGCAGCATCAATACCAAAAATATGATAGATTTCTTGTGCAAAACACAAAAAACCGCCCAGCTCATTTGAGAGCCGGGCGGCGGTTATCCTGGAAGTACGGGGGTCAGCTGTCCTTGCGCTTGATCCACACCTGCGTGCCGTAGAAGGGATTGGCAGTGCCAAGGCACAGGCCCTGGTCGGTGGCGGCGAATACCCGCAGACCATGGTTGTAGGGGTCTCCAAAACCGTCCACGGTGATGGTCTGGAAGTTCACGCCGTCCTCCGAAACATACAGGTCAAAGCCCTGCTTTGCGTTGCGCATGTAGTTGAGCAGCCGGATGGCACTGGCGATGTTGCTGACCGTGATGTTCTCGAACACGAATTTGTAGGAAAACTTGATGGTCTGGGCCAGTGTGTCGGGGTTCCCGTTGCCGTCGGGGTCCGTCGCCTGCAGTGCCTTCATCAGGGTCTTGAGGTATTCCCACTGGGTCTTCCACTGCGCGGGGGTGCGCGTCAGCAGGTTGCCGTTGACGAACTGACCAACGCACTCCAGCATACTGCTGGTGTCAAAGGTGCCCACATACAGCTTGCCATCATATACCTGCATCCGCCAAATGTACTGGTTCTCGTTGCGCCCAAAGCCGGACCCCAGCCCGGACAGGCTGCCGGAGGGGAACATTTTGGTGGCATTGCCCACCACAAGCTCCATGTTCTCGTCCCTGTCCATGCGGTACAGGTTCACCGACTGTTCCAGATTGGCGTTGATGAACCGGCAGTCCAGTCCGCCGCCAAACTGACCGTCGGCATTCTTGCCGGTCTTGGCAAAGAGGATGCGCTCCAGTGCGATCTCTTCATCGTTGTACTCACCAATGTAAAGATGATCGTTGTACACGATCAGGTTCGCCGCACCGGAGCGGGTGCGTTCCGGGTCGATGCCGAAGGTGTAGCGGGCACCATCCTTTTCCTGATCGCCTGCCACGGGTGTCCATGTAAAGGTGCCGTCAGGGTTCTGATCGCCCCGCACCAGTGCAAAGGACTGCATGGTGTTGTCGTCCGGCATATTGTCCTCGGTGCCGGTGCAGATGGAAACATACAGGCGGCCATTGAACTCAGCCATATCCCAGATGCTGCCGCCGTAGATGCTGTCGGCGTAGTGATAGGCAGGGTAGTTGAACAGGCTGTCGGAATCCGCGATCTGGGTAAAGCCCTTTTCCGGGTCGGAAGAGATCAGCAGGGCGGCGCTGCTCTTGCCGGTGGCAGCATCCATGGTCACGTTGCTGATGACCAGCTGGTCCTTGTAGACACACATACCGCGGATGCCCACGGAGATGCCCTGCTGGTAGGCTGCGGCATAATCCTGCACACTGTTCAGACCGATATACACCGGCTTGCACTCGTCGGTGGCCGGGTCCACCTGCCAGATGCTGGGCAGAAAGCCGATGCCGCCGCCGCCCACACTGCCGCAGAAGTACAGCTTGCCGTTATACTCCAATGCGTTGCGGAACAGGGGTGTGTAACCGTTGTAGGAGCCGGACATCAACACCTTGGTCTCGCCGGTCTTGGTGTTGATCTTCACCAGCACGCCCTTGGGCCGGCCGCCATCCTCCTCGGTCAGAAAGAAGGTGCCGTTGTAAAGGGCATCGAAGGTGGCGGCAAGCACCTTGTCGTCGTATTCGTCGCCCAGACTGCTCTTCATCAGGGATAGGGTGTTGCCGATGGCGGCGTAGCAGGTGCCCACATAGATCCAATCGCCGTACCCCACAGCGGCCCAGGCGTAGTTCTGGCCCCGGTCGCCGGCATTGTAGCATCCTCCGGGTCAGTCACGACCGCCACCGCACCGTCTCCCAGATAATCCACGATGCCGTCTGCGGTTTTGACATCCTTTTCCGGGTGGGTGATCTTCTCAAATGTCTGGTCGTCCTTGCTGTAAAAGAAAGTATTGCTTTCGTCAAGAGATTCCAGAGTGGTCAGTTCCTGCCAGCCATCGGCCTGCCCGACCGCCTCCGCGCCTTCTGCCGACACCAGAAGCTGCACCGGCAGAGCGGACAGCATCGCTGCTGCCAGCACGCCGCTGATGACACGTTTCCAGTTCATATCGTTCTCCTTATCTACTCTGCCATTTCTTCAAAAACATGAAAGAGCTGTCAATGTTTTTCATTGTAGCACAGTCCTGTCGGAAGTGCAAAGGTGCCTTGCCGCTTTTTGCGGATGATTCTTGTAAAACATGTGTGGAAGTCCGCAAAAAAGCCGCCCGGCTCCTGCGAACCGGGCGGCAAAAGGCAAACTTATGAAAATGATTTACCAGAGGTTTGCGGTCTCGTTGTACAGACCCTCGTAGCTCTTGGCGGAAACGTCCCAGCTGAAATCGCACTCCATGCAGTGACGCACGAGGTTCTTCCAGTTTTCCTTGTTGTTGTAGGCATCCTGTGCGTTGCAGCAGGCCACATACAGCTCGTGGGCGTTGTAACCGGCAAAGGTAAAGCCGTTGCCGTCGCCCATGGTGCTGTCGTGGATGGAGTCGCGCAGACCGCCGGTCTCGCGGACGATGGGAGGTGTGCCGTAGCGGCAGGCCACCATCTGTGCCAGACCGCAGGGCTCGCTCTTGGAGGGCATGATGAAGGCGTCTGCACCGGCGTAGATCTCCTGCGAGAGCTTGGGCTCAAAGCCGATGTAGGTGCCTACGCGGCCCGGGTGACGGCCGCACAGGTCAGAGAAGAAGTTCTCGTACTGGCTCTCGCCGCTGCCCAGAATGACCAGCTGGATGCCGCGGTCCACCAGACCGTCAGCAATGCTCTGCACAAGGTCAAAGCCCTTCATGCCAACCATGCGGCTGACCATGCCAAAGACGGGGCTGCCGTCTTTATGCAGACCGAACCTGTCCTGCAAAGCTTCCTTGCACTTGGCCTTGCCGGTCTCAAAGGTCTTGATGCTGTAATTGAAGGGGATGTTCTTGTCAGTAGCGGGGTCGTTGGCGTCCATATCGATGCCGTTCAGGATGCCGCACAGCTTGTACTGCTTCTCACGCAGCAGAGCGTCCAGACCGTAGCTGAACCACGGGTCGAGAATCTCCTGTGCGTAGGTGGGGCTGACGGTGGTGATCTTGTCGGCGGTCTCGAAAGCGCCCTTCATGAAGTTGGCGCAGCCGTCGTACTCCACGATATGCTGGTCCCGGTGGCCGATGCCGCAGGTGTCCTCCAGAATATCGGTACCGTACTTGCCCTGATAGGCAATGTTATGGATGGTGAACACGGTCTTGATGCGGTTGAACTTGTCCAGATGACGATAGTACAGGTTCAGGTACACCGGCACCAGAGCGGTCTGCCAGTCGTTGCAGTTGATGATATCGGGGGTGAAGTCGATGTAGAACAAAGTCTCCAGCACGGCGCGGGAGAAGAAGGCGAAGCGCTCGCCGTCATCGTAGAAGCCGTACAGGCCGCGGCGCTTGAAGTAATACTCGTTGTCCAGGAAGTAGTAGGTCACGCCGTCCACATCGGCCTTGAACAGGCCGCAGTACTGGCTGCGCCAACCCACAGGCACGGAGTAGTTGGTAACGTATTCCAGCTTATCGCGGTACTTCAAATCGCCGTACAGGGGCATGATGACGCGGGCGTCCACGCCGTCCTTGACCAGCGCTTTGGGCAGGGCACCTGCCACATCGGCCAGACCGCCGGATTTGGCAAAGGGATTGGCTTCCGAAGCAGCATACAGGATCTTCATAGGATTCGCTCCTTCCATGATACAGGCAGATGTTCGCGCTCCCCGCCGCCGTGAAAAGCGGCGCGAACCTTGCATACAAAAGAGCAGGCGGGGGCACAAAGGTGCCCCCGCCCCTCTCAAGAGGGGCTACCGGGGAGGAAGCCGCCCCTATGGATATTGCATCGATCAGACGGTGTGGTTCTTCTGGACGTAGACCGGGAAGCTCTCGGTGCCGGACAGCTTTTTGCCGGCGGTGATCTTCACGTTCTTGTCGGTGACAACGCAGTCCAGCTCCACGTTGGGCTCGACCACGGTATCCTGCATCAGGACACAGTTCTTGACCACAGCACCCTTCTTGACCTTGACGCCGCGGAAGAGCACGCAGTTCTCCACGGTGCCCTCGATGACGCAGCCGTCGGCCAGAATGGAATCCACGACCTTGGAACCGGTGACGTAACGGGTGGGGTTATCATCGCGGATCTTGGTGTAGATGGGGCTGCCCTTGGGGAACAGCGCTTCCAGATTGCGGTCATCGATCAGCTTCAGGTTCTCGTCAAAGTAGCTCTTCATGTCGCAGATATGAGCCACATAGCCGGTATACTCCAGCGCATGGATGTTCAGAATGTTGACGTTGTGCGCCAGAATATCGCGCTCGAAGTAGATCAGGCCGCGGGCGGTAGCGTCCTTGACCAGCTTGATCAGGGTCTCGCGCTCCAGCACATAGATGTTCAGATCCAGATTCTGCACGCCGGAGCGGTAGTCGTTGAACAGCAGCTCGGTCACGCGGCCATCAGCATCAATGGTCAGGGTGTAGTTGTCGTTCTTGCGGCCCTCGGGAATCTCGGTCTTTTGGTAAGCCACAGTCACGTCGGCACCGCTGGCCTGATGGGCAGCCAGCAGGGCGTTGAAGTCGTAGTTGACGGCGATGTTGGCATCGCTCATGACCACATACTTCTCCTTCTGGTGCTCGAGGAAGCTCAGAATGGAGCCCAGCGCCTCCACACGGCCGGAGTAGATGCGCACGCCCTTTTCTGCAAAGGGAGGTACGATGTTCAGGCCGCCGTGACGGCGGGCCATATCCCACTCGCGGCCGGTGCCCAGATGATCCATCAGGGAGTGGTAGTTCTTACGCACCACGATGGAAACGTTGGAAATGCCGCAGTTGGCCATGCTGGACAGCACAAAGTCTACCATGCGGTAACGGCCCGCAAAGGGGATCGAGGCCATTGCGCGCTCGGTCACCAGCTCGGGAACGGTATTGTCATAGCTGTTGGGGAAAATGATACCCAACGCATTGGTGTTCTGTCTCAGCATACTTCCACACCCTCCTTGACGGATTCAAACACTTTTGCGCCCTCCTTGACGGTAGCGCCTGCGCCGATGGTCAGACCGGTGCCAACGTGGGCAATAGCGCCCTCTCCGCCGACCTTTGCACCTGCGCCCACAACAACGTCCTCAGCAAGGATGCAGCGCTTGACCACGGCACCTGCCTTGACCACGACACCGTCCATCAGCACGGCGTCCTCAACGGTAGCGCCCTCTTCCACAACAACGCCTGCGCTCAGCACAGAGTGCTTGACGTTGCCGTAGATCTTGCAGCCCTCGGTGATGAGGGAGTCCTGCACAACGGCGCGCTCGCCGATCTTCTGGGCGGGCAGCACGGGGTTGCGGCTGTAAATTTTCCAAGTCTTATCAAAGATATCGATGCCGGAGTTCTCGGGGTCCAGCACTTCCATGTTGGCTTCCCACAGGCTGTCGATGGTGCCCACGTCGCGCCAGTAACCGGCAAAGCGGTAGGCGTACATCTTGCGGCCGTCACGCAGCAGGGCGGGGATGATGTTCATGCCGAAGTCGTTCTTGGAGTTGGGGTCAGCCTCGTCCTCGATCAGATACTTCTTGAGCACATCCCAGTTGAAGATGTAGATGCCCATGGAGGCCAGATTGGACTTGGGTACCGGGGGCTTTTCCTGGAATTCGGTGATGCGGTCGGTCTCGTCCGCCACCATCAGGCCGAAGCGGGAAGCTTCCTTCCAGTCCACTTCCATAACGGCCACAGAGAACTCTGCGCCCTTTTCCTTGTGGAAGCGCAGGAAGTCGGCGTAGTCCTGCTTGCAGATCTGGTCGCCGGACAGGATGATGACGTATTCGGGATCATAGCTGTCGATGAAGCCGATGTTCTGATAGATGGCGTTTGCAGTGCCCTTGTACCAGTCGGTGCCGTTTGCCTGCTCGTAAGGAGGCAGGGTGTGCACACCGCCGTGCAGACGGTCCAGATCCCAAGGCTGGCCGTTACCGATGTACTCGTTCAGCTTCTGGGGCTGGTACTGTGTTGCGATACCAACGGTGTCGATATCGGAGTTGACGCAGTTGGACAGCGGGAAGTCCACGATGCGGTACTTACCGCCGAAGGACACCGCAGGTTTTGCCGTCTTTTGTGTCAGCGCGTATAAGCGCGAGCCACGTCCACCGGCAAGGATCATTGCCACGATTTCTTTTGCCATAGCTTTATTCTCCCCTTTAGCATTTCCTTTTTGGAAATGATAGTCAACAGTTCAGAATGTTCGTGCGTGCATCCGTGTGGGCATCCTTATTCCTTGGGTGCTTTTGCTTTGCGGGTGCGCTTTGCGGGTTTGGTTTCTGCTTCGGTCTCAGTTTTTGCTTTTGCCGCGGTCTTTGCCTTGGCGGCGGTTTTCTTTACCGGCTTGTCCGCTGCGGCCTCGGGTTTTGCTTTGGACTTGGCAGCGGTCTTTTTTGCTTTTTCCGGGCAGGGCCGTCAGGCCAAAGCGCCCCTTGCCGCGCACCGTGAACACATCACCCTCATACACCGGGGCGTGGGCGCTCTCTGCAGGCAGGTGGTTGATCTCCACCCGGCCCGCCGCGATCCACTCACACGCCTGCCCGCGGCTGCAATGGAGCATGGCCGCAAGCACAGCGTCCAGCCGCAAAGAGGACACGGTGGCTGTCTGCGTTTTGTGCTCTGCCTGCGGGAATTCAGGCACCTCATCCAGCGAAAGCAGCGTGGTGGTGACCTCTGTCCGGCCCACCTGCAGCAGTTCCCGGCAGATGAGCTCCCCCGCCGTTTCCAGCGCAAAGACATAGGCAGTGCCCGGTGTATCGGCCGGGAGCACGATATCTCCCAGCGCTTCACGCCGCAGCTCCAGCCCCATCAGGCTGCCCAGATAATCCTTGTGGCCCGGCAGTACCGCCCCGGAAAGGGTGCGGCAGGTCAACTTCACACAGCACAGCGGGCTTGCAGGGTAGCAGCCCTCCGGCTCCAGGCAGAGCAGCTTCCGCTCTGCTCCGGGCCAGCCGCCCTCAAAATGATGGTCGCTCTCCGGCACATCGGCACGGTTCAGCGCCGCGCGGGCCAGGTCCTGTTCCCTGTCGCTCAAAAAGCCGGAGTAGCGGGCAATGCCGCGTCCCTCGGCCGCGCGTGCCAGATCCTCCACATGCCGCATCAGAAAGCGCTCTTCATCGGTGCGGGCGGGCACAAAGCCCCGCACTGCCCTGGGAGCAGGATCAATAGAACGCGCCATTGTTCTCCAGCTCGTCCAGCAGATCGCCCATAATGTCCACGTTGTACGGGGTAATGATGAAGGTGCTGTTGGCAACGCGCTTGATCTGGCCGTTGTTGGCGTAAGCCACACCGGACAGGAAATCCACCAGACGGCGGGAAACTTCCTTGTTGGTAGACTCCAGATTCAGCACGACCGTGCGCTTGTTGTTCAGGTGGTCTGCAATGGTGCTGGCATCCTCAAAGCGCTCGGGCTTTACCAGAACGACCTTGAGCTGGGTGGTGGCGTGGATGTTGACCACCTTGTTCTTCTTCTGGGCACCCTCCACCGGCTCTTCCTCTGCATCGTCCATGCCAACGCCGAGACCGCTGTTGTTGTTCACCATCTGGGGGCCGTCGTCGATGTACTGATCGTCGTAATCGTCCTCACCGCCGAAAAGGCCCTTTTTGAGACTATCCACGAAAGACATAGTATCTGCTCCTTTCATTCGGGCAGCCGCAGCTGCCTGGCGCCTTTTGCAAAAGAGATGCAAATAGCTTTTACTATTATCGGATTTTTTGCCGCAGATGTCAATAACTACAAAAGTTTTCCATCATACAAATTTTGTCCGGAGACAATAATCTCGTCATAAAGCCGAACCTGACTGACAGAACCAGCCGTTCCGCTGGGCAAAACGATGAGGTCATCACCGTCTGTGATCTGCGGGTGGGCATCGTCCACAGGGTCGATGCGGCAGAAGCGGGCCAGGTTGCCGTACTTCACATACACGCCTGGGATGTAGTTCTCACCCTGGCCCTCTGCCTCGGAGCCATCCTCCTTGAGGTAGTGCACCGCGGCAGCAGGCACCCGCAGGCCGGTGTTGCGTCCCACGATGATCTGGGCATCGGCACAGTTCAGCCGGAGCACATCGCCGTTGATGATCTCGCAGGAGAGGACGAAGCGGGCAATGTCGTTTTCCGCATCAATGTTCACCTCGCTGACCTTTGCCTTGAGGGGCGTTTCCACCTGACCGGGAAAGCGGATTTCAACGCTCTTGGTCAAGGGCTTGCCGTCCCTGCCCAACAGCTTTTCCGCCTGTTTGGCCGAGCACACCCCGGCATAGTACCAGGTAAAGCCCGAAACGATCTTTCCCGCGCAGCCGTCCAGCGCGATCTCCGGGGCGGATTCAACGTAAGCTTTCAGATTGGCCGCATCCAGGGCAAGGATATCGGCAGAACCTGCGTTCAGCCGCCCGGAACTGGAGCTGCGGATGAAATAGCCCGTCTGCGGGGCCGTGATCTGGGACGGATTGCCCAGCTGAGACTGCACCGTGGAGGCCTGCTGGGTCAGCGCGGTGATCTGGTCAGAGAAACTGGCCACCTCGCCGGTGATGACCCAGAGCTTGTTCTGGGCCAGAATGTAGTTTTCCTTCTCCGCATCGGTATCCTCGTAGTCCCCTGCATCCAGCGAATCCATCAGGTCGTACAGAGCAGCGGAACGGTTCTTGCGCAGGGATTCCAGCTGCACCGAAGTGGTGTTCTGGGAGCGCTGCAGCAGGTCGATCTGGTCATTGATCTGGGTCAGCTGCTGGCGCAGAGAAGCCTGCGCTGCATCGCTGTAGATCTCAGCCACCGCTGTGCCTGCCGAAACACGCTCGCCGTCTGCCACCAGATATCCCAGCGTGCCGCCGCCCGCAACGTAACTTTCCTCAAACAGGAGTACGCCCTCGGCATCCACGGTGTCCTCCACCGTAGCCAGCAGGGCGGTCTCGTAGGTATTGGGCGGAAACAGCACCTGCATTGCCTGATAGCCCACATACAATGCCGCCAGCAGCAAAAACACGATGACGACAGCGGCCAGCGTTTTCAGTGCGCCGGAGATGCCCTCGCGGTTCTCTTCCTGCATATCGCTCATCCTTTCGCTAAAAATTCATTTGTGAGACATGCGGCCTGTTCCCGGACATCCGGGGCCGAGGCATCCAGCCAGCAGATACCCTCCATGTGGCGGAACCAGGTCAGCTGGCGCTTGGCATAGTTGCGGGAAGCCTGTTTCAGCCTTTCCACGCAAGGGGCAAGCGCACTCTCCCCCGCAAAGTAGGGGAAGAATTCTTTGTATCCGATGGCCTGGGCCGCCATCTTATAGGTATCCCGGTGTTCCCACACACGTTTTGCCTCATTCAGCAGATCCTGCTCCATCATCTGATCCACCCGCAGGTCGATGCGGCGGTAGAGCTGGGTGCGATCGGGAAAGTCCAGACCCAGCACCAGCGAACGATAGGGCCGCTCCGACGGGAGGGACTGGGCTTTC
>ENA-OOWO01002467-OOWO01002467.1-human-gut-metagenome-genome-assembly--contig:-NODE-2467-length-10615-cov-2.570644_pt1 | contig 10615 bp, 9 predicted proteins | sample MGYA00241579_ERZ501327 | MGnify/ENA primary metagenome ERZ501327 (study PRJEB25962, sample SAMEA2042836) | human gut metagenome | biome: human gut; feature: human-associated habitat; material: faeces...
TCTGCCCGCCTGCTCCCTTACACTGTGACAATAATATACACTAAAAAACAGACTGTAATTATGAGTGGTCAGCTCAATTTTACAGTCTGCTCTATATTAATCTCTCAAACACCCAACCGGCACAACCCGAACTCCTGACTCCGTGGTATATGCCATGGTTGCATTTGCGCAAATCACAATCAGTGCCGATGGTTCTTTATATACATCACGTGGATGTTTTTCTTTTTCCAATGCTTTCTCATTATATTTTAAGATAATATCCTTGAATCGCAGCAAGGATTTTTCCGCTTCCGGAATCTTGTTCACTCCGGTTTTTATTTCAATAAGCGCATAACGGCCGTCCTCCAACTGATAGACTGCATCTGCTTCTACGCCCATATCATCTGTATAATGCATCACTCTGGCATTGTGCTTTTCAGCAAATACAAGTAAATCTCTAAGCACCATATTTTCAAATACATGCCCAAATAGATCCAAATCGTTGATAAAATAGTCCGGATTAACACCAAGCGCAGCCAATCCTATAGAGGGATCAACAAATATATGCTTTTTGGCAGCTCTGATAGCTGTTTTCGAACGCAAATGCGGTGTCCAGGCATCTATATCCTTTACAACATACAATAGCTCCAGAGCATCTATATATGAAGAAAGCGTTACATCTGTAACATTCTGTGTGGCTTTTACATCTGAAAATATATTCTTGCGTTTTGCTGTAGTAGCCATATTTCTGGCATACGACCAAAGCAGTGTCCTTGCCCATTCCGGATTTCTGTTTACTCCATCAATCGCTGATATGTCTTTCTGATAAATCTGCCTATAATAATCCTTAGCTATTTCAAGCTTTGCACTGTCCTTTGAAAGTGCCATGCATCTCGGCCATCCACCTCTACAGACCGCAAAAAACAAATCCTCAAGCTTTATATCTGTGGTAAGTCCATCAATATCATATGCTTCATCTTCTAATAATTTAAACAACGATATGCTTCCGTTTGATTCTCCTGTCTCAAACAAAGTCATAGGGTACATCGTAACCTCTGTTATTCGTCCTGTACCTGTATGGGGTGTATTAATCTTCTTACTTGATGAGCCTGTCAGATAAAACTCTCCTACACTCTCCGGATTGTCATCGCACGCTTTTCTTATTGTTCCCCATATCTTTGGGGCATCCTGCCACTCGTCAAACAGTATTGGCTTAGGATTCTTTAAAAAGAGCTTAGGTGCAGTTTCTGCTACTGCAAGATACCCCTCTCTCTTGTCTTCATCCTGAAATTCAATAACAGTTTTACATCGTTCTCTTGCTGTTCTTGTCTTTCCACATCCTTTTGGTCCTGTGATGCTCACTGCATTAAATGCCTCTGTTTTTCTATCTATCACATCATCAACAATTCTGCTTATATATTCCATAAATATCTGCTCCCTTCATGGTTATTATACCATTTAATTCACAGATTATACAAGGTTATTTTATGTTTTTCGAGTGTTTTGTTTTGTATTTTTCTAATGTTTTATTTTATATTTTTCGAGTGTTTTATTTTACTTTTTTCGAATACTAAAAAGAGCAGGACAAGTATTTCTACCTATTCTGCTCTTTTTTACATATTTTAATTATTTAAATATAGATTATCTACCGGCTGTTCGCCATCTGCTTCACATAGTCGAGCGCCTTCTTAACCGGTGGGATTGATATCACTATGATTGTGATAATTTCCTCTACTGCAAGGTATGAGCCGTTGTAGGTCACTGAATATATGAGCGCATCTATCATCTTGTTTCCTATCGTGACAGGTGCGTATGCTGCAAAGAACAAAACTCCCGACAGCACTGCAAAGAAAAATCTACTGGGCTGCTCCGCCTCCGGTGGTACCACCTGTGCTGTCCCCGGTGTTTCCACCTGTATTACCACCGGTGTTACCACTATTTCCACCGGTGTTACCACTATTTCCACCTGTGTTGCCACCGGTGTTTTCTCCGGTATTTCCGCCTGTTGTTCCGTCTGTATTGTCTCCGGTATTTCCACCTGTGTTGCCACCAGCAGCATCTGTCTTATTCGGGTCTGTTGTGGTCTGATCCGGTGTGGTGGTTCCTGCATCAGGTGTGGTCACAGTCTGATCTGTAGGATTATTCTGCGTCTGGTCATCGGCAGGTGTATCCTGTGTCTCCTGGCTGTCCTGATAATCATCCGATATTTGGGCATATGGCAGGAAATCTATTGGTGTAAGGTCAGCATGTATCTGATCCATGTAATTCTTCCATATTTCTGCCGGGTAAGAGCTTCCTGTCAGTTTTTTGACTGTCTCAGGCATATCGCAGCCTACCCATACACATGTGGTGTAGTATCTGGTAAAGCCACAGAACCAGCCGTCCTTCTTATCGTTTGTGGTTCCGGTTTTGCCGGCGCAAGGCATGCCATTGTCCAGATTAGCGCTACGTCCGGTTCCTGATTTCATAACATCTGTCATGACATCTGTCATCATACGTGATGCTGTCTCTGTATATATGACGGTATCCTTCTGCGATGATGTATATATGATATTGTTGTCAGAATCCACAATCGACTTAATACATGTCGGATTCCTGTACATTCCATCGTTCTCAAGTGTTGAATATGCAGATGCCATCTCCAGTGTGGATACACCTGTTGTAAAACCTCCAAGTGCTGTTGCTGTGACATAGTCATCCTTTACAATATTGGTAAAATTCATATCCTTGAGATACTGTAAGCCTACCTTTGGCGTAAGCTCATCATATAGCTGCCATGCTACAGTATTCAGTGACTTTTGAACGGCAAACCTGATAGTCACATCACCGTAATATGAATCACCCGAGTTAGACGGTCCTCCATCAAACTTGTGGTCATTTACGATGGTATCCGGTGTCTTACCACGCTCAAATGATGGTGTATACACAATGAGCGGCTTGATTGAGCTTCCCGGCTGACGATGGCTTTGGAAAGCACGGTTTAGCGTATGACTGACCGCATCCTGGCTTCGTCCACCAACTATTGCAACCACCTCGCCTGTGTCGTTGTCTATACAGGTTGCAGCACTCTGCAGCTTAAATGTGCCATCATCGGTCGTGTCTGTAAAGTCCAAAAGCGTAAGGTCAATTGAATCCTGAAGCTGCTGCTGCATAGTCAGATCAATTGATGTATAAATCTTGTAACCGTCTGAGTAGAGCTTTTTCTGACAATATGAATACATCTCATCATATGAAGCATCATACTCCTTTTCTTCATCGTCTGAGTCAAAGTAATACTTGAACTTGAAACCCTCATTCTCCATGAGCGCCCTCGTAGCGCAGTAATATGCATAGGTATCCACATAATTGTACTTGACCGTGTCATCCTTCTCAGGCATGTTGAGGGTAATCTCCTCGTTTATAGCGGCCTCATATTCCTGCTGTGTGATTTTGCCATCTTCCCTTAGATTTTTCAATATGAGATTGCGACGTGTCAATGTATGATCCTTGTTGTTTATCGGGTCATAGTATGTCGGGCTGTTCGGAATCGCACACAAAAAGGCAGTCTGCGACAAATCAAGATCCGAAAGCTCACAGTTAAAATAGCCATGGCACGCTGCCTGAATACCATAATATCCGTTCATGAAATAGACATTATTCAGGTAGAACTCCATAATATCGTTCTTGGAATATTTCTTTTCAAGCGCCATCGCTATGAACATTTCCTTGACTTTTCGCTGCCAGTTCTTGTTCGTATCCAGATAAATATTTCGGGCGAGCTGCATCGTGATGGTACTGCCACCCTGGGTAATTCTCTTGTTTTTTATAATTGACTTTGCGGCACGCACTATTGCCTTTAGGTCCACACCATTGTGCTTATAGAACTTCTTGTCCTCGATACTGACCATGCAGTTTACGAAGTTCTGCGGTATATCCTCATACTTCACATAGTCAGCCTTTTTGGTAGTGGCCGTCTCGGATATCTCATCACCGTTTGTATCGTAGAGCGTACTCGTGCGCGCCGGTAAAAATGTGTTTTTGTCAGATTTCTGCACGAGCTCTACCGCCTCTGAGTGAAGCTTCGCCACCTTGTCTGCATAGCCTCCAAAGTAATAAAAGCATAATCCACCGAGAATCAGTACCATCAGAAAAATCTGAAGCTTTATGAAAAACCAGAAAACGCGATGCTGCTTTTTCTTTTTTTTCTTTTTCTGTTTTGCCATTTCTAAACGTTACCTCCAAACTATCGGTATACCATTGTATATCGGCATACTTTATAGATAATTGACAACTATATCCAATATGTACTGTCTATTATACTACAATGCCTCTACATCAGCTAATTAATAATTGCTTAATTTTCTATTATACCTTTATAGCACAAAAGGAAGCCATCTGCTCCCTTTATCTCGCTATTTTACATCTTTATTACTGTTGTAGTCAAGTAAATAGTTTTTTACAATGCTTTTCGCTATCTCTAGCCAAGCTGGTCAGCCAGAAATTCTGCTGCTGCACCCGCCAGCTTTTCGGCAATCTCAGACTTATCGGCTTTTTCATCGTAAACACACAGTATAACGGCTCCCGCGCTATCACCATCATGCACTATTACTGCTATTGCCTGCGCTTCACAGTCAGCTTTATCGTCCTTTACCACAGGTATCAGGGTATCGTCTTTTTTACTGTACAATGCACTTTTTCTCTTATCCATAATATTCTCGAGTTCTTTTGACAAAGCCTTGCCTATATAATTTTTGTGGTTTTTGCCGGCTGCCGCTATTATCTCATCCCGGTCTGCCACACATACCATGGCTCCTGTTACCTTTGACAGGCTCTGTGCATATGCCTGTGATATATTCTTCAGGCTTCCAACCTGCGAATACTTCTTTAGCACTATCGTCTCGTCCGCATCCATATATATTTCCAGTGGGCTTCCCTCTTTTATATGCAGCATCCTGCGAAGCTCCTTTGGTATGACTATTCTGCCGAGGGAATCTACTCTTCTGGTCAATCCTGTGATTTTCACTTTATTGTCCTCCGGTTACTTTTTTGCATTTGCATTCATGCTTTGGAGGTAGTATATGGGAATTTGAATAAAATATACATTCGATATGCACTGATACAGTGCTCTTTCATAATAGCTTTTATAATGTCACGGTATGTTTTGAATTTGATAAGGTATCTATATCCGTCAGCTCACGCTCATCTGCGATATCCACATATACACAGTCATACTTCTTTGCCACACTTCTGCCACCCTTATCACCCTCCAGTGATAAAATCTGCGGGATAAGCGATGAATGAAATACACACGGATTACCTACGGTATCTCCACAGCGAAGTGAAAAAACTGATTTCATATTTCCTTTATTTTCAAGCACTTTATCTATTAATTTAATCACGCTTTGACTTTTTAAATATGGCTGGTCAGCTACTGCAAACATGTAGTAGTCCTGCATACCAGTCTTTTTCTGCTCCTGCACCGCCATAATTCCTGCTTTTATGGTGTAGGATATGCCTTTTTCGCTGTCCGGACTTAAGACTGCATGGCAATCCGGGATACATGCGCAGTAGTCCAGTATTTCCCGATAACGTGTAACAACGGTTATATCTATGACCGGGTTATTCGATTCTGCATTTTTTGTCTTTTTTCCAGGCTTTTTTGATAAACCGGTGTCTGTGCCAATATAAGTATCAATAACAGTATCAGCATCCATTTCATCACTGTCTAAAGGCTTATTAGTTCCGGTATTTTTTAATTTATTATATCTATCCTTAATTTCTATCAAGTGGTCAAGCAGATGCCTGTACATAGGTTTTCCATCCAGCTCATAAAACAGCTTGTTACTTCCAAAACGGCGGCTGTTTCCAGCCGCCATGTATATGATATGAATCATTTCACTCTTAGGTCCTTTTCGTGCCAGTCAGGGTCTGCCATTCCCATAAGTATTTTCTCTGGGGTAAACGGAACTGTCCTGTGCCATACGCCTGTTGCGCGATAAATGGCATGTGCCAGCGCAGGAGCCGGTGTATTGATAACTATCTCGCCGATTGACTTGACTCCAAATGGGCCTGAAGGCTCATAGCTTGTCTCAAATTCAACGTTGATATGTCCCACATCCTGTCGTGTCGGTATCTTGTACTGCATGAAATCATTTTCTGCGATTTTACCACCGGCATTGTAGGTAACATTCTCATAAAGTGCCATGCCGATTCCCTGACCTATGCCACCCTCTGTCTGTACACGCGCAAGGTTTGGATTGACCGGAATTCCACAGTCCACGACAGCCTGATAATCAAGTATTTTAACTGCTCCTGTCTCCTTATCAAGCTCTATCTCGACCATGCCTACCATGTACGGAGGCGGTGAGACAGGTGATGAATATGTGGCGGTGACATCTACAGGTATCGTGTTGTTGACCTGTGCTTTTGTTGCTATATCGGAAAGACTTACGGAAACTGCCCCATTGTCTGCACCGTCCGGATTTATGATATACACCTCTTTACCGTCGAAATCCACCTCTGATGCAGCACAGCCCAGCAGCTGTGCACCGATTTTCTTTATATTTTCACGAAGCTCAAGTGCTGCATTCTGTGTGGCCATTCCTGTGATGTAGGTGGTTGATGAGGCATATGAACCCGAGTCATAAGGAGAAGCATCTGTATCCGCTCCAAACACTGTTATATCATCCGGCTCACAGTCGAGCACCTCAGCCGCCATCTGCGCAAGTATTGTATCACAGCCTGTTCCCATGTCTGCCGCACCTATCATCATATTGTAGGTGCCACAGTCTGAAAGCTTTAAGGTACACGAGCCGACATCTACATTGGATATGCAGGAGCCCTGCATTGCAAGCGCCATGCCTGCCGCACGAACCTTGCCATTTCCCATATCGCGGACAGGATACTTTTCTGCCCAGTGGAAATTGTCCGCGCAGTGCATTATACATCTGTCAAGTGCACATGCATTTGCTGTCTCGCCAAAATATGCCGGCATAAACATGCCCTCGCGTACAATATTTTTCAAACGAAGTTCAACCGGGTCTATATGCAGCTTTTCTGCGAGCTCATTGACGGTTGATTCAAGTGCAAATATGCCCTGTGTGGCTCCATAGCCTCTGTATGCTCCTGCCGCCTGCACGTTTGTATACACAACATCGCACGAAAATCTTGTTGCCTCGCAGCCTCCTGTATAAAGTGGAAGCGATTTATGACCGGAAAGTCCTACTGTTGTAGTGCTATGCTCTCCGTATGCTCCACCATTTGACAGCGTATAAAGATCTATCGCCCTTATATGACCATCTTTCATCGCTCCAAGACGCACGGTAACTTCCATCTCATGACGCGGTGACGCGATAGTCTGACACTCTTTTCTGCTGTAGATTATCTTGCTCGGGCGCTTTGTCTTCCAGGTAACAAATGCCGGATACACCTCACAGACCGCTGTCTGCTTGGCACCGAAACCGCCTCCGATACGCGGCTTTTCAGCGCGCACCATAGACTTTGGAATATCAAGTGCATTTGCCAGTATTCGGCGCAGGTGGAAAACTATCTGTGTCGAGCTGATACAGTGAAGTCTGCCGTATCTGTCTATCTCACAGTATGCCCTGCAGGTCTCCATATATGCCTGCTGCGCTGCCTTTATGCGATATGTGTGCTCAATAATCTCATCGCACTCTGACAGAATTTTCTCCACATTTCCATGCTCATCCTCTTCGTGGTGAATGAGATTGCGCTTTACATCGCCTGTATCTATGCTGGATGACCAGTCATCCTCAGGATGCACGAGCACCTTGTTATCCAGCGACTTTCTGAAGTCAAGCACCGGCTCAAGCACCGTGTACTTTACTTTTATCATGTTAAGAGCCTTGTCCACCGCCTTTTCAGATTCTCCGACTACTATAGCGACGGCGTCACCTACGCTTCTCACATGGCGGTCAAGGATTAATCTGTCATATGGTGACGGCTCCGGAAATGTCTGGCCTGCGATAGAAAAACGCTTTTTCGGAACATCCTCCCAGGTGTATACTGCGACCATGCCCGGCACCTTAAGAGCGATATCTGTCTTTACATCCTCGACAATTGCATTTGCATATGGGCTTCTAAGAAGCTTTATGACAAGCGCATCACGCGGTGTGATGTCATCGGTAAATACCGGCTTTCCGAGTAAAAGCTGGCTCGAGTCCTTTTTAGGTATACATTTTCCAACCGCGTGGTAATCCCTTCTGGCGCGGTTGAAGCTGTTTTCATTAGTTTGATTTGTGCTCATCCTGCCACTCCTTTCCGATATCCTCTCCATAGACGCCTGCCTCAAGATTAAGAGGTGCGCCCTCTTTCTTACTGTTTAAGAAATTTCTGATTGAGCGCAGCTGACTCTGATATCCTGTACAACGGCACAGATTTCCTGAAAGATATTCAAGAATTTCCTCATCAGTCGGGTCAGGATTTTCTCTCAGAAGCGCCACAATATTTACAATATAACCCGGATTACAAAAGCCGCACTGATCCGCTCCCTGTGCAGCAAAAAATCCTGTAAACTGCTTAGCTTCCTCCTCAAGTCCCTCGAGGGTGTCCACCGCTCTGCCGTCTGCCCTGCCTATCGGCGTGCTGCATGACAGCACAGGCTTTCCATCCAGAAGCACTGTACAAAGACCACAGTTGCCTGACTCACAGCCCCTCTTCACTGAAAAGCAGTTGTGCTTGCGGCAGAAGTCCAAAAGCACCATATCCTGGTCAACCGAGTCGATTATTAACTTTCCATTTAATTTTATTTTAACATCCATATATATGAATTCCTTCCTACTTAATGCTCGTGCTTAATATCATCGCAGATGTCAAGCGACTGTGTAACAGCGCGGCGTGTAAGCACCCTGCAGATTATCTCTCTGTACTCAGCCCCTGCCCTTATATTGCTTCCAAAACGGATATGCTCTGCAACATATTCGGCAAATTTATCTATTTTGGCATTGGTTTCGGAGTTATCTGTCAAGGCTGCATTACCATCTGTCTTTGCATCTGCTATGCCATCGAGTATGCCCTCCTCATCCCACACAGGCTCTGCCATATATGGTGATGCTCCGATAACCGCCACATACCTGCCGCTTCTGTTTGCCACTGCACATGTGAGCACCGGAAAGTCTGTTGACTGGTTTCTCTGGCTTAAGTATACTACGCCCTTTGCATTTTTCGGTACTATTACTGACACAAGCACATCGCGCGTGGTTCTTGGAAGTGCCGCAAACTCATCCAAATCCATAATTCCCGCCTTGTGAAGCTGCACCTTTGCTCCCAGTGCCCTGAAAATCGTCATGACATCTGAAAATCCGAATCTGCCCCAGATGCTTCCTCCGACAGTTGCCACATTTCTAAATTGCACTCCGACAATGTGTCTGACCGACTCTGCGATTGCGCCGTGTGTATATGCATTCAGTGCTTCATGTGTCTCTATCTGCCTGAGTGTTGCATATGCACCGATTCTAAACTCGTTCTCATCCTCATCAATTTGGTCAAGTCCGAGATCGCACAGGTCAATTGCCGTGCCAAGCGTCTTATTTTTCATTTTGAGCCAGAGCATGCCGCCCAGCACAAAATTCGGTTTTTTCTGATAAAGCTCATAAGCTTCATCAAGGCTTTGCGCCCTCACATATTGATTGTAATAAAACATATTTTTCTCCTGTTATCCTGCTATATAGGTAACTATCAGTTACCTCATTTCGATTTCATACATCGCTTCCCACCTGATGTCATGCTCCTTCATAAAGGCTATGAGGCACTCCCTGTCAGAAAGCTCTGCTCTCCATGCCAGCCCGCAGCCCGCCGATATGACAGACGGAAGAGGAATCGTGCGTCCCGGAATACCACATGCCTTGCCCTTGATATCAAGCTTCAACGGTGCTGTGTTAGTCTCGAAGGTGATGATTAGCCGTTTTTTCTTTTCTCTTGCCAAATTTTTATCCATTACCTCACACCTTGTATAACTCTACGGACTTACAATAAGAGATGCCCCAGCCATCTTTTCTGCGATATCATACATGTTGGTCACCTCTCCGACTGCAAGCTTATCTGACAGCTCATAGTAGTTCAGGCATGTTCCGCAGGTAAAAATTTTCACCCCACGGCTCTTAAGCTCCTTTAAATCCTCAAGTGACTCTGAGCCCTCACAGGTCAGCTTCGCTCCTCCATTGTAGAAAAGCATGGTTTCAGGCGGGTTGTCCTGCTGCGAAAGTGCGTAGATGAAGCCCTTTATAAGTACCTTGCCAAGCTCCTCGCTGCCCTCTCCCATATATGAAGAGCGGATTACAACAACCCTGTTATCTGCGGCCGGCCTGCATGCATACTGTGAAGCCTCGTCTGTATCCGAAAGCTCATCGGCATTTACAGCTTCAATTGTCAGCTTTACGCTGTAGCTTCCGTCGTCGAGCTTACTGCTATCACAGCTATAGCCCTTCTGTGCAGCCATCTTTTTTAAATTTTCCACTGCAACTTCATTGTCCACAAGTGTCTCCACCGTATCCGGCTGTGTGAGAGCCTCTATCGCCTTCTTTGTCTTTACAACCGGGATCGGACATGTATCCCCTATTGCATTTACTGTTATCATATTTATAATCCTCGTATTATATAGTAGTAGTTTTTATAGACCCTCTCCAAGGTCTTTACAACT
>ENA-OOWO01002469-OOWO01002469.1-human-gut-metagenome-genome-assembly--contig:-NODE-2469-length-10603-cov-2.496113_pt1 | contig 10603 bp, 10 predicted proteins | sample MGYA00241579_ERZ501327 | MGnify/ENA primary metagenome ERZ501327 (study PRJEB25962, sample SAMEA2042836) | human gut metagenome | biome: human gut; feature: human-associated habitat; material: faeces...
GCGGCGGTAACGTCGCGGGTCCCTGTAAACCCCACCCGAAGCAAGACAAACAGAGACCATGGGGCTGCTCGTTCCGTCTCGAAAAAGTCGCACGATGCCGTTGGCAACAACGGACCAAGATAGATGGCTGTCTGAAAAACAGAACCCGGCTTACAGGCCTGCTCGCTTTTTCATTATCCGACAGAAAAAACTTTTTCTCATTAGGAAAACTACGTTTTTAATCTTCGAAAAAGCATTTTCTATCGGGCGACTATAAAACTTTTTCTCATTAGGAAAACCATGGTTTTCTACCCCATACTTAACCACTAAAAAAAGTCCTCTTTCGAGGACTTTCTTTTTTTGCTTTTTTTTACACAAACTCCACAACCCAGAAGCCGATTTTCACAACATCCACATTACAGCCGGTATGCTTAATGGTAATGGCATTGCTGCTCAGCGTATAGGAAAAGTTGATGAGGGAATCGGAGATGTTATTCAATCGTTCTGTGATAACGAATGTTTTTTCGGGTGCAACCTCCTGAATTGTCAATGTGCCGCCGTAGGAAGGGGTTTTCGGTGCGGCGTATACCACATACTGAATCGAGCGAATCACCGAGCCGCCGTTTTGCAGCAGGGAAGAAATGCTCTGCCCATCGGGGGGCGTGCCAAGCTTTTTATTGATAGCGGCGAGGGATTCCTCTGCTGTGGCAATGCTTGCCTGAATTGCCGCCGCCTTTTGCTCCGCCTGTGCCAGCTGTGCATCAATCGCGTCCATGTTTTCATTGAAATCCTGAATGTCATAATAATCTTCGTTATCGGGCTTGATAAAATCATAATTTTCTGTAAAAGTGCTCATTTGCGTCACCTCCTTTCTGCCCTCATGATAAAGCGGCGTTAGTCTCATGGGGTCTCATGTTGTAATATTGCTGCAATATTTCAGTTTTGTTACAAAACGGGCAAACCCCTTGCCAATTTCCGATTCTATTGATATGATAGCTATGCAAAGTAAAACTGACGCAGGAATGGAAACCAAACCGGAACGGAAGAAACGGAAGCCGAATCCTTGAATGGGTGTGGAGGAAGCGGAAGGGCCCGAAGGGAAGGGGCGGCGGAAAGGGCGGCGGCGGAATGAACTGCATTTCGTTGTATAATTATGAAACGAAGCGAACATTCAAAATTAAAAAAGGAGGAATGAGACCCATGAAAAAATTTCTTTCCATGGTATTAGCAGCAGCTATGGTTATCTCCACAGTTCCTGCTACAGCATTTGCTCTGGATGCAAAGGCAACAGCTAAGGTTGTTGACTCTCGTAATCTGACAGAAGCAGACGCTGACAAAGTAGAAGAAGGTGCAAATCCTACCAACTGGATTGGTCAGACTACAACAGCACCTAAATTCAAAGCACCCGAACTGCAGTTGAAGGTGACAGATGCTGATTCCACAGCAAATGACAATGCAGACACAGAAACAAAGTTCACAGTAACACTGGACAACGCAAAATTTGTTACAGACGCTGGTGCAGTAGTAACATCCACAACTAATCTGACAGATATCGTTAGTGTAGTTGATGACGAAGCAAAAGATTACCCTCCCACTGTAGACGGTGTTAAGATTAACGACAAGGATGAAATCGAAGTAACAATCAAAGGTGTTCTGGCAAAAGATGACATCATCAAAGTTGCTCTGAGAACTGTTCTGACAAAGACAAGCGCAGGTACAAAGGCTACAGTAGCGGTTGATTCCGATGACCTGGATCTGTCCACAGATGATATCACATTTGTAACAGTTCAGGATACAGGCATCAAGGCTACACTGAAGAAGGTAGCAGAAGTTGCTGAAGAAGAAACAACAGAACTGGAAAAAGATCTGAAGATCGAAACAGCAGCTGGTGACTTTGTTAAAGATCAGGAATTCGAAATCAAAGTAAGCTCCGGTTTCGAACTGAAGTATGGCAACACAAATACAACTGATTACACAATCAGACAGGATGATGATGACAACAAGCTGATCGTTAAAATCAACAATGCTAACATTGGTGATACACTGACAATCAAAGCAGCAGATATCATCATTGATGCAGCTGATGCTAAGGTTGGTGCAGTTGCAAAACTGACAGTAAAAGCTCTGGCTAACACAAGTGTTGCTGGCACTTTCAAAGCAACAGCTGATGCAGTAGAAGCAGCTAAGGTTGTTGACCAGACAGTAACTCTGTCCGTAGATGAAGACGATGATGTACCCGTAATCTACAGCGGCGTTGACGTAAACAACGACGGTATCACAGATGACTCCGATCACCTGTCTCTGGAAGTTACACTGAAAGAAACAGCAAAGAGCTCTCTGGACGTTAAAAAGGCATTCAATCTGGATCTGCCCGAAGGCGTTTATGTAACAGACGTTAAAGTTAAAAAGACAGATAACGTAGAAATCAACGGTGCAACATCTGCAACAGCTATTGCAGGTGAATTTGAAAAAGCATACAAGAAAGGTGAGTATGACGGTTTTGAATTCGCAAGAAGAAGCTTTGTAGATACAGACAACAAAGATGACGCTATGGAACTGTCCTTCAAGCTGGAACTGGTTGCAGAACCCGATTTCACAGGTGATGTTAAACTGACACTGGAAGGCGATGCTTTCGATAAAAAGCAGGAAGTTACAATTGCTAAATTTGTTGCTCCCTACACAGTAGAAGCTGCTCAGAATGACCTGATCATCGACTACAGAAACACAAAGGTTCCTACAAACATCGTTGTTAAGGAAGCTGAAGAAGGTCTGTGGAAGAAGGGTCTGGACTTTACATTCGGTATCGACAAATTCGATGATGATGATTTCGAAAATGATGCTACTTACACAGTAGACAATAAGTCCGATCTGGAAATCAAAGAAGCTAAGAAGGGTCTGGGCTTCAAGGTTGACACAGAATCTAGCGACGAACCCGCAGCAGTAACAATCTCTGATATCTCCCTGTACATGAGCAGAAGCATTGCAGCTGGTACTTACGATCTGCAGCTGATCACAAATGCAAACATTGATATGTATGCAGAAGAGCTGGCTACAACAGAAACAGCAGACAGAAAAGTAGTAACTGATGCATTTGCTACAACAGCAGTTGGTACAAAATACACAGTAGCTGATGACAAAGACTTCAACGATGGCGCTAAGATCAACAAAGGCACAGTTGATTACGCTACAGTAAAAGAAGGCTTCATCAACGTTATCACAGCTGGTAGAGACCAGGATGACGCTTCCTTCACAAAGAAGGTAGTAGTTCCCGTTGGCGAAAAATACCTCATCGCAGGTGAAGAACAGGTTGCTCTGGATGTACCCGCTTACATCTCCGCTGCAGGCTACACAATGCTGCCCGTAAGAGCAGTTGCTACAGCACTGGGTATCAACAACAACAACGTTCTGTGGAACCAGGCTTCCAGAACAGTAACAATCCTGTATGGTCAGAGAATCATCACTATGGTTGCAGGCCAGAAGGTTGTTACAGTTAACGGTAACACAATCCCCGCATCCGCTACAGTACAGATCAAAGACGGCAGAACATTCCTGCCTATGAGAGATCTGGCTACAGCTCTGGGCGTAACAGACATCACATGGGATGCAGCTACAAAGACAGCTACAATGAACGGCAGCAAATAAGCTACCCTCATTCTAACTGAACAAGTAGAATCTCTAAGGGCACTCCGAAAGGAGTGTCCTTTCTTTTGCGCTAAAGGTTAGCTGAAAATAAAAGAGTCGAGGCACTTATACTAAGGAGCCTCGGCTTCTTTTTTTGCAGCGTTCTTCGACATTGGACGCTCCGAAGGAGTGGACAATCGGCTTTAGCGCATGCGATTGCAATAAAAAAAGACCTGTTTCTCACAGGTCTTATTTTCTTTAGCGGAAGGTTTTCGCAAGCGCCTTTATCGCCTGCTCCGCAAGCAGTGCTTCCCCATGCTCCAGCAGATAATATTTCGCCAGTGGCGTGGAGATGTGCTTCTGACCGTATTCCTTCAAAATGCGCTCCGCATCCTCTGCGGTTTCCTCCGTGGTGTATGTATCCCCCTGCATCACAAGGAAATACTTCCCATCATTCTTATAAACCGCGCTTTCGCCCTTGAACACGCCATCCAGACGCAGGCTCACGCCAATCACATCATCCAGAGAAGGGAAGGAATAAATCAGAATATCCGAATTTTTTTCCTCCTCATGCGCCAGCGTATCCATGGGCTTCTTTTTCCAGCGGCGCAAATCCTCGTCCGCGTGTTTCTCTTTATTGTTCACCTTCGTCACGATGATCATGATACCATCGCCCCCCGAAGGGATCGCTTCTACCATCAGCGGTGTGTTTTCCGAAATGAAATCCTCCTCATCCAACGCCTGCTCCATAATATCCCGAAACAGCTTCTGCGTGCGCTCCGAAGGGGAAATCAAATCCTCCAGTTTGATTTTTCTTTCCGCTAAATCTGCCTTTGTCAGGGTCAGCTTCAGCTGGTTTTCGCTTATCCGTTCTATTTTCATGCTATCACTCCCTTTTTCCCGTTTTGCGGGGCATGATGCGGAAACGGTCAATTTATTACTATAGTATATGCAATCCTGCGCCGGATGTAAAGAGGGGATTGCCGCCAAAGTTTTGAATTTTTTATGAACACCCCAATTTCTTACAATTTCTTGAATTTTTGCCGCTTTGGTTGACACTGCGCCAATAAACCTGTAAAATATATTAGATAAAATGCGATTTTTGTGTGAAAATGTTTTATTTTCAAAGGATATATTTTTTTTGGAGGGAATCACATGAGCGATGATAAAATCGGCAATAAAACAGGCTCGGAGGGTCTGAGCGAAACAGATAAGGGCTATTATGAGGATTTATATAACGACCTGCCGAAGGAGGTTGTGGATATCCTCATGCAGACGCACCCCCTCATGGGCAAGAATGACGACCTTGAGGCAACCGCCTACCGTGCACGCCGCCCCCAGAGACGCGAGGACGTGGAGGAGGTCAAGGAGGCGAGGATGCAGCAGGTCGGCAACGAGATTAACGAGGTGAGCCGCGCACCCCAGCAGGAGGGCGACCCTACCCGTTACGTTTCCCGCCGCGCAAGAAATGCGGAAAGCGCGCATACTTCCGCCCCGAAGGGGAATACAATGAATCAGGATGATTATGATGATGGGATTCAGTATGTAAGCGTGCTGCCCGCGCGTAAGAAATCCAAAATCGTGGAGGAGGTTACCTTGCAGACCGCTGCCCCCGCGAAGCATCATGGCAAAAAGAAAAAACATAAAAAAGAAAGAGAGCCCTTTGACGATATGGGCATGGAGGAAAGAGATTATCGCCCCCGTTATGAGGATATGGATTTTGAGGAGCGCGCAAAGCAGGAGCACCTTGACAGCCTCTATGACGATGAATATTATGACGATTACGGCAGAGGCAGAGGAAAGCTGCCGATGATTCTCGGCGTGATTGCCGTTGTGCTGATTATTTTCCTCATTTTCCGTACCGTCAGCCTGAGCAGTAAGCTGGAGGAGGTACAGAACCAGCTGACACAGTCTCAGGATTATAAACAGAAATACGAGGATATGCAGCTGGAAAATATGCAGCTGCAGGAAAAACTGGACGGTAAGGACACCAAAACGACAGGCAATTCTGATACTGCGGACACCAAGGCGGACACCAAAAAGGACACCAAAGCGGACACCGCATCCACATCCTCCGGCACCAAGGAATATACTGTAAAAGACGGTGATACCATGTGGACAATTGCCCAGAGCCAGCTTGGCAATGGCGCAGATTATCAGAAGATTCTGGATGCCAACGGCTTGAAGGAGAGCGATACCTTAGCGCCCGGCACAGTAATTAAAATCCCACAGTAAGAACAGGAGTGTAGCATGAGCGATTTGGAGAAAAGAACTCTTGTGGAATTGAGAAAAATGGCGAAGGAGCTGGGGATTCCTGCCATTTCCGGTTTGAAGAAAAGGGAATTGATTGAGAAAATTGAGCAGTCCTCTGAGGTGCAGAAAAATGATTCTGTACCTCGGTCGGCTGCTTCCGACTTTTCTCACAGAAATTTCGACGAAAAAACCGAAGCTCCGCAGGAGCATACGGAAAGGGAAAAGCAGTTTTTTGAGGAATTGGGAGAGGGGATTCTGGAGGTACTGCCGGATGGATATGGGTTTCTGCGTGCGGAAAATTGCCTGCCCGGCGCAAATGATGTGTATGTTTCTCCGGCGCAGATTCGCAGATTTAATCTGAAAACAGGCGACAGAGTGATGGGGAATGTGCGCCCTGCCAGAGAAGGCGAAAAGGTCGGCGGTCTGGGTTATGTGCAGACGGTCAATGGAGATGCGCCGTATCTTGCGATTCATCGCCCGAATTTCGAGGAGCTGACACCCATTTATCCTGAGGAGAAGCTCAAGCTGGAAACAGTGCAGAGAGAACTTTCCGGTCGCATCATTGATCTGATTGCGCCCATTGGCAAAGGGCAAAGAGGGATGATTGTTGCACCGCCGAAGGTTGGGAAAACAATCCTTCTGACGAAGATAGCAAATGCAATCACCTGCAACCATAAGGAAGTGCATCTGATTGTGCTGCTGATTGATGAACGTCCTGAGGAGGTAACGGATATTCAACGCTCCATCGAAGGGGAGAATGTGCAGATTGTGTATTCTACCTTTGACGAGGAGCCGGAGCATCATAAAAAGGTAACGGAAATGGTTCTGGAACGCGCGAAGCGCATGGTGGAGCAGGGGAAGGATCTGGTTATTCTGCTGGACAGCATTACTCGTTTGGCGCGTGCGTATAACCTGACGATTCCGCCAAGCGGACGTACGCTGTCCGGTGGTCTGGACCCCGCGGCGCTGTATATGCCGAAGCGGTTCTTTGGCGCAGCCAGAAATATTGAAAACGGCGGCAGTCTGACGATTCTTGCAACTGCGCTTGTGGATACGGGCAGCAAAATGGATGAGGTTGTGTTTGAGGAATTCAAGGGCACCGGCAACATGGAGCTGGTGCTGGATAAGCGCATGGCAGAGCGGAGAATCTTCCCTGCGGTGGATATTATGAAATCCGGCACAAGACGAGAGGAAAAGCTGTTTACCCCTGAGGAGCTGGAGTGTAATTATGCGCTGCGGCGGATGGCAGCACAGCTGAATCATACGGATATGATTGAAGGCTTTTTTGACCTGATGCGCAAGTCCAAAAATAACAAGGAATTCATGGAGCGGCTGCACGTTTGGGAAAAAACGTTAGGTCTGCATGAAAAATAACCTCGGTTTTTGGATAAATCTCTCAAGAATACGGAAAATGCTGATTTTTCGGGGAATTGCAGTTGCCAAGCCGAAAAAAATATGCTATAATGCTCATGTTGTCTTTAAATAACGTAGATTATTGATCAACAAATACGAAAAATGAGGTGAAAGAAAATGCGCGAAGGTATCCATCCCGAATACAAACAGGTAAAAGTAAGATGTAACTGCGGCAATGAATTTGTAACAGGTTCCACAAAGGACGAAATCAGAGTCGAAGTTTGCTCCAAATGCCATCCCTTCTACACAGGCAGCCAGAAACTGCTTCTGGAAGCCGGCGGCAGAGTTGAAAAGTTCAACAAGAAATACGGCAGAAAGTAATTCTTTTCGGATTGCTGAGCTGCAAAAAATCAAGACAGAATATAAAAAGGGCGAGATCGCAGGATCTTCGCTCTTTTTTCATGCAGGAAGATTGTCGAAAAAAGAAAAGTATGGTATGCTGTAGGAATGGATTATCGCTTGGCGGTTCAGTCACTCTCTGTAAAGGGGGTGATGCTATGAATTGTGTTACATATTCGGATTTATTTCAATTCGGTATGCTCATCGTAGCTATTATCGCCCTGTGTAAAAACAGGGGATAAATAAAAATTGACCGCCTAACAGAAGTTAGACGGTCTTTCCAAAACCATTCGGACTGACCGCCCTTCCAAAAGCGGTAATCCTTTCTTACTGTCATCATAGCACAGAGAAATAAAAAATGCAATCAAATCTGTATTTTTTTGCATAGCAGTGAGGATATGGCAGGAGAAAGCTGTATTATAGTTGAAAAAAGGGCATTTCTAAGGTATGATGAACAAAAGAGATATTTTGTTTTTTGGGTGAAGGAGGAAAATGAGAGATGGAGTTGAAAAGAGTATGGGCGATGTATTTCAGCCCGACAGGCGGAACGGAAAAGGCAGTCAGAACAACGGCGCAGGTTGTAGCCGAGAAATTGAACTTGCCCTTGGAAATTTATGATTTTACCCTGCCACAGGGCAGAGAAAAGGATGCGGTTTTCGGCGAAGGGGATTTAGTTGTCTGCGGCACACCTGTCATTGCGGGGCGTGTGCCAAATGTATTGCTTCCCTATCTGACGGAGAAGGTAAAGGGCAACGGTGCGTATGCGGTGCCCGTGGTTTCCTTCGGCAACCGCAATTATGATGATGCGCTGATTGAGCTGAGAAATATTTTGGAGCAGGATGGCTTTCGGACGGTTGCAGGCGGTGCTTTTGTGAGCGAGCATTCCTTTTCCAAAACCCTTGCGGCAGGCAGACCCGATGCAAAGGATTTGGCAAGCATGCAGGAATTTGGCGCAAAAATCGCGGAAAAGCTGACAAGCGGCTGGGAATATACGGCTCCTGCGTATGTGAAGGGGTGCGACCCCATTCGTCCCTATTTCAAGCCGCAGGACAGACATGGCGCGCATATCGATATTCGCAAGGTAAAGCCGAAGGTAAGTGATGCCTGCGTTGGCTGCGGGCATTGTGCGGAGGTTTGCCCCATGGGTTCCATCAGCAGAGAAAATATCAGAGAATATATCGGCATCTGCATCAAATGCTGTGCCTGCGTGAAGAAATGTCCCGTGGGGGCAAGATATTTTGATGATCCCGGCTATATCTACCATAAGGAAGAGCTGGAGGAACTTTATGAAAGACGTGCAGAGCCGGAATGGTTTATTTAAGTCAAAATCAGGATTTTGACTTGGGAGGACAGAGTCTGCTTTTTAAAAAGGCAGGCTCTTTTTTTATTGCCCTAATGGTTTTCTAATCCTTCTTTCACATGGCTTTAACAAAAGGCTAAGTACCCCCTAATTTCTATCCCGTATACTAAAACACGAATGAGAGAGAGGTGCATTTTTATGGAAGAAAAATGGAGAAAGGAATTGAAGTATACCGTAACAGAGGGCGAGAGCATCGTAACCGCAAGAAGGCTGTCCTCCTTTATGCAGAGGGATAAAAATCTAAAGGGCGGCAGGGAATATCTGATTCGCTCGCTTTATTTTGATAATCTGTATGAAAAGGTGCTGAAGGAAAAGCTTTCGGGGACGGCTGTCCGTGATAAATTTCGGATTCGTTATTATGATTTTGATACAGCGTTTATCCGTTTGGAGAAGAAAAGCAAACGCTATGCCGTTGGGCATAAATACCAATGCCGCTTAACGGCGGAGGAGGTGCAGAAAATCATTGACGGCAACACCGCATGGATGGAGGAGGACGAACGCCCTCTGGTGCGTGAACTGTTTCTGAAAATGAAGCTGGAGCTATTCCGCCCGTCGGTGATTGTGGATTATTGCCGAGAGCCGTTTACCTACGCGCCCGGCAATGTGCGCATTACCTTCGACAGGGATATCTGCTCCTGCAAGGATGTGAAGGCGTTTTTCCGCAAGGATGCCCCGACGGTTCCGATTCTTTCGGACGGCAGGTGCATCATGGAAGTGAAATATGATGATTTTCTGCCGGATGTGGTGAGCAGAACCATTCTGACAACGAAAAACAGAGAGCAGGCGTTTTCCAAATTTGCCGCCTGCAGCTTAAACGGATAATAAGAAAGGATGAGAATTTCAATGACATTTAATGACGTTTTTAAGAGCAGCTTTCTGGATAGCTTCAGTAGCTTTTCCCTTCTGGATACGGCGCTTTGCCTTGGGGCAGCGTTCGTAATCGGGCTGTTTATCTTCTATGTATATCAGAAAACCTACAGCGGTGTGCTGTATAGCCGCAGCTTTAATGTTTCCCTTGTGGCGATTCTGATGGTAACCACACTGGTCATCTGTGGTGTCACAAGCAATGTGGTATTGTCTCTGGGTATGGTTGGCGCGCTGTCTATCGTGCGTTTCCGTACTGCGGTGAAAGATCCGATGGATTTGGTGTTCCTTTTCTGGGCAATCGCGGAGGGTATTCTCTGCGGCGCAAGCCTGCTGCCTCTGGCACTGCTGGGCTGTCCCATTCTGGGCATCTTCCTGCTTGTTTTTGCAAATCATCAGCAGAAGGATAACCCTTATCTGATTATCGTGCGCCTGATGGATGGGGAACTGGAACAGAAGATAGAAGGCTATATCAGGAGCGAGGTGAAGAAAATGCAGCTGAAATCCAAAACCGTTACCGGCGAGGCAGGCACAGAAGTGATTTATGAAATCCGCCCCAAGGATAACGACAGTGCATTTGTCAATAGAATCAGCGGCATGCAGGGCGTAGAATCCGCAGTCATGGTAAGCTATGACGGGAATTATGCGGCATAATGGAAGGAGGAACTCCTTTGCATGTATTAAAAAAATATAAATATATTAAAAAGAGAAGTATGTTTATCAGAATGTATAATAAAACAGGCAAATAAAGGGAGGTTTCAGGTAAAAATCATT
>ENA-OOWO01002471-OOWO01002471.1-human-gut-metagenome-genome-assembly--contig:-NODE-2471-length-10596-cov-2.700028_pt1 | contig 10596 bp, 6 predicted proteins | sample MGYA00241579_ERZ501327 | MGnify/ENA primary metagenome ERZ501327 (study PRJEB25962, sample SAMEA2042836) | human gut metagenome | biome: human gut; feature: human-associated habitat; material: faeces...
AGATGTATCAAATCTATTGGGCGTGACATTATCCTTGTCAATGTCTGCCTTGATAAACATAAAGAAAAATGCTAATATATACATATAATTTAGTGAGTACACGGTTATTTAACTTATCTTGACTATACGTTATATTTTGATTGGAGGTTACTTATGAACGATAGATATGTGGCTTATGCAGGTACTTATACCCACGAAAGCAGCAAAGGTATTCATATATATGATATGGACGTTGAAAAGGGACGAATAACTGAAAGATGTGAGGTTACAATTGATAATCCCTCATATATAACATTATCTTCTAATAAGAAGTATTTATACGCAATATGTGATCAGGGTATTTCTTCATTTGCTATTACTGAAGATGGTTCTCTTGAACTTATGAATGTTGCTTCTATCAACGGAATGAGAGGCTGTCATATTTCTGTAACTAAGGATAACCGTTTTCTTGTTATTTCCGGCTATCACGATGGCAAGATTACTGTAATGCATATTAATGCTGATGGTTCTTTAGGTGATATAGCTGATGAGGTATTTCATAAGGGTCTTGGAAGCGTTGCTGAACGTAATTTCAGACCCCATATAAGTCATACCTGCTTTACACCTGATGAAGAACTTTTATGTGTATGTGATCTTGGAATTGACCAGATTAAGCTTTATGAATTCAACCATACAACTGGAAAGCTCAAGCTTTTTGATATTATACGTTCACAGCTTGAATCTGCTCCAAGAAAGATGATATTCTCAGAAGATGGACGATTCGCTTATGTTGTATGTGAATTAAAGAATTATATTAACGTATATTCTTATGATGCTTCTTCTGATAAGAACAGATTTGAGATGATTCAGAATATATTCACTGTAAGACGCGACCATAAGTCTAACAGTGCAGCTTCAGACATATGCCTTACTAATTCAGGCAATAACTTAATCTGCTCTAATGCCGGTGATAACACTGCTACAATATATTCTGTGGACAAGACTACAGGAAAGATAATTACACTTAACTCACTTCCTGTAAGTGGTGATTATCCTAAGTACATATGCCTTTTTCCTGATGACAAGCACCTTTTATCCATGAATAATGAAGGCAACTCAATAACAATATTTACTGTAGACTATACCAAAGGACTTATTGTTATGAATGGCAAAGAACTTAAAATATCACGTCCTAACAATATGGTTATTAAAAAGTTAGATTAATTGATAAAGGATCGGCCATAAATCCAGACCAAGCCTTTATCAAAGCAAAAGGCACTGTGCTATATGCATTCTCATCCTGAATACATATATGGCACAGTGCCTTTTTATTATCCGCTGTACTTTTCTGACTGTGCATTTATAAGCTGAACATCATCAAAGTAATTAATCTTCATAGCAGCCTTAACTTCGCTTAATGTCTGTTCTGCTACCTCATAAGCATTCTTAGTTCCCTGTTTAAGTATCTCGTATACATAAGGAATATCCTTCTCATATTCGTGTCTTCTATTTCTGATTGGCTCTAATTCCTTGTTAAGAACATTTAAAAGGAACTTCTTAACCTTAACATCACCAAGTCCACCTCTCTTATAGTGGTCTTTTAATTCATCAAGGTTATTATACTCTGGTAAGAATAATCCAAAGTCTTCTTCCTTACTGAATGCATCAAGATATGTAAATACGGTATTACCTTCAATCTTGCCCGGATCCTGTACGCGGAGGTGTCCCGGATCGGTATACATACTCATGATTTTCTTCTGAATTTCTTCCGGTTCTTCCGACAGGTAGATACAGTTGCCGAGTGATTTACTCATCTTGGCTTTGCCGTCCGTTCCCGGCAGACGCAGGCAGGCAGCGTTGTCCGGCAACAGGATTTCCGGTTCTACCAGCGTTTCGCCATAGATATAGTTGAAACGGCGGACGATTTCACGAGCCTGTTCGAGCATCGGTTCCTGGTCTTCACCGACGGGGACGGTGGTTGCCCGGAAGGCAGTAATGTCCGCAGCCTGACTGATAGGATAAGTGAAGAACCCTACAGGGATGCTTGCCTCAAAGTTACGCATCTGTATTTCTGATTTCACAGTCGGGTTACGTTGTAAGCGGGATACGCTTACGAGGTCCATATAGTAGAAACTAAGTTCGCAAAGTTCCGGAATCTGTGACTGGATGAAGATGGTAGCCTTGGACGGGTCTATTCCACATGCCAGATAGTCAAGAGCAACCTCAATTACATTTTGACGTACCTTCTCCGGATTATCTATATTGTCCGTCAACGCTTGTGAATCGGCAATAAAGATAAACATCTTACTATAATCACCTGCATCTTGCAGGTCAACTCTGCGCTTCAATGAACCTACATAGTGTCCGATATGAAGTCTCCCGGTAGGGCGGTCACCGGTGAGTATGATTTTTTCTTTTCCCATTGTTGTTACCTTATTATAATAGATTTAGCGACAAAGATAAGGATAAAAAATGAAAGATGCGTCAAAATGGAGCTACTTCGTTACTAATGCTTACTATTGCTGGCTTTTGGTATCAGATGGCAGGGGGACGGCGCCTGTTTTCACAGCAACAAAGCAAATAAAAGAGAATATTCTTCTTCAAATTCTTTGTAGTTTTAGAAATATGTCGTTACTTTGCACAAATTTTGAAATCGACAATGAATCAACAAGAAATAAGAAGTAAGTATTATCTACATTCGGATGTTTTCCACCCGGAATCAACAACCTTCTTCTTTTTTCTCCAAAAACGATATTTTAGTTCTTTGGTAATGCGTTAATCCTTTTACGAGGGTAACGCATTTTTTTTATTGGCAAAACTTAGAAATAACAACTTACTATAACAACAAAAGAAATGGAAAAGGAAATCAAGAAAGTTCTCGTTTTGGGTTCTGGAGCACTCAAAATCGGACAAGCCGGAGAATTTGACTACTCAGGCTCACAAGCACTGAAAGCTTTGAAAGAAGAAGGTATCAGCTCAGTATTGGTAAACCCGAACATCGCAACCATTCAGACTTCTGAAGGAATTGCCGATAAAGTGTATTTCCTTCCCGTAACTACTTATTTCGTAGAAGAGATTATCAAGAAAGAACGTCCCGACGGCATCCTGCTGGCATTTGGCGGACAGACTGCATTGAACTGCGGCGCCGAACTGTACACACAAGGTATTCTTGATAAATATGGAGTGAAAGTACTCGGTACATCGGTAGAAGCTATCATGTACACGGAAGACCGTGACCTGTTCGTGAAGAAACTGGATGAAATCAATATGAAGACTCCGGTAAGTCAGGCGGTAGAAAGCATGGAAGATGCCATCGCTGCTGCCCGCAAGATCGGTTATCCGGTGATGGTACGTTCGGCTTACGCGTTGGGAGGTCTGGGTAGCGGTATCTGCGCTAACGAAGAAGAATTCCTGAAACTGGCCGAAAGCTCTTTCGCCTTCTCCAAGCAGATCCTGGTAGAAGAATCTCTGAAAGGCTGGAAAGAAATCGAGTTTGAAGTGATCCGCGATGCGAACGACCACTGCTTCACTGTAGCCAGCATGGAAAACTTCGACCCGCTGGGTATCCACACCGGTGAATCTATCGTAGTAGCTCCGACTTGCTCATTGGACGACAAAGAACTGAAACTGTTGCAGGAACTGTCTACGAAATGTATCCGTCACCTCGGCATCGTAGGTGAATGTAACATCCAGTATGCGTTCAACTCAGATACGGACGACTACCGTGTGATCGAAGTAAATGCTCGTCTGAGTCGTTCTTCCGCGCTGGCATCCAAGGCTACCGGTTATCCGCTGGCATTCGTTGCCGCCAAGATCGCATTGGGTTACTCACTCGACCAGATCGGTGAAATGGGCACTCCGAACTCTGCATATCTTGCTCCGCAACTGGACTACTATATCTGTAAAATCCCTCGTTGGGACTTGACGAAATTCGCCGGTGTATCCCGCGAAATCGGTTCAAGCATGAAGTCGGTAGGTGAAATCATGTCTATCGGCCGCTCTTTCGAAGAAATCATCCAGAAAGGTCTTCGTATGATCGGACAAGGCATGCACGGTTTTGTCGGTAATGACGATGTACACTTCGACGACCTTGACAAAGAACTTTCACGTCCGACAGACTTGCGTATCTTCTCTATCGCACAAGCTATGGAAGAAGGATATTCCATCGACCGCATCCACGAACTGACTAAGATCGATCCTTGGTTCCTCGGCAAGCTGAAGAACATTGTTGACTACAAGGCAAAACTGTCTACATATAATAAGGTGGAAGATATTCCGGCTGACGTGATGCGCGAAGCTAAAATTCTTGGTTTCTCTGACTTCCAGATTGCCCGCTTCGTACTGAACCCGACCGGCAACATGGAAAAGGAAAATCTGGCAGTACGCGCTCACCGTAAAGCCCTGGGCATCCTTCCGGCAGTAAAACGTATCAATACGGTTGCTTCCGAACATCCGGAACTGACTAACTACCTGTATATGACTTATGCAGTAGAAGGTTATGATGTAAACTATTATAAGAATGAGAAATCAGTAGTCGTACTGGGTTCGGGCGCTTACCGTATCGGTAGCTCGGTTGAATTTGACTGGTGCTCGGTGAACGCCGTTCAGACTGCCCGCAAACTGGGTTACAAGTCTATCATGATCAACTACAACCCCGAAACGGTTTCTACTGACTACGATATGTGCGACCGTCTGTACTTCGACGAACTCTCTTTCGAACGTGTACTTGACGTGATCGACCTTGAACAACCGCGCGGTGTGATCGTATCCGTAGGCGGACAGATTCCGAACAATCTGGCTATGAAGTTGTATCGCCAGTCAGTTCCTGTACTGGGTACTTCTCCGGTTTCCATCGACCGTGCCGAAAACCGTAACAAGTTCTCGGCAATGCTCGACCAGCTTGGCATCGACCAGCCGGCTTGGATGGAACTGACCAGCCTTGAAGAAGTGAAGGGATTTGTAGAAAAAGTAGGTTATCCGGTATTGGTTCGTCCTTCTTACGTACTCTCGGGTGCGGCTATGAACGTTTGCTACGATGACGAAGAGCTGGAAAACTTCCTGAAGATGGCTGCCGAAGTATCTAAAGAATATCCGGTAGTTGTTTCTCAGTTCCTCGAAAATACAAAGGAAATTGAGTTCGACGCGGTAGCTCAGAACGGTGAAGTGGTTGAATACGCTATTTCCGAGCACGTAGAATTTGCCGGTGTACACTCCGGTGACGCTACACTGGTATTCCCAGCACAGAAGATTTACTTTGCAACTGCCCGCCGCATCAAGAAGATCAGCCGTCAGATTGCTAAAGAACTGAATATCTCCGGTCCGTTCAACATCCAGTTCCTTGCCCGCAACAACGAGGTGAAGGTAATTGAATGTAACCTGCGTGCTTCCCGTAGCTTCCCGTTCGTATCTAAGGTGCTGAAACGCAACTTTATCGAAACAGCTACCCGCATCATGCTGGATGCTCCGTACAGCCAGCCGGACAAGACTGCGTTCGACATCGACTGGATCGGTGTGAAGGCTTCTCAGTTCTCTTTCTCCCGTCTTCACAAGGCTGACCCTGTTTTGGGCGTGGATATGTCTTCTACCGGTGAAGTAGGTTGTATCGGCGACGATTTCTCTGAAGCATTGCTGAACGCAATGATCGCTACAGGATTCAAGATTCCGGAAAAGGCGGTGATGTTCTCTTCCGGTGCTATGAAGTCTAAAGTAGATTTGCTGGATGCGAGCCGTATGCTGTTTGCCAAGGGATATCAGATTTATGCTACTGCCGGAACGGCTGCATTCCTAAATGCTCACGGTGTAGAAACGACTCCGGTTTACTGGCCGGATGAAAAACCGGGTGCTGAAAACAACGTGATGAAGATGATCGCTGATCATAAATTCGATCTGATCGTTAACATTCCGAAGAACCACAGCAAACGTGAGTTGACGAATGGTTACCGTATCCGTCGTGGTGCTATCGACCATAACATTCCGTTGATTACCAATGCCCGTCTGGCAAGTGCTTTCATCGAAGCATTCTGTGAACTTAAACTGAATGATATTCAGATTAAGAGCTGGCAGGAATATAAATAAACTGCTTTAGCTGTATATATATTGAGGAGACTCTCTCTTTGGCATACCAAAGAGGGAGTCTCTTCTTTTGTAGATATGACTCTTCTTTTTGTTTGTTGTCTGCGGTGTAATGAGTCGTAAGATAGTGCTAATGTTCTCTTCAGCTCCTTATATACTTGCTTTTTCCTATAAGGAAAGTAGGAATAGAGTGCCGTTCTCTTTAGCTCTTCACGGCCGTGAACAGGTCTGCTCATGGCTGTGATCAACTCTTGTCACGACCGTGAACAATACTTGCCACGGCCGTGAACAACTAAAGAGATCGGTGTCTTAATGGAACAATAAAGGCACTATAAGAGAAAGATACCGGTAGTATACGGTATTTGTTGCGTAGGATCAGGACTCGGATGAAGTAGGCTTGATGGGGAGATAGCAGTAGGTGAGATGAACAGTGAGATTGGGAGGGAAGTGACAATAAAATGTATGGATGTAGCTATTGTCACCGTATTATCACCGCTTATTATCACCGATGATATGTTTATAATCAGTTAGTTAACTTCGAAAAGTGATAAGTGACAATAAAAAAGCGTTTTATTGCTTAGGGAAGAAACGTTTGTGTAGCTTTTGGTTATACAGGTTTGAATTGATTCGTAACGGTTCAAAAATGAATGAAACAGTAGTATCTCCATTGGGGGCACCCCCATTTTAAGATACTATTACTATCATTTTGCTCAAATCCGTACGTAAATGAAATGAATGATTGTGCTTCTTCCAGAAGCGGATTACACAGATTGATACGGTTTTTGGTAGATTGTACCGCTAAAAAAATGTGAAATCTGTGTAATCCGTATCTGAATCTTATGGTTTGCTTACGCAATAATTGTATACTTTCAGATTCTGTACCTTACTATTAAAGTTTCCTGCTTTCTCCAGCGGGAAAACTAGTGTACGTACATAGTTCATTGAATCTTTTCCCGCATTAAAGTAAAGTTTCTGCGTATTCATTTCATCAACCACTTTACCGTTGACTCTCAGCGTTGTACTGCAATTGTCTCCTTCTATCTGAATCGTTGCTTTTTCTCCCGGATTCACTTTGTAGGGGAAGGTATTCAGATAGCCGTCGCGTGCAAATCCCATCATCCCCCGAATAGGGTCTGACAGATAGAATACGGCGTTAGGCGAACGGAACAATTCGGTTCCTTCACTTTCTTTTGCTCCGGTAATGTCGAAACTGACAGTGTAATTATAGCCAATTTCCGGATAATCGGAAGTGCTGCCGGGAGCGACTGTGGAACGTTCGTATACCAATTCCGGCTTTTTGCCGATTTTTGCCAGTTGGTTGACCCCGGGCGCTTCGCTGAGGAGGGCACGTTTCTCATTGAATGTTTCATAAGGAATACCCGTCTGAGCACCTGTCCACATCTTTACAGAGAGTGTTTGCAGGGGCGAGAATATACGGTGATGGATGTCTTTCACCGAGATACCGTTGCCGACATGGTCGTTCCAGATGGCAAACATACCGCCAAGAATGGAAGGATGTTTTTCGTCGAATACAGCTTTGCCGATATGGGCGGGTGTCCACTCCTTATATAAGTATGGTTCGTTGAGGTAATCATAATAGTAGCCGGCTTTCGGAACGATATATACCAGTCCGTCCGGAATACTGATCAGTTGATATCCGTCTTTGATCATAGTTGCCGGATCGGCGTATCCGTTGTACCAAGCATTCATGACGACATTTTCTGATTTGACGGGCGTATCGCCTTTGGCATGGCTGAGCGCGCCCCATACGACTGCTTGCTTGCCGAAACCTTCCACAAAACGGATGTAATGGTCGGTGAAAGCACGGAATTTTTCTACCACGTCTTTCTTCGCGTTCGAGTATTCGTCTGTACCGATATGTACACGCTTGCCTACGAATACCGGATTGTCGCCTTCCAGATATTCTTTGAACAGAGCATCTACGAATTCGTAAGTTTCCGGCTTGAACAAGTCGAGGTGATCCATGCCGTACTCCTTGCTTCCGATTTCCGGTTTGTAATGGGTGAGCGCCAGTGAGTGGGCGGGAACGTCAATTTCCGGAATGATTTCCACGAAGTTGGATGCCGCTTGTTTCTGGAAATCGATGAATTCTTTCTTGGAGTACGAGCCGTCACGGGCTGTCAATCCCGGATAAATCTCCGATTCTAGCCGGAAGGCAGCGTAAGTCTTGTCCCAGTTGTGTTCGAAGTATTGCTTGAATCCATTATCGTTCAGATGGACTTGCAGGGTGTTCATTTTGTAGTAAGCCATGATTTTCACCAAGTCCTGCAGATAAGCCATCGGAATGAACTTACGGCCACAGTCTATCATGAAACCGCGAAGCGGATAATCGGGATAATCACGAATCGTTCCTTGCGGGAGTGAGCGTTCCTGATTTTGTTCCGCCAGTTGCAGGAGTGTGCGTGTGCTCCAGTAAAGACCGGTCGGGGTGGGAGCGGAGATGGCTACACGGTCGGTTATCTTGATGGCGTAACCTTCCTCGCCGAGCTTCTTGTCTGCTGACAAGGATAGGACGAAATCGCCGGACGTGGCTTTGCCTTGCGCTACGCTTAATGTCTGCCCGAACATCTGTTGATAATCGTCGGCAAACATCCGGGCTATTCTCAGTAATTCGGGATTTTGGGAAGTGCAGACGATTCGGGCGTCTTTTCCCGGGGTGAAGTTACCGTCTTTTCCCGTCCATTGTTTGAGTTCGGGGACAACAAACGGTTTCGGGTTGACAGCGGCACGGGTTAAGCTACCCGTCAGACAAAAGATGACCAATAAGGCCAGAGCTTGCAAAGATACAAACTTGTTTCTCATAAGGGGGGATTCTTGTGTTTTTGTTAATTAATAAATGATTATAGTTAATTATTGGCTGAAAGTAGGCATAATTTGGATATCTGTCAACAAGTGAAGCTATTTATTTTTTATTTTTGTGTTTTTCAAAATGATTAAACCCGATTCAGAATGTTAGTACTTCTATCTTGTGCCAAGACGATGAGTGCGGTGTCGAAGGTGAAAGTTCCTTTGACCACGAGTCCCCGTTTTCAGAAGGAAGCGGCGGAAATAGCGTTGCAGATGTCCCAGTTTTCTGTAGACGAATTAGAACGTCTGCTGCGTGTAAACGCAAAGATTGCTGTGGAGAATTATAAACGTTATCAGGCTTTTCATGCGGAAGCCACTCCGGAATTGCCTGCTTTGCTGGCATATACCGGTATTGTATTCAAACGGCTGAATCCGAAGGACTTCTCTGCAGAAGATTTCGGGTATGCGCAGGAACATTTGCGGCTGACTTCTTTCTGTTACGGTCTGTTGCGTCCTTTGGACGTGATTCGTGCTTATCGGCTGGAGGGGGATGTCGTATTGCCGGAATTGGGGAATCAGACTTTGTTTTCTTATTGGCGGTCGCGTCTGACGGATACGTTCATAGAGGACATCCGATCGGCAGGAGGAATCTTGTGCAATCTTGCCAGTGACGAGATGAAAAGCCTGTTTGACTGGAAGCGGGTGGAGAGCGAAGTCCGTGTGGTCACTCCCGAATTTCATGTCTGGAAGAATGGAAAGCTGGCTACGATAGTGGTGTATACCAAGATGTCCCGTGGCGAGATGACACGTTTCATATTGAAAAATAAGATCGGAAATCCGGAGGAACTGAAAGGATTCTCGTGGGAAGGGTTCGAGTTTGACGAATCGCTTTCGGATGAAAAGAAATTGGTATTTATTAATGGGATGGGAGAATAAGGAATATGACAGAAGTAGAGAAGATGCGTAGCAGCCAGTTGGCTGATATGTCCGTGCCGGAGTTGCAGGTGCGTTTTGAGCATGCCAAGAAGTTGCTGGCGATCATGCGTGGGTTGAGCACGTACGATAACGGGTACAGAGAATTGTTGGAAGAACTGGTGCCGGGTATTCCTGAGACTTCGGTGATCTGTCCTCCTTTCCATTGCGATCACGGAGACGGGATAAAGTTGGGCGAACACGTCTTTGTCAATGCCAACTGTACTTTTCTGGACGGAGGGTATATCACAATCGGTGCCCATACGCTAGTCGGCCCTTGCGTACAGATTTATACACCGCATCATCCGATGAATTATCTGGAGCGTCGCGGTTCGAAAGAGTATGCTTATCCGGTTACGATCGGTGAGGATTGCTGGATTGGCGGCGGGGCTGTCATTTGTCCCGGTGTGACGATTGGCAACCGTTGTGTGATAGGAGCGGGAAGCGTCGTGACGAAAGATATTCCCGACGACAGTGTTGCAGTTGGGAATCCGGCGCGCCTTATCCGTAAGCAGGCTTGACCGGGAATCTTATTTCCCGGATTTGAGTGTTCCCGCATTGTTGTCTTCATCTTGTTCTGTTTAGTGGACGGGCTTGGAGAAGGGAAAGTTGCATGAAAAAAACTTTTTTCATTATTTGTTGATAATCAGTTGGTTTTTACTTTTGATAAAAAGTTTCTTGAAAAATAATATGCAAAATGTTTGGAGGTTTCAAAAAAAGCCGTACCTTTGCATCGCTTTTGAAACGGAAGTGTACGGGCGCTTA
>ENA-OOWO01002476-OOWO01002476.1-human-gut-metagenome-genome-assembly--contig:-NODE-2476-length-10589-cov-3.078603_pt1 | contig 10589 bp, 21 predicted proteins | sample MGYA00241579_ERZ501327 | MGnify/ENA primary metagenome ERZ501327 (study PRJEB25962, sample SAMEA2042836) | human gut metagenome | biome: human gut; feature: human-associated habitat; material: faeces...
AGATTTAAGGTTAACAAAGGTTGGAGTACAGCGGTACTCCTTTTTTTATGCCCATACGTACCGTCCCGGTTCTCCAATAAATTTTTCACGTAAAATGCAAGGCAACTTTTTATATCCATTTAGTTTTTGGCTATCTTTGCACTGCTTTCGGCGGGCATAGGCACGCATAAAGCAGCTTAACTAACAATAAATCAATAATTAAAAACAGAAAATTATGGCAATGCATACATGGTTTGAATGTAAGATCCGTTACGAGAAAACAATGGAAAATGGAATGAATAAGAAGGTAACAGAACCATATCTGGTGGATGCCCTCAGCTTTACGGAAGCGGAAGCACGTATCATCGAAGAGATGACACCGTTCATTTCGGGAGAATTTACCGTATCGGACATCAAACGCGCCAACTATAGCGAATTGTTCCCCAGCGAAGAGGAAGCTGCCGACCGCTGGTTTAAATGTAAACTGGTCTTCATCACACTGGACGAGAAAAGCGGTGCGGAAAAGAAAACCTCTACCCAGGTATTGGTGCAGGCTGCCGACCTGCGTGATGCAGTGAAGAAACTGGATGAGGGCATGAAAGGCACAATGGTCGACTACCAGATAGCATCTGTAGCGGAAACCGCCATTATGGATGTATATCCGTACAGCGCTGAAGAACGAACTATTGATTCCATTGGAGAAAACGCCAACTCTCCCGTTGTTCGTAATTTCATTCAGTCACTCCCGGAAGGCTGCAAGACAACCATTACCGTAGGAGGAAAGCAGGTTGTAGTTGACAAGACCGGAAAAGATACAGTAGTAACCCCACAAGACAAAGAAAGCGATGACATACGAGGAGATGATTAAACTTGCATCCAAAGCTAAATCATACAAAAAGCCGGCAAACGATGAGCATAGGATACAGTGTGCTTGTGTAAAGTGGTTTAGGTTGGAATACCCCAAACTGAAAGATATGCTGTTTGCTGTTCCGAACGCAGCCAGAAGAAGCGCAAGGAACGGAGCATATATGAAAGATGAAGGGATGCTCCCCGGCGTTGCCGATTTAATCCTTTTAAAAAGCAACCGCTTCTATGGAGCTTTGTGTGTGGAAATGAAAAAGCCTGGTGAATACCAAAGACCTGCGCAAAAAGAATGGCAGAAAGAATGTGAAGCCGCCGGAAACAAATATGTAGTCTGTCGGTCCTTTGATGAATTCATGAAAGTAGTAACTGATTATTTGGATGATGTATGACAAACAGAGAATTTATAAACCATGAATTGAATAGCAAGTATGGAGATAAACTGTAAATATTGTCCTAAAAACGATGGGTCCGGCAACTGCCTCATTAACGGCTGCCCCCTGCCTCCTGTCATAAAGGAGATAGAAGAAATGCAGTCCTTTTTAGAGACGGCCGCAAGCGACAATCCAAAGGAACTTATAGAACGCCTTACTGATATAAACGTTTACTTAGCTCGTTCAGGCAAGCTCCTTGCAGATGCTAAGGCTTATCAAGATAGTGTAGTAGCGAATGTATATGCCAATCACATGGAGTTCATATCACGTGTTCCTTCCACCGTTGCCATGAAATTTGTTGCAGCACAAAGCGTTACCGCTAATCAGCTTGTTACTTGGCTTGACCGGATAAACCGAACCCTTGTACATGCTGGGGATAACATCAGAACGCAAATTTCTTTTGCAAAACAAGACATGGCTTTGCAAAGAAAAGGTTACTGATAAACTATGTTTAAGACATTGATATTCAGTTTGATATATTGGCAAATTACCTATTTAAAACGTAACTTTACATCTATAAATAACTGAATTTCAAAACGAAACTGAAAATGGGAAATGAAGTGAAAAGGAAATCTTTTGTCTTTTATGTAGAGTGGCAAGAAGTGCTTATGGAATATCCATCGGAGGTCAGACTTGAAGTGTACGATGCAGTGATTAGGTATGCTGCATCGGGGACACTGTCGGAGCTGAAACCGTTGTCTAAGATGGCATTTTCTTTCATCAAAAAGCAGATAGATTCCAACAACAACAAGTATGAATGCCTTGTTTCCAAAAGAAGTGAAGCTGGTAAAAAAGGGATGGCTAATAGATACAAGCCGCCTACCGAAAATCTAACAAGTGATAACAAAGCTAACTCATGCTATCAAAACGTAACAAATCTAACAAGTGATAACAAAGCTAACTATAATGAGCCTGATAATGTAAATGATAATAATAATTCTCTCTCTAATGCGCAGGCACAAGAAGAATTTCCTCCATCGGATATTTTCGATAAGCCTTTGAAGGAATGCTATAACGAACTCGCATCGAATATGTCGTGGATAGAGTCATTTGTTATGAATATCCGTTCTGCCGGATATAAAGAGTTTACTATCGAAACATTCTACGAGTATTTGAAACGTTTTTTCGCAAAACTGCAAAACGAGGGAGAGATCCAAAAATCTCCTAAAGATGCCATGTCGCATTTTTCGAGATGGCTTGATATTGACCTTAAAAAGCAAGAAGATGACAAACGAAGAGCAAAATCTTTCAGCACAACTGCAACAAATTCAACAGGAAAAGTCGTTCGCAGCGAAGCTGAGTCAGATACAGATAGGAAATCTGCTGGAGAGGCACAGAAAGACTATTCTGCAAGATTTTAAGTACGACATGAACAATCCTAGTGAATTTCGTGCACATGCTGATTTTATCAGGCAGCTCGGAAATGACTACATGGGACGGGAATTCAGAGAGTTTGAAGTGGACGAACATAACTCCAAAATACTGTCTTTCCTGCTCTACTACTTCAACGGATGCCGTATGGCAGAAAGGGTATTTCCTAATGAGTGCTATAAGGTGCACAAGAACCTGCTTCTTGTCGGAAGTCCCGGAACTGGGAAAACCATCATTATGCAGATATTCGCTGACTATCTACAGTTGACACAGAATCCGAATGTATTTGAAAATCTATCCGTAACACAGATGATGAACTACTACAAGATGAACGGACACATAGACCTGTATTCCTACAACGAGGGGCAGTCAAAAGGATTCAAGCCCGCCCCGTTCAATATCTGTCTGAACGACATAGGTCTGGAAACCGAGAATCAGAAGAGCTACGGTACCAGTCTTGACAGCGTGATAGACGAATTTCTCTATGCGCGTTATGAGATTTACCAGCAGTTCGGGAAGAAATACCATATCACCAGCAATCTGAACATCGGTGATTTCAAGAAACGGTTTGAAGGACGTCTGATTGACAGGTTCAAGAGTTTTAATGTCATTCCCCTGCTCGGGAGCAGCCGCAGGAGATGACAGTTATACTAAGTTAAGCACACGAAAATAGATATTATTTTATTTGAATTTCAAATAAAATTTGGTTATTTTTACATATACGATAGGACTAATAAAACTAAGAGCAATGAAACCAAAGAAAGATTTGATTAAAGCTGCCGAGGCTGATGGCAGCATAGACAGATTGACCAGCCTTCTTTCAGCCGCACACATACTGAACTGTGAAGCCAACATGCTGGTGGAGGAAGCGGCAGACCTGATGAACGCCAAAGGGTTACTACTCGGAAATTTGAAAAGGATTCATAACAGCTTTGTCAAGAGCGCCGACATGTACTTCCTGGAATTCTCCTCACTCGTAGAGACAGAGAACTCGAAGATGGATATGTTCAGGGACATGGACGACTTCGACGCCAAGTTCCGCGAGTGGGCAAAATTACCGTCTGATTGGAAACCTAAAGAATCAGAAGAATGAGTGAAAGATTAACACACGGTTCTCTATTTAGTGGCATTGGCGGTCCAGAAATAGCTGCCGAGATAATGGGCTGGAAAAACGTGTTCCATTGCGAGATAAACCCGTTCGGGAGAAAGATACTTGATTATTGGTTTCCAAACAGCAAAAGTTATGAAGACATCACGAAAACAGATTTTACAGAGTGGCGGGGAAAAATCAATGTCCTCACCGGAGGTTTCCCCTGCCAGCCTTTTTCTTGTGCCGGACAGCGAAAGGGAGCGGACGATGACCGCTATCTCTGGCCGGAAATGCTACGAGCGATACGGGAGATTCAGCCCGATTGGGTTGTTGGTGAAAACGTTGCTGGAATCCTCTCGATGGTACAGCCTGGCAGTGAAACTTCGTTGGGAAGCGAAGAAACTCTATTCGGAGAAGATAACAGAAAAAGAATATTGCATCGGCAGGAATATGTCGTTGAAACAGTGTGTAACGATCTTGAACGTGAAGGATATTCCGTCCAACCGGTTGTTATTCCGGCTTGTGCCGTCGGAGCGCCGCACAGAAGAGACCGCGTCTTCTTTATTGCCCACCGTGCAGACGCAGGGAATGAAGCGGTGCAACAAGAACGGAAAGACGGAGTTTTATCCGATAAATATGTTACCCACACCGACGGCAAGAAGCTTCAGAAGCGGCTCGAAACCGGAAGACGGACGGACGAAGCGGAAAATAGAGCAAGGATGGACAATGGAATTGAACGATTTGGCAGCTTGCGGTATGCTCCCTACTCCAGCAGCGAGGGATTATCAACCCTCCGTTTCCCCACAAGCATTGAAAAGAAAAAACGGGAAAATGAGGACGGATGCTCTGTGCAACCTCCCGGTAGTGTTAGGAGAACATCATTTGCAGAACGGTGGAAAAACTTCCCAACTCAATCCCCTGTTTGTAGCCGAGATGATGGGATTTTTACCGGATTGGACGGTATTTCCTTTTCAAAGTGGCGGCAGGAATCGATAAAGGCATACGGCAATGCGATTGTTCCACAAGTGATGTATGAGATATTCCTGGCAATAGAATCTATAGAAAAAGGCAAATAGTATGAACATTCACCAGACAGTTCCCCGTTCGGATTGCACCTCCTTAGCCAAGTGCGGCAAGCACTCACTTGCATATTGCAGGAGGTACGGTGCGTCCGAATGCGGACCATGTGAGATTGTGAGGAGGAAACCCCGTAACCGGGTGGTTGTTGACGGAGTGGAGCGTAAACTGTGCACTCGTTGCGGTAGAGCACTTCCGTTATCCAGGTTCTTCGATAGGACAGCCCGTCGTAACGGTAAGGAATACCATCTGAAAGCGTCATGGTGCAAGATGTGTATGGCAGAGGTACAGAGCGAGCGGAATAGAAAAAGGAAAATGAATTGAGATTAACATGTGCAAAAAGAAGCCATTTCTGCACATGAAGTATTAACACGAGCGGAAACCGGTGGTTTTTGCTCATAACAAGAAAGAATGAATAAAAAAGAACAACAATCAATCGACTTTTTACGTAGTATGGAACGTGAAGAGCCGTTATCTCTTGGATTTTCCGGTGGTAAAGATAGTGTAGTCATACTTGACCTTGCCGAACGCGCAGGTATTAAATATAATGCCATCTATGCTAATACCACAATGGACCCACCGGGAACAATTAGTTTTATAAAGAAGAACTATCCGCAAGTTCATATTATGCACCCAGAAAAGTCGTTTTTTCAGTTAGTAGAAGAAAAGGGATTCCCTTCTCGTTTACGTAGGTTCTGTTGTGAACAATTAAAGGAAAGATACGGTATTGGGAAAAGAAACATTGAAGGTATGAGGGCTTCAGAAAGTCGTAACCGAGAAAATTACGAACCTGAACAATGTGATACTCGCAAGTGGATGAAAGGGGCAAAACATATTCTTCCGATTCTTACATGGTTGGAAGAGGACGTCTGGAGCTATATCCGGAAATATGGATTGCCATATTCAAAGTATTATGATGCTCCATATAGTTTAAACCGTCATGGTTGTGTAGGTTGTCCGCTTTGTAGTTACAAGCAGATGCAACTGGAGTTCAAGATGTTTCCTGGGTATGCTCGTAGAATAATAGTCGCTATTGAAAAGTATATGAACACTCACCTTAATGGATTTCTTGCTCGTAATTTCACAGATGGCTATGAGGCATTTTACTATTATATCAATGAAATTCCTATTGCGGATTTTCACGAGCAAAAGAGAGGCTTATTCGGCTTTAATGCAAAAGAAGTTATTGAAAGGGAAATACTAAATCAAAAAGGAAATGAAACGAAGAATAAGAAAAAAGATGCTGAAATACCCATATAGATACAAGTTGCATCAGTATTTGAAGTATGCCCACCAATGGTGTTGCGCTTTGGCGTATAAAGGGGATATATACACCTTGAAAGATGATGGTAGAATTGTAAAGGAGAACAATTGTTTATGAAACGCCTAATTGATGCTATAATAAAGAAATGGTTCTGCTGCCATGAGTGGAAATTCTTATTTGAAAGGAAAGTAGAAGTTGTTGATGATTGGGGCGATAGCAGTTGGTACACCGTACGTCACTACTTCTGCAAGAAGTGTGGTAAATACAAGAAAATTAAAAGTCATTGATTATGAAACAGACCTTAGAAGAAGCAGCAATAAAACATCAGAATGGTTTTTCAACTTGTGAAGATGCATCTGTTCTTGGTGCATTTTCTAACGGAATGCACCATCAAAGTTATAAGTCGTTTATCGCTGGTGCAGATTGGCAGGCAAAGCAATCTCCGTGGATAAGCGTAAAGGAGCGACCGCCAAAACATAATATTGAAGTTATTATATGCCATGAACGCGAATTTTATATAGGTAAAATGTATCATTCAATGCAATCAAATTGGTGGAGGGTAAGCGATGATGAAAGAACCGATATAATAGTTAGCGAAGATGATTCTTGGATGCCTATTCCTTCTTTCGATGAGATACTCGAAGCCAACAAGGATGTACTGGAACGGATTAAGGAGAAAGGAGACTGCCATGATAGTAAAGAAAGAATTTTATAACATCAAATGTGACTGCTGCGGACGTGTAGCTGATGAGATGTGGCACGATACGGAAGAGATCGTAAGATATATAGCAACGGAAAGTGGATGGCTTCTGCATTGGGATAAAGCCTATTGTCCGGATTGTTATGATTTTGATGGAAACGATAATTTGATTATAAAGAAAGGAGAATAACCATGGATGCAGAATTTAAAAACAAGAAAGAGGTGGTCTTTGACGGGAAAGACCTTATATTCAACGTGGACGGGATACAAGCGTATACTGCTGGAAGGTTTGATTGAAGAGCACAACAAGCGCTCCTGGTGGGGACGGGCAGAAAGGATTGAACTTAAAACAGAGGAGTGAGAATGGACTTGAGAATAATAGATTTCCCGGAATACCCGTGGAAGACCCTGGATGTGCATAAGGACTTTAGTTACTCGTTCAACATCAGTCCGGGAAAGAAAATAGAGGGGGATTTGTTCGATTCATCCAAGATGAAAGTTGTGTCCTACAATGAAAACAGCCATGTGCAGATATTGGCTGTATGTGCCCCTTACGGACCGCCTTTCTATGTACGCAGGGATATTGATGGTTTGTTATGGTCCTCATGGGTAAAAATAGAGGAGGAGCATTTCTGGCAAGAGATTAATGGTTGTGCAGCAGCCATTAAGTTCCCTCCTCTGTGTACGTCTCATTATTATTTTTAATCGAATTGAACAATCAGAAATTAAAAACTAAAACTTATGGAATCAAAAGATTTTTTAATTGAATCAGAGAATCCGAATAACTGTCATCGGCATTCCTCTCCAAATGGGCAAACAGTTCTTCCAGCGAATTCCACTGACGGGAGTCGCCAATGTGAAGAATCATCTTCCACAGATAAGGATTTTCGAGAAACAGAGGAAACATTCGAGCAGCAATCGCATTGTAATGGTCTCTGTGGTATACATTCTCTCTTAGAAGGCTATCCCAGGATTGTAGAATTGTCTGAAGAGGAATATGACCGACTCTCAAACCTTTCTCCATTGCCCGGGAAAGAAGGCCATCCAGATAGTCCCGGAAAATTGGGGCCTTTATGTTCTGAGTGCTAAATGTAGGGTATGACGACCAGGCTTTATATATGTTATGTATATGGTACATAGACGAAAGCTCACAGATGGTTTCTTCAAACCACATCAAGCCTGATATTTCATCTATCATCGGACCATTAATTAAATGATGACAATATTCATGTGCGAACTGATATGCCCACTGACACCAATAATCATCATGCGTATGTAAGTAAATTACCCTTCCATCGGCGGTATCGCTGCATCTGGGTTCGTCTTTAAAGTGGTTATACTTGATTATGCACGGATTTGACGAAAAAAAATGAATGGATAAGGCTCTTGAGAAAGCCATGTCAATATTCATAATGACATCCGATACGATAGGCACACAAAAGTCACCGAACCCTTCATCATGTACAAGTGTGATGTTCGGGCAGATTTGAACAATTTCATTCATAATTTAAAGTTTAAAATTTGACGAAACAAATATACTAATAAAAACGGGCACACCCGACATCCATAATGATAAGTTTAGAATTTGACACTTTACTCTTTTTCATTTGGGTGTGCCCTTTATAAAGGAAAAAATGATTATATGACGGAAGAACTTGTAACATTAGAAATAGCGAAGCTGCTGAAAGAGAAAGGTTTCGTTTGGGAGTGTGAACGCACGATAAGTTGCGATAAAATTATTAGAAGATGGAACCATCCGCAATACATATCATGTTGTACGGAAATAGATGGCGAATTAGTTGAATTTTTATGTCCGACATTGTATGTTGCCCTGAAGTGGCTACGTGAAATCAAGAAGCTACACGTTGAAGTATCCTATATGTATGAAAATTATTGGATATATGATATACTAACAATTCCGAACCATGACTTAGTTGGGTTGTCGGATAGACCTATTATCCATTATAAATCCTACGAGGAAGCACTTGAAGCCGGAATACAAGAAGCGTTAAAACTTATATGATATGGCTAAGAAAATAATGTTTAATGATGAATACGGCTTAACCCAAGCTGTATTGGATGGTCGGAAGACTATGACGAGAAGAATAATCAAATGTCCAAGAACTTTTAAAGGAGAATGGGTCGCAGGATTCAATATACACAGAAGTCCTTCTGATAAAGAGATAGTTGGCTTTCCTTGTATGTACGATGCAGATGAAAGGGAGTTTGATATGGGCGAGATATTGCCAAAATACAAGGTTGGTGAAGTTCTTGCCATTGCACAGAGATACAAAGATGTAGTGGGAAAAAGGGATGAAGCCCAGGAAACATTAGGTCTATATAAAATAGGTAAAAGATATCTTACAATGGAAGAAATGGGTGCAGGATGGAACAACAAGTTATTTGTCCGCGCTGACTTCATGCCCCATCACATCCGTATTACCAACATCAAAATCCAAAGGCTTCAAGAAATCTCTAACGAAGACTGCTTGAAAGAAGGAATAATAAAAACTATTCATAAGTCCGCTGACGGTGAATGGGGAAGATATTATTGGCATCATGGAGTTACGAGTTCCAATTGTCCTTATGGGCAATACAAGGAATATAGTAGTCCATTAGAAGCTTTTGCATCCTTAATAGATTGCGTTTCTGGCAAGGGTACGTTTAAGAGCAATCCTTATGTATTTGCTTACGAATTTGAACTGATTGATTAATATGATTATGGAAACTGTAGGACTGATAATTAAAATCTCCATCACTTTATTCAATGCCGTCGCATTAGGATTTGTCCTAATCATGGTAAGCAGATGACATAGGCGCATGGAGGACAAGCTGAATGAGATAAGGGAATACACCCGTAGGGTTTCAGACCGTGATGATGTTATTTATATGAATCAGCTTCAATGGCTGAAAAGTAAGCTGATTGAAGAGGAACGGTACGAGGAAGCCGCTAAAATCAATAAATGTATTGAGGATGAGTATAACAAATTAAAGAATAGGAAAAGTGATTATGAAGCGTGAAATAAAATTCAGAGGTAAAGATATTGATACGGGGAAATGGGTATATGGATTTCTCTCTTTTTTCTATACTGCCGGAAGGGACGAAAACGGACTTATTTTCACGGACAAGGCGAGAATATATTCTCCGGAAGACGGCTGCTACTACGACGTATGGGCTGAAACCGTCGGGCAGTTCACCGGCTTGTGCGATAAGAGCGGTAAAGAAATCTATGAAGGCGACATACTTATGTGTGAGCAACATATAGCTCTTGTATTGTGGAACAAAGAACTTGCTACATTCGCATTACAATTCGATTTTGAAAAAAAAGTCGGCATGAGACCTTTAGGCGAATGGCAGACTATGACAATCGTCAGTAATATTTACGATAGCCCGGAATTATTGAAAGGGAATAAGCCATGAAAATAAGTTTTGTCTTTTTTCTTGTGAATAAATACAGATTGTATATGTGTGGTAGCCATTCAGATTTGGTTATCTTTGCACACTGAATTTAACTCTGTTTTTATAATCTTATTTTATTTGTAAGGAAATGAATTTATTTTTATTGAACACAACTACTACTGGAGGAAAACTGGAACAGGCATTGGAAAAGTTGGTGGATTTTGGCATGGATGCCGGTAAGGACATATTAATTGCCTTTTTAATCTATGTAATCGGACGTTTCATCATCAAACAGATAAGTGCATTAGTAGCCAAGCTATTCGAAAAACGAAAGATTGAAACCAGTGTACAGACCTTCTTGAAGAGTCTGATAAAGATACTGCTGAACATGATTCTTGCTTTTGCCATAATCG
>ENA-OOWO01002477-OOWO01002477.1-human-gut-metagenome-genome-assembly--contig:-NODE-2477-length-10586-cov-4.092584_pt1 | contig 10586 bp, 10 predicted proteins | sample MGYA00241579_ERZ501327 | MGnify/ENA primary metagenome ERZ501327 (study PRJEB25962, sample SAMEA2042836) | human gut metagenome | biome: human gut; feature: human-associated habitat; material: faeces...
ACCGCAAAGTGCAATCATCAGAACGTATGGAAGAGTGTTCATGATGATACCAGTTGTCGGTACATAGTTGTATGTATTGGTTACGTCAACGGTATTTTTCTTCTGTCCTAAAGATTTTTCAGATACTGTGATTGCTTCACCATATTTGGTTGCTGTTACAGTATCCTGTGTTGTACCGTTAATGACAACTGCTGCACTTCCTTTATAGTTCGGTGTTCCAGACTCTGTTACTGCGATCTTAGTTCCTACCGGAACACCTGTAAATTTCATACTCTCTGTTGTTTTCAGTTTGAATGAGTACGTTCCATCCTGACCGATTGTAATAGTTGCTCCATTACCTTTTACACCACCAAGAGTTGCTGCATCTGTTCCTGCCGGGAATTTAAAGGTTGCTGTGAAGTCAAACTGTTTAGCTGTATCTGCTGTTCCACCATTAGCATCAATCGTCTTAGATACATTCAATGAACCATAGTTTGTGTAATCTGGATCTGGGGTCGTTGGGTTTGTACCGGTACCAGCTTCCTGTACATAGGTGTTGGTGAAGTTGAATCCGTTTGTATCTGTATCACCGATATCTGTTACTTTTGTACCCTGTGCATCATCGCCTTTATCATCTTTCATTTTTTTGACGATAATATTATCAATTACTAAATTGCCCTCTGTATTCTCAGTAACATATACATCCATTGTATACTCAGCCTTTGACATGATCATTTTTTCATGTTCCCCGTCGGTTACTGCAGGATCTGCTGTCTGAGTCTCTGTCACAGTGTATTCATACTCACCTGCCTCTTGAAATGTCGGAAAATTAACTTTTGCTCTCTGTTTTGTTGTTCCGGTCTGCTTTGCTGTAAATGAAATATCTGGTATCGTGACGTTAGCATCCGTTGTAATAATCCCAGCTCCTGCTTTAACCTGTGTTGCAGTAAAGCTAAACTTCTCTGCTTTTCCAACCTCTGTGTTATACGTTTTGCTAACATAGGCTTCGGTTACCTTGCCCCCCTCTGCCGCAAATGTTGGCATTGCCATTCCCATCGTCATGGCACCAGCAGCAACAACTGCGAGCACTTTTTTGAACATTTTGTTCATGCTCATAATGCTTCCTCCCTTGTAAATAATATTGTTTGTTTCTATTTGATTAACGGAGGAGGGGATTAGAGTCCTCTGGTCCGAATAACCGCAATCGCTTTTCCTTTGACATCTTTTACATTGATACAGCCATAGATTCTGCTGTCTGACGCCTCCGGTCTGTTATCACCCAGTACAAATATCTGACCTTCTCCAACGGTGATTGGGAAGTCAACTCCATTTTGAAACTGTGTGGTGTCAAAATAAATATCCTGTGAAATCTGCGTAGCACCGTTAATCATCAAACCGTCTTTTGTTATATCTACGGTATCACCTGCGACTGCTACGACCCTGCCTGTGGTTGTTCTGCCATCTTTCTTAAATACTGCAATATCACCGGACACAAAACGCTTGTCCAGTCGATAATACATGACCAGATCACCATCTTTTATTGCTGGTTTCATAGATACGTCATTGATTCTCGCCATCCCGTACATAAATGTAAAAACAAGGATGACTGCCAAAATGATAAGAACAATCTTCAAAAGCAACTGAATGATATCCTGTGCAAGTGATGGTTCCTGTATTGCTTTTTTTTCTGTCTCAATATCAACCTGTTTTTTCATCATTCACGCTTCCATATTCAAACTTAGATATTCAAGGTTTCCGTTTAAACGAGTAGATTATAGCTCTTTTCTTTAAAAATAGTAATGTTACAAAACGGAAAGTTTTTTGAGAAATTTTTGTAAAAAGTGTTCCACCACATTTATATAATTTTCAAAATTGATAAAAAAAGAAACCATGCCTTGACATGATTTCTCTTTCTTTTTCTGTTCTATTGGTTTAACATTTTATAAATAACCAGACCATTGCTGACTGCAAGCACTTCATTTGCATTGTCAAAATTTATTCCGGTAATTTCTTTTATTTTTTCCATCCGGTAAGATATCGTTCTATAATGAACGAACATCGCACCTGCAGTTTTTCTGATACTTTGATTATTGCTAAGAAACATCTGCAAAGTCGGAATCAATTCGCCTTTATGTTCATCATCATATTCATATAATTTCTTTAATGTTTCCGGAATGTATCTTTCCAATTTCGTCATATCATCAATTTCACCGAATATCTGGAAAAATCCAAGATTCGAATAATGTACGACCGACTTATTCTTATCGCCGGTCACCAGACGCACAATCTCAATATACTTAATCGCCTGACTTGCTTCGTGATAAGATTCTTTCAACCTCTGATATCCTTTCACACTTTTTCCTATACCAATCTGAAAGTCTGTATCTTTCTTTCTATAAAAAATGCTTCGCTGGATAACATCCTCTACTTCTTCCATCTCTTTCTGATACTCCAGTTCTGTCTGATCGGAATCTACCTGTTGAATCATAACAATCTGATCCATATTTCTGTAAATAAGCGCATCCGGCAAAAGATGCTTCAATTCACCCTCGATAACACCTACTTCGTGAAGCTGTTCTTTTGTATATTTACTTTGTACATTATTTTTGATGGTATGAAAATCAACAACCCTGTAAGTATCGCTTTCTTTCATGCCGAGCTGTGCTGCCGCTTCAGTCATTTCTTTCGAACTCAGTAATCCATTCAGAATATTATGGATAATATCTCTCTGATACTTCTTTTTCACTTCATCCTGTGCAAATTCACTCAAAAATCCATACTGCAAGTTAATAATCGCATTTTCGATTGCCATATAATCAAGTTCTGTCAGTCCTCTATTTTCTTCTGTTATTGTTATATATATTTCCACCTCACTCAATATGGCAAATTTCACTACATATTGAACACAGCTTCCTTTCATCTGCTTCATATATTGAAATTTCGTAATAATATTGGGTTTATATGGCTGAATTTCATCTGACAATATTAACTTGGAGTTGTCCGAGTTTGTTGAAACCATACAATTAAGATTACCATAATACAACACAACAGGATTCTCGATCATGACACTTAAAAATTTGATAATATTACTTGCTGTATTACATGATCCATTATTATTTAAAATAAACGTATTAAAATTATCATGTGTAATTTTAAAATACTTTAATCGTGCAGTAGCTTTATCGAATACCTGCATTATAACATAGCGGATAATTCCCCAGTAATATGAATCTTCTGAAATTTCTACCAGAGGAATTTCATATTTTTTGCAGTGTTTTTCTAATAAACTCAATCTGCGTCCTGTAGGATCATATTCTTTTCTTTTCTTTACAATGAATCCACTTATGTCACTTTTAACTAAATCTTCAAAATGCTGCTCTACTTCTCGATCATTACATGATAAATATACCTGAAAACTGGTTATGAGTATTTCACCACCCGTCAGGTATCGCTCCATATTTTCAATTTCGATTATTCGAATGCCTTTCACTTCCAAATCTAGACCTTTTTCACCGCAAAGCAGCTTCATTTTTGGAAACTGTTCTGATTCAAGTAATTTTCTTACAGTATATGCCATCGTTACTCCTTATCCATTGCCAAATCAATACAACATAATATCTGTTATGTTGTTTATGGACAGATTAATTTTCGTACGATATAATGTTAAATAACACCATGTTATCTGTTATGCTGTTCATATTACATAGTTCCTTTCTGATTTTTTTGGTAGCTGTGCCCTATTTAAGTACCGCTCTTGGGAAATTGGCTATAATCTTTATTATTTTTATTGTTTAAAGTTCTCTTTTAGAGGAAATGAATGACTTGCAGAAATAGGGTAGAACAGGTTAATAGAGGCACTGTACAACATAACAGATATTATGTTGTACATTTCAATATTTCCTGTTCGACAATCTTATCCAGCTTCTTTTGGAACACTGTTTCTGTAGTTGCTGTATATATTCTCGTTACATTGATGCTGCTATGTCCAAGTAAATCTGCAAGACCTGTAATATCTTTTGTTACTTTATAATAAATCCTTGCAAATAGATGTCGAAAATTATGCGGGAATATTTTTGATTCTGCTACTCCTGCCTTTTCTTTTAATCGTTTCATTTCTCTCCAAATATTACTTCTGTCTTTTAACTTCCCATTTTTCGTGACAAATATCCAACCTTCTGCTATTTGGTTATTATGGCAATAGGAAAGAAGTTTCCTTTGCAATACCTTCGGCAAAAAAATCCTTCTATACTTTCCTTTATTATAAATCTCTATCTTTCCAGATTTTACACGCTCCACTGTAAAATATTTTATTTCGCTGATCCGAATTCCTGTACATGCTATTGTTTCAATACACAATGCAAGCTGTTCTTTTCCTTCTGCCATAGCTGTCGCAATCAATTTCCTGCATTCTTTTTCTGTCACTTCTTTCTGATCCTGTAAAAAAGGCTGCTTCTGCACTTTTATTCTTTTCACTTTCAGATTTCCTACATTCAAAAATTCCAGGAACTGATTCAATGCGGCAAGCATCGAATTAACACTATTGACAGCATATTTTTGAACAAGCCATTCTTTATATTGCAACAATACTTTTTTATTGATCCGCTTATCATCTGCCAAAAAAGATAAAAACTTTTTTATATCTGCCATATATTTATTGATTGTTGCCTTTGCATTTTCTTTCTGGTATAAATAATCTGCAAATTTTTCTATCTCACTTTCTGTAATTACCTCTTAAACTATTTCGATTTATCTGTGATTTCACATGCACCCTTTGGCGCTTTGGCAAACTCAGTATATGTTACGCTTCCCACTTCGTCTGCCTCGATTCTTCCGGAGATAGGGTTCTTGATATTGGTGATACTTCCCTTGATCTGTGCATCGATGTTGGTGCAATCCTCGAAGGCACGGTCGCATTCCTTATCAAAGGTGCAATCCTCCAGAGTTACATGGTCCATGTAGCAGAGAGGCTGCTCGCCGCTGATGTGGCAACGTACGAACTTGATGTTCTTGCTGTGCCAGGCCAGATACTCACCATTCAGTTCCGAATCATAGACGGTTACATTCTCGCATTCCCAGAAACTGTCCTTGGTTGTAATCTTTGCGTTGTGAATCTCCACATTTCTGCAGTATTGGAATACATATTTAGAGTCGCTCTCAAGTCCGTCTACATAGATATTCTTGGAGAACATGAATGGATAAGTTCCATCGTGGAGTTTTACGTTCTTCAGTTTCAAGCCATCTACCTTCCAGAAAGTCTCATCAGCATCTGTGATGTTTACGTTCTCCAAATCCAGATTCTTCATTTCGCGGAAGAACTTAGGTCCATCGATGGTGCAGTCTTTCATCACCATATTATCACTATACCAGATGGCCGAACGGCTTTCAGGGGCGAAGTAGCAGTCTGTGATGAGGGAATCGTCCACATGCCACCAAGGGTATTTGCCATAAAACTTGGAATGGTGGCATTCTATGTTTTGGCAGCACTTGATGCCCGATTCGCCATCTGTAATCGTAATATCTTCTAAACGCACATCGTGAGCACCGAAAAGAGGGCGCTCGCCCCCGAATGATTTGTTCTTTATCAATTCCATAATTTTCTATTATCCTTTTTTATTTGTTATTTCTGTGTGCAAAATTACAAAAATAATGCCAAATTCGTATAACCTGATTTACAGAAAAATGTAACGATATGGCGTATTTGGGGATAAATGGTCGCTATAGGGGAAAAATAAATGAAAAAAGGCTGAATCATGAAGCATTTTCACGATTCAGCCCTTATCGAGTTAACTTCTAAAAATCCGAAGCGGAGAATTACAAGTTAGGGTTCATCTCTTTCCACTCAGCTACTGGAGGAACGATGCCGAGCTCTACGATCTCATCGCGCATCTTGCAAAGGTGCTCGTAAGACTTCTGGAGGCTAGCGAGCTCTTCCTCAGTACCTGCAGGCTCTGTGAAGTGAACACCAGTCTTGTCGATAGTAGTAGGCATAGCCATCATTACGTTCTTGAAGCCGAGCTTGTCGTGGTTTACATAGCAACCTGCTGGCAATGTGAACTTCTCGCCACCCATAGCAGCCTCGATCATCTTAACTGCGTTGTAAGCTGGGCTCTGGAATGAAGAACGGCCACGGAGCTTGATGATGTTAGAACCACCCTGTACTGTGTGGTGCTTGATCTCTTCCCAACGCTCGTCAGAAAGACCCATCTCTGCCAATGGCTTGCCGTCAACCTTAACCTGAGAAGCAAATACAGCCATCTGCTCGCCGTGACCACCATAAGTGTGAGCGCCAGTAACCTTATCCTGCTGTACACCGAACTCGAGGGCCAAAGCCTGCTGCAGACGAGTAGAATCGAGAGCTGCGAGTGATGTCAACTGGTTTGGCTTCAAACCTGAGTGGATAAGTGCTGTAAGAGCTGTAACGTCAGCTGGGTTGAAGATAACAACTACGTGCTCAACCTCTGGGCAGTACTTCTTGATGTTGTCACCAAATTCAGCAGCAATCTTGCAGTTGCCCTTAAGAAGATCCTCACGAGTCATACCCTCCTTACGAGGAGCACCACCAGAAGAAATAATATATTTAGCACCAGTGAAAGCCTCCTCTGGGTTAACAGTATAAGTTACGTTAACACCTGGGAATGCGCACTGCTGAATCTCATCGAAAACACCATGTACACCTGGCTCGAAGATATCATAAAGACAGATGTTTGGAGTAAGACCGAGCATCAAAGCGCTCTGTACCATGTTAGAACCGATCATACCGCCTGCACCGACGATAACGAGTTTGTCATTTGTTAAAAAATTCATAACTACAATTCTTATTAAAATGTTTATAATCTTTTTCTCCTGAAAAATAGCGGAATGTATCTGGAATAAAGTTTGTAAAACTCCTTCTTTTTACTTTCCGACCGCAAAATTAATAAAAAGTAATGTAAATCGTGCATATTTTTGCGCTTAAATTTGTTGTTAATTCTTAAAAATGTTATCTTTGTAATCTCTAATTAGCAAAATGCATTATTTTGAGTTAAGTTAAACATTAAATTGCATAACAATTATGAATGAAATCGAATTACGTTTAGCTAGATTGAGGGAGTTGATGAAGCGTGAACATCTTTCTGCTTTCATCTTCCCTAGTACAGATGCTCATCAGAGCGAGTATGTTGCCGACCATTGGCGAGGAAGAGAGTGGATCTCTGGTTTTAACGGGTCGGCTGGTACTGCTGTCGTTACAATGAAATCGGCTGCTTTATGGACTGATTCCCGCTACTTCCTGGCTGCGGAAGAACAGTTGGAAGGTACTGAATATCAGCTGATGAGGCTGAAAATGGAAGGTACGCCTACTATCGCAGAATGGTTGGGAAAAGAATTGCAGGATGTACAATCTCCTGAGGTTGGACTTGATGGCATGGTCAACTCTTATAATTATGTTAAAGATTTAAGCTATTCTCTCCGTAAACTCGGTGGAATTACGCTTAGGACTAATTTGGACCCTTTGGAACAGATTTGGGAGAATCGTCCTTCGCTTCCTGCAAATCCTGTAGAAATTCAACCATTGGAATATGCTGGAGAGACGCTAGCCTCTAAAGTGGCCCGTATCCGTAAGTCTTTGAGAGAACTTCATGCAGATGGTATGCTCGTTTCTGCTTTGGATGATATTGCTTGGACTTTGAATCTTCGTGGTACAGATGTTCATTGCAATCCTGTATTTGTAAGTTATTTGTTGATTGAGAGCGATAAAGTCTCTCTTTTCGTGGATGATAATAAATTATCTTCTGAAGTAAAACAGTATCTTCAAGACAATCAGGTTTCTCTCTATAAATATAATAAGGTGGAAAAATGCCTTGAATCATATTCGGAATATAATATCCTGTTAGATGGAGATGAAACGAGCTATTATCTGTGGAAAGCAGTAAAATGCCAGGAAATTGTTGCTGCTGGTTCTCCTATTCCGGCTATGAAGGCTGTGAAAAATAAAGCAGAAATAGAGGGCTACCGTAGTGCAATGCTTAAAGATGGTGTTGCTATGGTTAAGTTCTTGAAGTGGCTGAAACCTGCTGTTGAGGCTGGCGGACAAACAGAAATTTCCATTGATGAGAAATTAACATCGCTACGTGCCGAACAGAAACTGTTCAGAGATATTTCTTTTGATACGATTGCCGGCTATGCGCAGCATGGAGCAATTGTCCATTATGAGGCAACTCCTGAAACAGATGTCGTTCTGAAACCGGAAGGTTTGATCCTGATAGACTCTGGGGCTCAATACCAGGATGGTACTACTGATATTACCCGTACCATTGCTTTGGGACCTGTATCTCAAGAGATGAAGCATGTTTATACCTTGGTTCTGAAAGCGCATATTCAGTTGGAATTGGTTAAATTCCCCGATGGTGCATCAGGAACACAGTTGGATGCTGTAGGAAGAGAGTGTATGTGGCGTGAAGGATATAATTTCTTGCATGGTACAGGCCATGGAGTAGGTTCGTATCTCTGTGTGCACGAAGGCCCTCATCAAATAAGAATGGAGTGGATGCCTACACCTTTGAGAGCTGGAATGACCTTGACTGATGAGCCTGGTTTGTATCTGGCAGGTAAGTTCGGCGTAAGAATAGAAAATACGGTGCTGATTTCAGACTACATGTCTACTGAGTTCGGTAAATTCCTGCAGATAGAGCCTCTTACTCTTTGTCCTATAGATACCACTCCTATAGATGTTGATATGTTGTTGCCGGAAGAGATTGACTGGCTCAATGCTTATCATCATTCAGTTTATGAAAAATTGTCTCCTTTCCTTGATGAAGAGGAGAAAATATGGCTTGAAAATGCTACAAAACCCATAAAATGAACATTTTAGAGTAAAAAGTTGAAGAAAAACTTGGTAGTTTGATAAAATAGATGTAATTTTGCACCCGCAAATTGTGGCATTGCCATATTTCGCATTGAATAACATAAGTTTAACATAATAAATTAAAAGCAAAAAAATGATTATTGTACCAGTTAAAGACGGTGAGAACATCGAGAGAGCTCTCAAGAAGTTTAAGAGAAAATTCGAAAAGACAGGTGTTGTTAAGGAGCTTCGTGCTCGTCAGCAGTATGACAAGCCTTCTGTTTTGAAGCGTCTCAAGATGGAACACGCCATCTACGTACAGCAGTTGCGTGCAAACGAGGAATAAAAGTAAAAAATCCTCAAAAAATTTGGTAGTTTAAAATAATTTTCGTAACTTCGTTGCCGAAATGAAAAAGGTACGACGTTATGTTGAGTATAGATAAGTTCTTGGAATATTTGCGCTCTGAACTGAACAGGTCGCAGAGGACGGTAGAAAACTATCGCGAAGATTTGAAACTCTTTGAGCAGTATGCTAGGAACTTGTCTGAATCCTTCACTTGGGAATCTGTTGATTCTGATATGATTCGCAACTGGATGGAGCATATGATAGATGCAGGAAATAAGGCAACCTCGGTTAATCGCCGGTTGAGTGCTTTGAAAATGTTCTATCGGTTTGCTTTAGTCAGACATTATGTGGAGTCGGATCCCGCTCATAGCCTCAAAGGACCTAAGGAAAGTAAACCGCTGCCTCAATTCTTGAAAGAAAATGAGATGGATGAGTTACTTGACAGGAAAATGTGGAGCGATGATTATAATAATGTACGCGCACGTACTATTATAATATTGTTCTATGAGACGGGGATGCGATTGTCAGAGTTGATAGGACTTGATGTTGACGATGTGAACTTTATCAAAAAAGAGATAAAGATTACGGGTAAGGGAAACAAACAACGTATAGTCCCTTTTGGTGACGAGCTTAAAAATGCTCTTTCTGAATATTTGGCTCTAAGAGCACAAAGGGTGATGGTTAAGTCTGGAGCTCTTTTGCTTGCGGATAAGGGCGGACGGATGAGTCCGGCTCAAGTCAGAGAAATCGTGAAGGAGAACCTCTCAAGGGTTTGCTCGTTGAAAAAGAAAAGTCCGCACGTGTTGAGGCATACGTTTGCTACTGCAATGTTGAATCATGGTGCAGGAATTGAAAGTTTGAAAAGACTGTTAGGACATGCGAAACTCTCGACGACCGAGATTTATACGCATACAACGTTTGAACAGTTGAAACGAGTTTATATTGAAGCCCATCCTCGGGCGTAACCTTTTAAAAAATGGAGGTAACTATGGAAATTAAGATTCAGTCGATTCACTTCGACGCTACCGAGAAGTTACAGGCGTTTATCGAAAAGAAAGTCGCCAAGTTAGAAAAAACTTTTGAAGATATACAGAAAGTAGAGGTGCAATTAAAGGTCGTGAAGCCTGCTACTGCCTTGAATAAGGAAGTTCATCTGGAAGTTGCTGTCCCTGGAACCAAGTTGTTCGTAGAAAAGACATGTGACACTTTTGAGGAAGGAATTGACCAGGCAGTGGACTCAATGAAGGTTCAATTGACCAAATTTAAAGAAAAATCAAGGAATCGATAAAAAAAACTCGAAAAAATTTTGTTGATTCAAAAAATAGTTGTATCTTTGCAGCCGTTTTCCGGTAGATGGAAATTTAGCCGTATTGCGGCTGTAAAGATTGCCTCTTTAGCTCAGTTGGCCAGAGCACGTGATTTGTAATCTCGGGGTCGTTG
>ENA-OOWO01002483-OOWO01002483.1-human-gut-metagenome-genome-assembly--contig:-NODE-2483-length-10568-cov-2.171407_pt1 | contig 10568 bp, 9 predicted proteins | sample MGYA00241579_ERZ501327 | MGnify/ENA primary metagenome ERZ501327 (study PRJEB25962, sample SAMEA2042836) | human gut metagenome | biome: human gut; feature: human-associated habitat; material: faeces...
CAGGTTGAACCGTATAGGTGTCGCCCGTCACGCTGACAGCGCCCGTTGTTCCGATACCTGTTGAACCTGTGCGGCTATAAATCGGCGCGCCCACATCCTGAAGAGCACAACCGGCCAACAGGCCCCCTGCCATCATAGCTACGACCAAAGCACGAAATTTCATATTCACTAACCTCAACTACTTGCGCATTGAAGCGCCAATTAAATCATTCTTCACGAGCAGTCAGCCACTGACCGACTGAACGAACGGCGGAATAATTGGTTAAATCCACCTGCAACGGGGTCACCGAAACGGCATTGTGCTCAACAGCCCAAAAGTCCGTTCCTTCCGCTCGATCCTTTGGCTTGCCGGCCGCACCAACCCAATAAATCGGAAAACCGCGGGGGCTGACCTCTTTGATCACGCTTTCAGCATGATGTCTTCTTCCCAAACGCGTTGCCACCACTCCCTGCAATTGAGACAAGGGCAAATTCGGAATGTTGACATTCAAAAGCTGCGGCTCGCCGTCCTTTTTGCGTTCCAGGAAACGCTCAACGATGCCTTGAGCCATTGTCGCCGCATCCTCCAAGTGCGCCCAACCGCGCTCAATTTGAGAAAAAGCAATGGAATCAATTCCGAAAAGGTAGCCTTCAATGGCCGCGGCCACGGTCCCGGAATACATGGTGTCTTCACCCATATTCTGACCGCAATTAATGCCGGAGAGCACCAAATCGGGCAATTCATCTAAAAGCCCTGTGAGTGCCAAGTGTACGCTATCACTGGGGGTACCATTTACGGCAAAAATACCCGGTTCCACTTCCTGCACCTGCAAAGGCCTCGTCAGCGTTAACGCATTGCTCGTACCGCTTTGGTTAAATTCCGGCGCCACCACCGTCACATACCCAAAACGTCTCATGGCTTTTGCCAAAGCTCGGATACCCGGAGCGGAATAACCGTCATCGTTGGAAATCAAAATTCTCATGTAAATCCTTATCCATGCGGTCCGTTTTTATTCATTTTTACTGACCACAATAACTTTCTGAATCATATCGCATCAGGGCGTCTATTGCGATGCCATTTTGTTAGAAAAGTTGAGCAAATCCAAAGGCTAAGGCGGCGTAACGAGAAGCCTTGCCGATAAAAATAAATAAAAGGCTTTTCAACCAGGAAATACGAAGCCAACCAGCCGCCAATGGCAAGGCATCCCCCACTAGAGGAAGCCATGCGAAAAGAAGAGCCCAAACGCCCCAACGAGTCAGCCAATCAATAGCTTTACCAGAAACTTTTTTAGGAAATAGTCGACCGATGATGTAACTTGTCATGGACCCCAACGTGTTGCCAATCGTTGCGACGGCAACAGCGACCGTGATTTCATCCGGCCAGGCGTGAACGAGCGCAAGCAAAACAGCTTCGCTTGCGCCCGGAAATAGTGTTGCGGAGACAAAGGCGGAGGTAAAAAGCCCCGCCAAGGCCTCATATAAAGTGAGCTCCGGCATTAATCCTCTTCGGGCAAGATGCCTTCAATCACAAGCGGCTCGCCGATTGTATAGAAGTGACCGCCAGCCACGTAGTGAAGTGTCCTAAGTTCAGCCGGAGCAGTTTCAAAGTGCCAGTGGCCGTTTGAAAACACTCGCGTATCAGACCAAGCCGCCACACACTCACCGATAAAAAGATCGTATTGGTTTTGATTGTGAGGCTCGGACAAAATCTTAAAGATCATCCAAGCGGCGCACCCTTCAACAAGCGGTATGTCGTATCCGGGCATCGTAAAAAGCTTGGCTCCACTTTTTTCAACTTTATCCGGCATATCAAATTTACTGACCGCGCCCAGGCGCATTGTTTCTTTCACAATAGCCGCTGTCGGCAACTGAAGTGAGAAATAGCCGCTTTTTTCCATCAAGGGACGCGTAAAGTGTGAGCTGTCAATAACCACCGTTGCTTTGGTAGGCGCCAAATCCAATGCGCAAGCCCATGTGGCAGGCATAATGTCCGAGACTCCGTCAAAGCTTGCCGACACAAGCGTTGTGCCGCCGACATTTAGCAACCGATAAGCCTTATCAATATCAACTTCAGCCATAAAGGGACACATCTTTCTCTCCTCAAACAAATCGCTTTGCTAAAAGCTTAGCAACGAACGATCAGCCCGTCCTGCCAATCTTTGCCGAATTTTTGCCTGAATTAGAACTCAAAAGAGTACAAAACATCCAACGCTTGATCGACGCCGGAGGCCGCCTCCACATAAAGTCTCGGGATCACACGATAGCGAAGCGTCAAAGTAGCCAGTGAATCAAAAAGTCCCACCGCGTATTTCACTTTGAGACCGGGCAAAATGTAGCCGCTCACTGCGACTTTAGAACTCTCTCCAACCCCTTCTGTATCAACACCTAAACCACTGATGCCGACCGCGTCTCCCAAACTTTCAATCGCTCGACTGCCTTGGCTTAAACCAAGGTTAATCAGAGCCGAAGTGATCATAGAGTTATCATCTTCGCCTGCGGGATCCAGCCCTTCTCCACGCATCAAGTAGCTGAGGGATTCTGTCTGACTTTTTTCGGGTTCGGTAAAGATCGTCACTTCCGGCATCTCCGCTTGTCCGCTCACACGGATTCCCGCGATCACATCATCGGCCGTCTTATCCGGATTACGAATAGCTTCCAAATTAATCAATGGATTATCGGCAGAGCCCGCGAACATGAATTCTCCTCGTCTGACGATTAAATCTTGCCCATAGGCTTTAAATTGTCCGTGAGGAACATTGATTTGACCCGTTAAACCCAACTTGCCATTATTTTGGACAACATGAAGTCTGCCTGTCATCTTGGCTTTCAGCCCCATGGCCTCAACGCGTACATCATCGCCAATATTGACAAATAGGTTGCTTTCAATGGGAATGGCTTCGGCATCGCCCGACGACTTTGGTCTGGGACGATCCAAGCGCACGGTATCGGCGCTCACGTCCGTGGCCGACGCAGGCAGTTCATAAACCTTCACACGAGCCCAAGGCAAATCGATCAAACCATTTAAAGTAATTTTCTTAGCGCTTGCCTCACACTGCACATCCGTTGTCAAGTCAAATTCAACCGCTGGCGGCATCGTCACACGCATTTTCACGCCCTTGGCGGCGATTCTCGTGCTGCCTTGAGCCAATGTCTTCCAATCGGCATCCCCCTGCAGCGTCAAACCGCCTTTAGGCGTTTTCAATTCTCCTGAAAGCGTGCTCTTATTGCCGTCAAAAGCCAATTCAAAAGAACTCGGAAGCATTTCAAAGGGTAACTTTGTACTGTCAACACGCAATTGACGGATGCCGGTCTTACCAAATAACTGTGGTTCAGCAAGGCTGCCGGCTAATTTCAACTCACCGTAAATCGTTCCTTCAGCCGTTTCACCGGGAGAAAGCAGCGAATTAAAAAGTGAAGCTGAGAGATTTTCGATTTTGACTTCACCGGCCAAGTGCCGGCGCTTCACCGGATCAATGATATCGACGTTACCTGAAAGCGATCCGTTTTGGGTTATTTTCACCATCCACTTCGAGTTAATTTTTTCACCATTGCTGGTCAAACCCAAACGAATGGAATCAAAACCCATCACAAAGTCACTTTGCTCGAGCATATAGCGTGTCGAAAGCGTTTGACCGCTAACCGTTACCGTTCCGGTCGGCAAACCTTCAAATCCTTGAGGAACCGTCAGTGCGGCATCCGCCTTCACAATGCCTGACGCCTCAAATTGTCCGGGCATATAGCGCTTGAAAAAGCCTAAATTGAATTTCTCAAGTGCTACGTTAAGATTAAAAGCGTTCTTATTGAGTAAATCCAGGGCCAAATCGTTTCGCAAACAAACAAGAGCGTGCGGGTGAATCAAGCAGAACTGACCAACATCAAGAAGCAGCCCGTTGGTGTTAAACGCCACGGGCATTGGGGCCTGAAGAGACACAGGGCCGTAACCGGTTTGCACTGTAAGAGCATTAAGCGCCCCTTTCCAAGCATCCATGGAATCGTTTAATGCGCCGGAGAAAGTAGCCTTTAATTGGAAAAGCCGAGACTTCGTGTCGATTTTTAATTCGTGAGCGTTTTGGGTGCCAACGAGGTTGGCGTTAAAACTTTCTACAAAGAGCCCCGGCAAGGCGATACCGTTTACCACTAAACGAGCGCCGCCTGAAACATTTTCTTCCGCGCTCATGGCTCCGATCAAACGAAGCGTATTAACAGAGATTCCCTCGGACGATAAATCATGAACTGTCATATCAGCATTTATCAAAGGCATTAAAACGGGGCCTCTTATCTGTAGTCTTCCTTTAGCACGACCTTTGACATCATTAACCATTTCAGAGAAATTGGCCGCGTCAATCTGCATGGCTAAATCCAGGTTAGGCACAGCGGCATGAAAACGTATATCCCCTTTCACATCGACTTTGTTATCACCCAAGTGCATGGCAACATCTGACAAATGCAAAAGTTTTCCGCCTTGTCGCGTGCTGACAGCCCCCTTAACGGTAAGGGGATAATTCTGCCAAGTTCCTGTCAGATCAATAGTGGGGACATCAATGCCGTCTCCCGTCCAGTGAAAGCTGGATTGAAGGGCTTTCAAATTTAGTGCCCGTCCGTCTATATCGAGCGCAATGTCTTTAAATGCAATACTTTGAATATGCACGGGCAACGGAGCCTGAAGGTCCGTTTGAAGTGTCGTTGTTCTATTTTTTTCAGATTCTGAAACTTTTTCTTCCGCTGATGACAACTGAGCGCTTTGCACCGTGCTTTGGACATTTTGGACGTAGAAGTCATGGAAAACCGCTTCACCGGAAAGCAGTTTATTGAAATCTATATGCCAGCCGAAGTCGCCTTTAAAGCGCAAACCGGGTTGCTCCCAAACAACCTCTTTTGCATCCAAACTTAACAGGCTGCCGCTAAAGGTCCCTTGAGTCAGTTGCGGTAAATAATCTTTTGCCTGATTGACCAAAAAGTGAAGACCGGGAGCCGTCGCCAATAGAAATCCCATGGCTGCACAAAGAACGGCAAACACACACAATAGGACCAATGCAATAATCTTAACCGCTCTCATAGTTCAGGCCCCAATCCGATATAAAACTGCACATCGTGCTTATCAGGATCACCCACGGGGGTTGCGATATCCAGCTTGATCGGTCCCAAGGGAGACTGCCAACGCACGCCAACGCCCACGCCTTTTTTCCAATCCTGATTATTGAAATTATTAACCGCCTGACCAATATCGAAGAAAACCGCACCCCACCAATTGCCGGTCACTCGGTATTGGTATTCAAAGCTGGCCGTCACCAATTTCTCGGCACCGGTCAAGTCGCCGTTTTCGTCCTCGGGCGAAATTGATTCATATTTATAACCGCGAACACTTCTGTCGCCGCCCACAAAGAACCGTAAATCCGGCGGCACCTGCTCGAAATCATCCGTTTGAATCCAACCGAGGTGAGAGCGCAAAACAAAGCGATGACGATCAGCAAACGTTTTGATTAAAGCGTGCTGCGCTTCTAACACCACAAAATCAATATCAGAACCCCACGTAGTATTGGACCAATCAATGGTGTAGCGCTGCGACAGTCCCCAAGTCGGCATCAAACCGCCAAGTGTTGTTGTTTTTGAAAAAGTCACACCAGGGTAAATCAACATAGTTTTGTCACTGATTTCACCCTGATCGAAGTCATCAATCGACCAACGCAAATGCACATCCCGCTGCCATCCCTCATAGGGCGCCCAATGACGGGAAATCATGGCTGAAGCTGAATCGGATTTCGTGTCGTTTAAGTCTTCTTTTTTGATACCGCCCTGTATCACCCAATAGTGCTCAAGCGCACTTTTTTCCAATGGAATCTTGTAGCTAATATCGGCCAATTGCTCTTTAGAGGAGAGCTCCGTTGAAGCCTCAAGACTGTGCCCCGAATCATTTAACCAGGGCTTTCGCCAAGTTACCGATCCTCTGGGCCCCACATCCGTTGAAAAGCCCAAACCGGTTTCAACGGCGTTTTCTTTTTTCGGTGTCACGTTGGCATAAACAGGTAAAGACTTGTCGGGTCTGCCGCGTCCCGAAAAAATATCGGGAGAAACAACGACGGAATTAAACCATCCTGTTGCCGATAAGCGTCTGTTTAACTCTGAAATATCGTCTGAAGTGTACGGATCACCTTTTTTAAAAGGCAATAAGTTGACCATTATAGGTTCTCTGATTTGGCTACCGATAAAGTGAATATCACCAAAACGGTAACGAGTCTTTGCATCGTAATCAAACGTCCAGTACGCTTTATTCTCAACGGCATCCACACCCAGTTCGCTTTTCACAAACTCCCCATCAAAGTAGCCGTGGCGAATCGCCGCGCGCTCAATTGACGATTTAAAACTTTCATACTCCCCATGATTCAGTTGCCGACCTTTTTTAGGAAGATTGTCTTTCAAAGCTTCGAAAACTTCGTCATGTTTGGCTTCACCCCTGATGGTCAAGGATGTCGCAGCAATACGGGCTGGCTTTCCTAAATGGATTTTCGCAACCAATACAGCGGGCTTCTTTCCTTTTGGCTCTTGCCAGGTGTAGTGAATGATGCTTTGATAAAAGCCGAGCGCCTGCAATGCTCTCTTTATCGCTCGATCAACCTGCGCGCGGTAAGTTTGTCTGACTTCCGTAAAGCTGTTTTCTTTAACCGGCTGCAGTAATGCGTCAACATTGGAGCGCACCTCCCCCGAGATCCCCTCAACCTTCACATCAAAAGCTTGGGCACTTTGTGACAAAGCGCCTAAAAGGGCCGCTACTGTCGCCAATCGTCGAAAATTCATCACAAAAAGCGCTTTTAAAACAACAGGTTTGATTTTAATTGATCTTATCTTTCTTTGAAACTTTCTGACTAAGCGGCTGAAATCTATTTTTCGCCAATGGCTTCAACAGGCTTACAATGAACAAATCGTTTGTTGAGCTTATTAAATGGAAATCAAAACTATCAAAGGCATTGCCCTTGCCTCCACGGCCGGTATCTGTTGGGGCTCCATGGGAGTGGCGGCCCAGTATCTGATGGCTGAATGTCGTTTTACGGTTTTGGATCTGACATCCATTCGCTTGTTGGGTGCCGGCATTCTTTTGGTGCTGCTTGATATTTTTTGGAATCGAACCAAACATATCAAAGCGGTCTTTGAGAAAGAAAATCTCAAAGATATTGTCATCTATGGATTTGCGCTTCTTTGCTCACAATCGACCTTCTTCTTATCGATTTCAAGCTCCAATGCGGCGACGGCCACCATCATGGTGCTCACCTCTCCGCTATTTATCATTGCCTACTTAGCGATCGCCCACCACCGTCGCATTAAATTGTTGGAAATGATTTGTCTGCTTTTGGCGATGATTGGGGTACTGCTTATCATCACCAAAGGTAATTGGAACACAATGGATTTGTCTATTGCAGGCGTTGGCTGGGGCTTGGCTTCTGCAATGCTCGGAGCCGTTGGAACAATTCAACCGGGACGTGTCGTCAGAAAACTCACCGTCTTTCCCGTTATCGGTTGGGCCATGACTTTTAGCGGTGCGGCGGCCTGTTTGTACAACAATCCGCTGGAAACTGATGTACTGTGGAACACCATGGGCATTGTGTGTTACCTGCATATTGTGCTCTGCGGAACCATTGTCTCTTTTTGCTGTTTTCTCAAAAGCATGGAATTTATCGCACCGCCCATCGCTTCGATGCTCACATGCTTTGAACCCCTATCCGCAGTCGTCCTTTCCGTTGTGCTTCTTGGGGCTACTTTCGGCGTCACAGAAGGCATTGGAGCCGTCTGTATCCTGATGACGGTTTTCTTACTGGCAAGGGCCCGTTCAGGTTAGTTGAAAAATTACGGGTATGTAAGAAATGAGGTTGGAAATCAGCTTTGACGTGAGGATCAGATCGACTGAACCTGACAGGAAAGGAAAAGGAAGATTGGTTGGAACGCCCGTCATCAACCGAATGCTCCAACCAGATATTTACCAAATCACGGATTAAGGACTCCGCCAGTGGACTCATCTACGACAAATTCCGATTCGTTGAGTTCCTCCTGTGATTCTTCGTCCGGTGTTTCGGTGGTGAACAAGGGACCTTTCGAGAGAACGTTTGGTCCGATGGCAAGCCCTCCGCTGTCTATGATGCTTTGCAGATTGTTCTTCCGGCAGAGACTGCGTGAAGCCGCCCCGCGAGGCATGACAAAGGCCGGAACCTTCCCGCTGTGACGGAAAGGGGGCCGGCCTTTTCATAAAAACCTCTCTTCAGAGGGAAATCCGAAGAGAGGTCGGAAACAGATGTCAGAGCCAAAACATCAGAAGCGGTGGACGAGACCGCCGACGAAGTCGATTCCTTCGTATTCGTGCGTGAGCGTGCCACGGTCAGTTCCCATGTCGAGCTCGGCCTTGACATAGCCCGCCCCCGTGTAGAGGAGCGTGCGCTTCGAAAGCGGATATTCATATCCGAGCGAAGCGGTGTAGGCCTTCACGTCGAGATCGGGATAACCGTCGAAGCCCGTACCGTCGCCGTCGGAATAGCCGACGCCGAACTTAACCGTACCGCCGACAACGTCAAACTGCGTTCCGAGATGAACACCGTAGCCGTCCAACTCCGTAGCGTTGAGGCGAACAGCAACGACGTCTTCAATGTCGCCGATGGCCGAAGATTCATAGCTCTTCTGCATGATGCCGGCCACGTCGGACGCATTGTTGTAATACTGGACAGCCAAGAAGGTCTTCGCAAAGCCGCAGTCGTAGGATCCGGCGAGCGAAACCGTGAAGGCGTCATCAATGTCTTCAGCCTTTTCCGTACGTTCCACGCCGCCCAGCGTATAGGTGGCCCCCTTGGTCGACTTGTTGGTCCAGTCGACCAACGCACCGAAGTCGAAAGCTCCGATCTTGTATTCGGCACCCAAAGCGGCGTAGCGGTTGGCGGCGGACTTGTTTTCGACACCGTTTTCACCCATGGCGTACTGCGCGTAAACCGTCAAGCCGGAGAGATCGGGCGAAACGTAGGTGAGGACGTTGTCCATGCGGGTCGTGTAGTTCGCAAAGACCATCGTATGGCCCGCGATGTTGTCGGACCAGCCGGAACCGAAGGGCGAAGCCATGGTGCCAAAGAAACCGGCCGTACCCGTATCAGAAACGAGTGTCGACATGCGACCAGCGTAAAGAGTGCCATAGTTTGTGCGAAGACCGATGGAGGCTTCACGGTCGAAAATCGTGCCGTCCGTAGACATGGAACCGTCGTCGGCCTTGAAACCGTTTTCGAGTTTGAAGAGCACCTGCATGCCGTTGCCGAGATCTTCAGAGCCGCGGATGCCGAAGCGGCTTGCCGAGTTGTTGCCCGAATCCATGCGGAATTCGTCTTCGTCTACGCGAACATCCTTCGCGTCGTTATAGTAATCGTAAGTGGCGTCGGTATTGGTATAGGCGAGGCCGGTGTCGATGACGCCGTACACTTCAACATTGGCCGCCTGAACGAAGCCGACCGAAGCACCGGCAAGCGCGACGGCCACGAGAGTCTTCTTGAACATTGTTTTCTCCTAGATGCAGGCGGCAAAAGAAAGGCGTCCGCCCGTCTGGAGAAGTCTAAAGGAAGGAGTTTATGGGGGGGGTGAAAACCCTTATTGTGCAACAGAAAAGAGATGAATTTGCTCTTTCGATTCCCCTCAAGCAGAATGCTTAATCGATCCCGACCCTGCTCCGCGAAACCTAGGTCGCAATGACCGCTCCGTTTGTTGCGGATTCGACACTTGCGGTTTTCGTCCGCCCATCCATCGGATCCGAACCGTCCGGCGGCCCCGGTCTCTGCGAACATCGGCGAAACCTCGTTCTCCCTCTTTCGGAGAGTTTTCCTGACGCTCGTTTCGTCTGTATACTTCACGCTCCCAATCGACAATTCTGAGGCCATGAACCTCGGAGCCCTCTAAAACATCTTGACGCTCAGGCGAAAGGAGTTCCCTTAATGTTTAGTTTGCCCCCCCCTTATTACGTAGTCTTACGTATGCTCCTCTAAGACGAAACGGCCTTTCCCTCGCCCTCGCCCTCGTCTTCGCCCTCTCCTCTCTGTCTGCTTCCGCCTTCGCCGCCGACAACGTTGACGGAAACGATTCCGACGGCAGGCTCTCCCTGACGGGAGGTGAATACAACGAAATCGTCGGCAAAGGCCAAACGCACGCCGTCGGCTCGATCTCCGAAGACGTGACCATGGACGGCGTTGAGCTCGACGGTGTGACCGCGAACAGCGTCCTCGGCATCGCCAACTATCAAAATGCCAACTACGGTAGCGACGTCAAGGTTCAGGCACTCAACGCCACCGTCACAATCCGCAACGGCGCGACATCGGGAACAGACGCCGCAATATACGGTGCCATGACCTGCGTCACTGGCAGCATGAGCAACGGACACTCCCTCGTGTCGGGCACCACCCTCAACATCTACAACTCCGACCTGACGGGAATCGTCTGGGGGCAGCTCGCCCAAACCTACCCGATGCTCGCAAGCGCCACGTTGGAAGCACGCGACGTCAACGTTCTTCTGGAAGGCTCCACATTGAGCGGGTATGTGCTTGGGAACGCCGCCAACGGGATGCTCACGCCGTCGTCCT
>ENA-OOWO01002498-OOWO01002498.1-human-gut-metagenome-genome-assembly--contig:-NODE-2498-length-10534-cov-2.261762_pt1 | contig 10534 bp, 8 predicted proteins | sample MGYA00241579_ERZ501327 | MGnify/ENA primary metagenome ERZ501327 (study PRJEB25962, sample SAMEA2042836) | human gut metagenome | biome: human gut; feature: human-associated habitat; material: faeces...
TCGAGCCATGGAGGGCGAGTAGCGACGGTTTCGTCAGCCGGAGAAAATCTATAAGCATAATTCGTACAGAATCTTAACAGCGCAGCGTAGCGAACAGGGCAGCGCGTGGACGCTCACGGTGACCGCGACTTACGTGCCGTCCTTAGCGCCACAATGATAAACAACTACAATAAGACAGCAAAAGAGGGAGAAAACATGGAATTTAACGGGGTATTTCACCAGGCATACGACAACTACTGCTATCCTTTAAATGAGGATGAATTAATCATAAATATAAAGACCGGTTATGATGTGAAGGAAGTAAATATCATACTCGGTGACCCGTTCGCAGCCGGTATCTTAGGCGGTGGGGAGACCTGGAATGGTGATAAGCAGCCGATAATATTTAAAAAGAAATTAAAGCACCAGATATGGTGGACCACCACGGTAAAGCCACCATTCAAGAGACTTAAATATTATTTTGAGCTCATCACAGAGGATGAGAGGTGGTTTTACTTTGAGGATGGCTTCGTGAGTGCAGAGCAGATGGCACTTGAGGGCAGAAGCCGCCAGTGTTTTGTATTCCCGTGGATGAATCCGTGTGATATTCCGGTCACACCGAAGTGGGTAAATGACACTATATGGTATCAGATATTTCCGGATAGATTCTGCAATGGAGACCACTCGATAGATCCTGATTATGTTGTTCCGTGGAGAAACAGGGGAAAGGTCAAAAATGAGGAGTGCTTCGGCGGAGATCTCGCAGGAATCATTCAAAAGCTTGATTACTTAAAGGAGCTTGGAATAAATGGAATCTACCTGACACCGATAAACGAGTCACCGAGCAATCATAAGTATGATACAACGGATTATGCAAAGATTGACCCACGCTTTGGAGATGAAGAGACCTTTAAGAGGCTTGTGCTAGAAGCCCATAAGCGTGATATGAGAATAATGCTTGACGGAGTGTTCAACCACTGTGGCTATTATTTTGCACCGTGGCAGGATGTTTTAGCAAAGGGAGCGGATTCAGAGTATTACGACTGGTTTATGATCAATGAATGGCCTCTTGACTTTAAGCATGGAGCGGCTAAAAAGGGACAGTTTTATACGTTTGGATTTTTTGACAATATGCCAAAGCTCAATACAAATAATCCGGCGGTGCGAAAATGCTTTATCGATATCTGCGCCAATTGGGTAGAAAATTATCATATAGACGGACTGCGCCTTGATGTGGCAAATGAGGTGTCACACCGATTCTGCAAGGAGCTTAGGGCAAGGCTTAAGGAAATCAATCCGGATATTTACATTTTGGGAGAAATATGGCATAATGCTCTTCCGTGGCTGCGTGGAGATGAGTTCGATGCGGTTATGAACTATCCGCTTGGAGAGAGCATCAAGGATTTCTGGATAGATAAGAGCCAGACGAATCAGGATTTTGAGTATACTATAAACAGATGTTATACCAACTACATGCAGCAGACCAATGATGTGCTTTTCAATCTGCTTGATTCACATGATACAAAGCGCCTTCGCTCTGATACAAAGAATCTCGATCAGTACTTTGCGCAGCTTGCAGTGCTTTTTGCCATGCCGGGCAGCCCATGTATATATTACGGCACTGAGATTGCCATGCCGGGCAGCTATGACCCTGACTGCAGACGATGTATGCCGTGGGATGATATTGAGGCAGGCAGGTTTAAGGAGCGCATTGAGATGGTATCAAAGCTCATTCATTTAAGGGCGAGTGAGCCGCTTTTAAAGGGCAGAAACTTCCATTTCCCTGACGATTTTGCTGACAATCCAAGGGTAATCCAGTTCAGAAAGATGGGCTGGGTGGATACATATGTGGAGGTTATAGTCAACTGCTCTGATGAGGATATTGAGGTGCCAAAGGACGGCGAGATACTTTTTGAGAGACATTGCATAGATACCACACTGCTGACCAACGGAATATTAATCAGAAAAATCGTAGGCAATGGCGATAAGTAAAAGAAACAGGAGAATTAAACGAAATATGGCTAAATATGAGTTACTAAAACAAGAGGGACGTGCCAAGAGAGGTACATTCCATACTGTGCATGGAGATATACAGACACCTGTATTTATGAATGTAGGAACAGTAGGTGCGATAAAGGGTGCTGTCTCTACGGACGATTTAAAGGAGATAAAGTGTCAGGTTGAGCTGTCAAATACATATCACCTGCATGTAAGAACCGGAGACAAAATCATTAAAGAGCTTGGCGGACTGCACAAATTCATGGTGTGGGACAGACCAATCCTTACAGATTCCGGCGGATTCCAGGTGTTTTCACTGGCAGGTCTTCGCAAAATAAAGGAGGAGGGCGTGTACTTCAACTCGCATATTGACGGTGCCAAGATTTTTATGGGACCTGAGGAGAGCATGCAGATACAGTCAAACCTCGGCTCCACGATAGCTATGGCATTTGACGAGTGCCCATCTAGCGTTGCAGACAGACAGTATGTGACAAACTCTGTAAACAGGACCGCGCGCTGGCTTGAGAGGTGCAAAAAGGAGATGGCACGCTTAAACAGCTTACCGGATACTATCAACAAGGGGCAGCTTTTATTCGGCATCAATCAGGGAGCTATTTATGATGATATAAGAATTGACCATGCAAAGCGCATTTCTGAGCTTGAGCTGGACGGCTATGCTGTCGGCGGACTGGCGGTAGGAGAGAGCCATGAGGAGATGTACCATATTCTTGATGAAACAGTGCCTCATCTGCCTGTTAATAAACCTACATACCTGATGGGAGTAGGAACTCCTGCCAATATACTTGAGGGTGTAGAGAGAGGAATCGACTTCTTTGACTGTGTATACCCAAGCAGAAATGGCCGTCACGGACATGTATACACGAATCACGGCAAGCTTAATCTGTTCAACCAGAAGTATCAGAAGGATATGCGCCCTATTGAGGAGGGCTGTAACTGTCCTGCCTGCCGCACATATTCGCGTGCATATATCAGGCATCTTTTAAAGGCAAAGGAGATGCTCGGAATGAGACTGTGCGTGCTCCACAATTTGTATTTCTACAACAACATGATGGAGGAGATAAGGGATTCACTTGATGCAGGCCGTTTTGCCTCATACAAGGCTGAAAAGCTCTATGGAATGACGCAGGGAGAGCAGAGCTAGCAGATAAATATAAAAAATCTCGAAAATGATAAAAAAGCCTTGCCGTTAGCACGTTTAACGTGTATTATGGTAATAGTGCTTAGAACACATCAATTATAGAATATTTAGGAGGAACAATTGATGACATCAATTTTAGCAAACGGTCAGGCAGCAGGAACAATTGGAATGATTGTCTGGTTAGTAGTACTTTTCGCAGTTATGTATTTTCTTATGATCCGTCCACAGAAGAAGGAGCAGAAGAAAAAGGAGCTAATGCTTAAAGAGGTTGCAACAGGAGACACAGTTCTTACAACAAGTGGATTTTACGGTACAGTTATCGATATCGAGGACGATACTGTAATCGTTGAGTTTGGTAACAACAAGAACTGCCGTATTCCAATGCAGAAGGCAGCTATCGCTGACCTTGAGAAAGCAGAGGATTCAGCTAAATAATGCAGATTTGTAAAGCCGTCACATAAGTGGCGGTTTTCTTATTATCCGCATCTCTTGCAATAATAATAAAAAACTGTTATTATAGTATGCAGTTATTATAAGCTGCAGTTATAAATTGCATGAAAAAGTAAAATATCCCGGCATATTGAAATAACTACTTTAATGCTTTAATATAAGAATATGTATTTTTATGTAAAAGAGGTAAGAAATTATGGAATATAAAGTTGGTGTAATTTCCGGAGACGGAATCGGACCGGAGATAGTCACTGAGGCAAAAAAGGTATTGGACAAAATAGCAGACAAGTATGGACACAGCTTCAACTACACAGACATCCTTATGGGTGGCTGCTCAATTGATGCTACAGGTGTTCCTCTTACAGATGAGGCTATTGCGACTGCGCTTGATTCAGATGCGGTGCTGATGGGTTCTATCGGTGGCAACACAGCCACATCACCATGGTACAAGCTGGCCCCTGAGCTTCGTCCGGAGGCAGGACTTTTAAAGCTTAGAAAGTCACTCAATCTGTTTGCAAATCTTAGACCGGCATATCTGTACAAGGAGCTTGCTGCAGCATGTCCGCTCCGTAGCGATATCATAGGAGACGGCTTTGATATGATGATTATGCGTGAGCTTACAGGAGGTCTTTACTTCGGAGCCAGAGAGACAAAAGAGGTGGACGGAGTTGTTACGGCCACAGATACACTGACATACAATGAGAATGAAATCAGAAGAATCGCAAAGCGGGGCTTTGATATAGCCATGAAGAGAAGGAAAAAGGTTACATCCGTAGACAAGGCAAATGTGCTTGATTCTTCCAGATTATGGAGAAAGATCATCGAGGAGGTCGCTAAGGATTATCCGGAGGTTACATACGAGCATATGCTTGTTGATAACTGTGCAATGCAGCTTGTAAAGGATCCTAAGCAGTTTGATGTTATCCTCACAGAGAATATGTTTGGCGATATTTTATCGGATGAAGCAAGTATGGTGACAGGCTCGATCGGTATGCTTTCATCAGCAAGCCTTAACGATACAAAGTTCGGACTTTACGAGCCAAGTGGCGGATCTGCTCCTGATATCGCAGGAAAGGGCATTGCAAACCCTATCGCAACAATCCTTTCAGCAGCCATGATGCTTCGCTATTCATTTGATCTGGACAAGGAAGCACAGGCAATCGAGGATGCTGTAAAGCAGGTGCTTAAGGAGGGCTACAGGACAATCGACATCATGCCACAGCCGGGTGAGACTACAGAGGGTATCACACAGGTAGGCACAGCACAGATGGGTGATCTCATCGCAGAACGTGTGTAGCTGCATGACTTATAATAGACAGCTAACAGGTTATAGATATGCAGATTGTTGTGTATACAGTAGGTAATGATGAAGTACTCAAAGAAATAGTCGGAGATAAATAAGGAGATAAAATATGATAAGTGATAACGCAAGAGCCGGAATGCAGCAGGCACCGGCAAGAAGTTTATTTAATGCTCTTGGTTTTACACCGGAGGAAATGAAAAAGCCTATGGTCGGAATCGTAAGCTCATTCAATGAGATTGTTCCGGGCCATATGAATATAGACAAAATCGTTGAGGCTGTAAAGCTTGGAGTTGCAGAGGCAGGAGGAGTGCCTGTAGTATTTCCTGCAATTGCAGTCTGCGATGGTATTGCAATGGGACATGTGGGTATGAAATATTCCCTTGTCACAAGAGATCTGATTGCAGATTCTACAGAGTGTATGGCAATCGCTCATCAGTTTGATGCACTTGTAATGGTTCCAAACTGTGACAAGAACGTGCCGGGACTTCTGATGGCGGCTGCACGTCTTAATTTGCCTACAGTATTTGTATCAGGCGGACCAATGCTCGCAGGCCACGTAAAGGGCAGAAAGAGAAGTCTTTCATCTATGTTTGAGGCTGTCGGCTCATACGCTGCTGGTACTATGACTGAGGATGATGTATGTGAGTATGAGAACAAGGTATGTCCTACCTGCGGTTCATGCTCGGGAATGTACACAGCCAACTCTATGAACTGTCTTACAGAGGCACTCGGTATGGGACTTCGCGGAAACGGAACAATACCTGCTGTATATTCAGAGCGTATACGTCTTGCAAAGCATGCCGGAATGGCTGTTATGGATATGTACAACAAGGGCATCAAGGCGAGAGATATCATCACAAAGGATGCAATAATGAACGCACTCACAGTTGATATGGCACTCGGCTGCTCTACAAACTCTATGCTTCATCTTCCGGCTATCGCTCATGAGATAGGCTTTGATTTTGATATCAGCTTTGCAAATCCAATCAGTGAGAGAACACCAAATCTCTGCCACCTTGCCCCGGCAGGCCCTACATATATGGAGGACTTAAACGAGGCCGGCGGTGTGTGGGCTGTCATGAAAGAGCTTGCTGATATCGGACTTTTAAATACAGACTGTATGACTGTTACAGGAAAGACAGTTGGAGAGAATATAAAGAATGCAGTCAATAGAGACCCTGAGGTCATCAGACCGGTAGACAATCCATATTCAAAGACCGGAGGACTTGCAGTGCTTAAAGGAAATCTGGCTCCGGACGGCTCTGTAGTAAAGCGTTCAGCAGTTGTCGATGAGATGATGGTTCATGAAGGCCCTGCAAGAGTATTTGACTGCGAGGAGGATGCAATTGCAGCAATAAAGGGCGGCAAGATCGTAGAGGGTGATGTAGTTGTCATCAGATACGAGGGACCAAAGGGCGGCCCTGGAATGAGAGAGATGCTTAACCCTACATCCGCTATTGCCGGAATGGGACTTGGAAGCTCTGTAGCACTCATCACAGACGGACGTTTTTCAGGAGCTTCAAGAGGAGCTTCAATAGGTCATGTTTCACCTGAGGCCGCAGTAGGCGGACCGATTGCCCTGGTTGAAGAGGGAGATATCATAAAGATTGATATTCCAAACATGAAGCTTGAGCTCGATGTGTCAGACGAGGTGCTTGCTGAGCGTAAGGCAAAGTGGCAGCCAAGGGAGCCGAAGGTTACAACAGGCTATTTGAAGAGATACGCAGCACTTGTTACATCAGGAAACAGAGGAGCCATCCTTGCACTTCCGGGCGAGCAGAACGCGTAGTATAAATTTTGATAGAAAATTCAGTACGAATAAGGCTTTCACCTATTATCGTAAAGGATTCGTATAAGAAAAAGAGGAATACAAGATGCAGTTAACAGGATCACAGGTTATTATAGAATGCTTAAAAGAACAGGGTGTTGACACAGTATTCGGTTATCCGGGAGGAGCCATCCTTAATGTCTATGACGAGCTCTACAAGCATCCGGAGATTAAGCATGTGCTGACCTCACATGAGCAGGGAGCAAGCCATGCGGCCGACGGCTATGCGAGAAGCACCGGAAAGGTTGGCGTCTGTCTGGCTACAAGCGGACCGGGTGCGACAAATCTGGTCACAGGAATTTCGACAGCATACATGGATTCGATTCCAATCGTCGCAATCACATGTAATGTCGGAGTCTCGTTACTTGGAAAGGACAGCTTTCAAGAGATAGATATTGCCGGAATTACAACGCCTGTAACCAAATACAGCTTTATTGTAAAGGATGTAGAGAAGCTTGCAGATACAATACGCAGAGCTTTCGATATAGCAAGAAAAGGCAGACCGGGTCCTGTGCTTGTGGATATTCCAAAGAATGTTACGGCAGATCTGGTAGAGTACACCAGGCAGGAAATCAAGCTTCCTGAGCGTGTGACAGAAACAATTACAGACAGTGACATTGATAATGCAATTGAACTCATAAAAGCATCCAAAAAGCCATATATATTTGTAGGAGGCGGAGTGGTTCTCTCCGGAGCAAGCAAAGAGCTTAAGGAATTTGTAGACAAGGTGAATGCACCTGTTTGCGATACGCTCATGGGCAAGGGTGCATATGACGGCACAAGTGATAACTACACAGGCATGCTTGGCATGCATGGCACAAAAACCTCAAACCTTGGAGTTTCAGAGTGCGACCTTTTGATTGCGATTGGTACACGTTTTTCGGACAGAGTGCTTGGCAATCCTAAAAAGTTTGCAGACCAGGCAAAGATATTACAGTTTGATGTAGACGCAGCAGAGATTAATAAAAATATCCGTGTTACATCGAGTGTTATAGGCGATGTGAAGGAAATACTTACACGCATCAACAAAAAGCTCACACAGCTTGACCACAATTCATGGGTTGAGCATGTGCTTGCATATGCAAAGACTTTTCCTCTTACATATCACAAAGAGGGACTTAGCGGACCATTTGTTATTGAAAAAATCTATGAAATGACAAAAGGAAATGCTATAATGGTTACTGAGGTCGGCCAGCATCAGATGTGGGCAGCCCAGTATTACAAATACAGTAAGCCGAGAACTCTTCTTACATCAGGAGGTCTTGGTACCATGGGATACGGTCTCGGTGCTGCAATCGGTGCCCAGACAGCTAATCCTGACAGGACTGTAGTCAATATTGCAGGTGACGGATGCTTCAGAATGAACATGAACGAGCTTGCAACAGCTTCAAGAGAAAAGCTTCCTCTTATCGAGGTTATAATAAACAACCATGTACTGTTTGTCATTTTCCTGAACAGTATCACTTGGAATGGTACGCCAGTGGCAGACTCTTTTTTACGAGAAGCATTACTCGGCAACCGTACTCGATGATGGGGTGGATTATGTAAAGCTTTCAGAGGCAATGGGAGCCACTGCACGACGTGTTAAGACCCAGGAAGAATTTGAAAAAGCATTTGCAGATGCCTTAAAGAGCAAGACACCGTTTGTCATCGATTGTATCATTGATTCAGATGACAAGGTATGGCCTATGGTTGCACCGGGCAAGCCTATCAACGAGTCTTTCGATGAAGAGGACTACAATGCGACACAAGGAGGAAATTAGAGTGAGTAGAGTTTACAATTTTTCAGCAGGACCTGCAGTTTTACCTGAGGAGGTATTGCAGGAAGCAGCAGCAGAGATGATGGATTATAAGGGAAGCGGAATGTCGGTTATGGAGATGAGCCACAGATCTAAATGGTTTGATGACATTATCAAGGATGCCGAGAAAGATCTCCGCGAGCTTATGAATATACCTGACAATTACAAGGTACTTTTCCTTCAGGGTGGTGCTTCACAGTTCTTCGCTGAGGTACCGATGAACCTTATGAAAAATAAAAAAGCAGGATACATTATCACAGGTCAGTGGGCTAAAAAGGCGTTTGCCGAGGCTAAGATTTACGGAGACGCCGTAGAGCTTGCTTCATCTGCAGATGAGACCTTCTCATACATACCTGACTGCTCAGATTTACCAATCACAGATGATATGGATTATGTATACATTTGCGAGAACAATACTATCTACGGAACAAAGTACAAGAAGCTTCCAAACACAAAGGGAAAGAACCTTGTAGCTGATGTATCTTCATGCTTCTTATCAGAGCCTGTAGATGTATCAAAATATGCTGTTATCTATGGCGGAGTACAGAAGAATGTAGGACCTGCCGGAGTAGTTATAGCAATTATCAGAGAGGACCTTATCACAGATGATTGTCTACCGGGCACACCAACCATGCTCAAGTGGAAGACTCAGGCCGATAATGATTCTCTTTACAATACACCACCATGCTACGGCATATATATCTGTGGCAAGGTATTCAAATGGCTCAAGAAGATGGGCGGTCTTTCAAGCGTGATGGGCATGATGCCGGGCATGGGTATCGGTGGAGGCAAGATGCCGGATATTGATACAGATGAAGCTGAAAAGGGCATGGCCCGCACAGAGGCAATCATCTATTCCATGACACCTGAGGAAAGACGAAATCCAAAGCTTCTTAATCCAAGCCGCAAGGCTCGTATAGCAAGAGGAGCAGGTGTGGATGTATCAGAGGTCAACAGACTTGTAAAGCAGTTTGAGCAGACAAAGAAAATGATAAAGAAGTTACAGAATGCTTCTTATGTACCACTATTTATGGCAGTGGATGAGGAAGGTGGACAGGTTTCAAGAGTCGCATCAAATCCCAAGATGAAGATGACAGTATATCCATCTGCACAGGAAGTTGGAAGAACTTACAATAACAAGAAGATCGCGCAGATGGGAAAGACACAGGGAAAGGAATTAAAAGAGCTTGGATTCAACATGAATCTGGCACCAGTCGCAGACGTTTTAACGAACAAGAATAACACAGAGATCGGAGACCGAAGCTTTGGGACAGATTCAAAGAAAGTTGCCAATATTATCACAACACTGGTAAAGAACATGCAGAAGCAGCAGATTTCAGCGACATTAAAGCATTTTCCAGGAAGTGGACAGACTGGAGGAGACACACACCGCGGAAGCACAGAGACCGATCAGACGATCAATACATTAAGAGATACAGATTTTAAACCATTTAAAGCAGGAATCAAGGCAAAAGCTGATGCAGTGATGGTGTCACATCTGATGCTGTCTAATGTGACAGATGAGAAGGAGCCTTCAAGCCTGAGCAGCAGAGTTGTATCAGATATTCTAAGAGATGAACTTGAATATAAGGGTGTTATCATGACCGATGCGATGAACATGAAAGCGATCACAGATAACTATAGTTCCGGAGAAGCAGCAGTGAAAGCGATTCAGGCAGGAGTTGACCTGATCGTGATGCCGGATAACTATAAAGAAGCATACAAGGCAATTAAGAAGGCACTAAAAAGTGGCAAGATCAAAGAATCAAGAATCGATAAATCTGTAAGAAGGATCCTTTATGCCAAGATCAAGAGAGGAGAAATACCACCAGATACTACATTATTAAAAGAGAATCAATAACAGGGATGCTTGCAGATTTAAAATGAATATGTTACTATCAAAAATGTGTATTTTACAAAGGAAACTAAAGATTGTATAACAGAAAGGTCAAAAGATCACGATGAGCAGAGAGAACTTTGATAAGTTGGGAGAAGAATGTGGAGTTTTCGGTATCTAC
>ENA-OOWO01002500-OOWO01002500.1-human-gut-metagenome-genome-assembly--contig:-NODE-2500-length-10531-cov-4.048015_pt1 | contig 10531 bp, 8 predicted proteins | sample MGYA00241579_ERZ501327 | MGnify/ENA primary metagenome ERZ501327 (study PRJEB25962, sample SAMEA2042836) | human gut metagenome | biome: human gut; feature: human-associated habitat; material: faeces...
GTTCAGAGAATAGTAGCGATTAGCGGACATGAGACTTGACTGCTTCACTTACAACTTCTGCCACACGTGGATCAAATGCTTCCGGCATAATGAAATCTTCATTTAATTCCTCGTCAGAAACTAGGGCTGCAAGTGCTTCTGCTGCTGCCTGATAACAACTGGAAGAAATCTTACCATTACTTAATACCCGTGCAAGTTTTCCGCTTCTTGCCGGAGTGAACTGTCCACTCTGGTAAATAACACCAGAAATACTGTTCGGAAAAGATCCACTTTTCACACGGTTCATTACAACCGCGCCGACTGCCAGCTGACCTGCATATGGCTCTCCGCCAGCCTCACACTCAATGATGGCTGCCAGAAGCTGTGTATCACTTGCGGATGCACTGACTGCCGCGGAAGAGCTTGCTGTGGAATCTGTATTTCCACTCTGCGCTGCTGCAGCCTGCTGTGCTTTCGCTGCTTCTCTCGCTCTGATTTCTTCCATGCTGACTGCATCGTCGATATCAAGATCAAGATCTACATAAGCAGCTGCCACATAAGCAGTTACACCGTTACATTCTACGGACACCCATCCGTCTACGTTCTCCGCATCTGTGTTTACTTTCAGAGATTCGCCTGCATCGATCACATCCAGAATCTTTGCATCTGTGCTGTATGATTCACGTACGCGGATTCCATCCGCATTTGCTGTTGCCTGTGTCTCACAATTTGCCTCTGCATATACCCGTGCTTCTTCACCAAACACGCAGTAAGCATTGCTGACATATCCTTCCAGATCACCGGATTTTACTTTTGTCCACTCAGCTCCGACTTCCAGTACTTCCGCACCGGAACCATGATAGAACTTTCCGACTACTTCTGCATCCTGAGATGCTTCTTTTCGTATATTCAAAGAACTGTTTTCATCAACTGTAACAAGCATCTTGTTCGCCCATTCAGCTGCCTGGGCCGCTGCTGCAGCTGCCGCCTGTGCATTCTGATGTGTAATCTGGACAGATTGAATACCAGTGCTTGCGATCTGGCTTGCCCGGTCTAATACGCTTCCGACTACACCTGTTGTATCCACCTCAGCAGCACTTGCAGAAACGGCTGTTGTGACGGATGAAACTGCCAGCGCTGCTGTAATGATTCCGCTTTCAATAACCTTTCTAAATTTCATATGACCTCCTGATCCAGATTCTCTCTCAAATGCGTTCGAGAATCTGCTTTGATTGATATTTATAATTACCTTTTTGTTTAGTATTACGATTCTGTTTATTTCTATTCATTTCTTTTAATTTTGTTACAGAATTGTTACATAAACATTGCAGGCATTATAACAACCATTTTTCAGGATGTCAACCCTTTTTCCCTATTTTTGTGGATTATTCCACCATTTCTAACGTAAAAACAGCTATTTTCATATAAAAACCAGCTATTTTTTGTGTACTTTTTGGGATTGACTTTTTATCTGTTATTAATATTTTATTACATTACATTTCATTTGTTTTTTATTTTGCTTTTTCCCAATCATTTTCAGAAAAAAGATGTTACGGAAACATCTCCCGGATCACACTTCCGAAGAGTTCCTCCTGTTCTCTGGATGGCTCTTTTCTGCTCCGTTTCTGCTCAGCACTGCCTGTCCGCTCCCTGCGCTTCTCGCCGGTATTCTGTTCTATATTTTTCTTCTGTTCAAAATACATTTTTATCATTCCTTCTGTTCGTTTTGCTGTCTCCTTCACCTGTCTGCGGCAGCGTTTCACTGCAAGTAAATTCATGATCATAAGTACGAAGATACATCCCAGTATCATCACGCAAATTTCAGAAAAATGCTGTGTGTATACTCCTCTCACAAAATCCAGAATCTGCTCCATCCGGTGCCTCCCTTCTGCCATTTTTTATGGCAATTTGATTTTTTGATACATAACAAGTGTAACAAAATCATACACATAAAAAAAGACCGTACGCCCATGTTTTCGCCGCAAGTTTCGACCACTTTCTTCCTATTATTGATATTTTCACGGAGAAAAAAGAAACGCTTGTCTCAATATGGCAATAGGTGTATATTTAAGAAGAAAATTTTGCCGTCATGCATCAGAAGCATTCCTAAAGAATCGTATGACCTAAAACAATAAGATAAAAAATGACAATTGATTGATAGTGAGGATAATCATATGAAAAAAATCATTCTTACCGGCGGTGGTACAGCCGGACACGTCACTCCAAACATCGCCCTGTTGCCGCGACTGAAAGAACTCGGATACGATATTTCCTACATCGGTTCTTATGAAGGTATGGAAAAAGGGCTTATTGAACAGCAGCATATTCCATATTATGGTATTTCTTCCGGAAAATTACGCCGCTATTTTGATCCAAAGAATTTTTCGGATCCCTTTAAAGTAATGAAAGGATATTTTCAGGCATGTGCCCTGATGCGCAAATTAAAACCGGATATCGTTTTTTCCAAAGGCGGTTTTGTCAGTGTTCCGGTAGTGCTCGCTGCCAAACATGCTAAAATTCCTACCATCATCCACGAATCCGATATCACACCGGGTCTGGCAAACCGTATTGCCATTCCGGCGGCCAGCAGAGTCTGCTGTAACTTCCCGGAAACGATCCCGCATCTTCCGGAAGGCAAAGCGGTATTGTCAGGTTCCCCGATTCGCGCAGAACTGCTGCATGGTGATAAAAAGCGAGCCTATACATACACCTGTCTGACACCTGAGAAACCGGTAATCCTGGTAGTAGGCGGAAGTTCCGGCTCCAAGATTATCAACGATACTGTTCGCAGCCTGCTGCCGCAGATTCTGAAAAACTATCAGGTTATCCATCTGTGCGGAAAGGGCAATCTGGATCCGACACTGCACAATACAGAAGGTTATGTCCAGTATGAATATGCAAATGCCGAACTGGCAGACTTCTTCGCTGTATCCGAACTGGTAATATCACGTGCCGGTGCAAACTCCATCTGCGAGCTTCTGGCACTGCACAAACCAAATATTCTGATTCCGCTGTCCAGGAATGCGAGCCGGGGCGATCAGATTCTGAATGCAAACTCCTTTCAAAAGCAGGGCTTCAGCTATGTCATTGAGGAGGAAGAACTGACAGACCAGACACTGAGTGAAGCGATTCAGACCGTCTGGACAAAACGTGCCGATTACATTCATGCTATGGAAAGCAGTGATCAGATGGATGCCGTAACTACCATTACCAATCTGATTGAAAAATTGAGAAAGCACTGATTTGTATATAAATAAGAAGAAGGCGCGTCACCGTAGCAGTGACACGCCTTCTTCTTATTTAACATCATATTGATCAGGGTATCAAAACATCAAAAACTAGTGTCTCATATCCAGTGTCTTACAGATTTCCGCAATTTCTTCCGCAGACAAATCCGCATGATTCCAACAGAGTTTTTCCTCATTTCCATCATTTTTATAACGCGGGATCAGATGCATATGAAAATGGAATACTGTCTGACCAGCCACTTCACCGTTATTCTGCACGATATTGAATCCATCGCAATGCAGGATCTCTGTCATCTTTGTAGCAAGCTTTTTCGCAAGGACAAAAATATCTGCCGCATCTTCATCCGGAAGTTCATAGATGTTTGCTGCATGATTCTTCGGCAGAATCAGTGCATGTCCCTTTGTTGCCGGACTTGCATCCAGGATCACCGTAAATTTTTCATCTTCATAGATGATATTTGTCGGAATATCTTTGTTTGCCAGTTTACAAAAAATACAGTTGTCGTCTTTCATCGCAATACCTCCTGTGTCAGCATTGATTTTTCGCAGATGCTATTTTCTTCTGCCTGTCTGACCTTATTCAAGCGGATATTTGCAATCCGCTTCGCTACTTGCTCATAACCGAATGCTGCTTTGCAGCTTATTCGGTTAAATTCAGTATAAAAAACTTTGCCCGAAAAGTAAAGCGGACATTCGCAATCCGCTTTCGTATCTGAAAATCAACATCAGTAAAGCAATAGCTGATGTTTTGTTTTCCCGCAACTTAAAACAGAACCCAAAAAAGAATTATTTTATACTTATTTAACTTGCGAACCACATAGGAATGAACTATTATGAATAAGTAAAAGTTTCTGTATAGATAGAACAGAAAATAACAGAGGAGAAAAAATCTATTATGAAAAAAATAACCTCACTCATTGACATTCTTTCCGCTCAGACCGAAAAGTCTCCGAAACGTGTCATCTACCGTTTTCTGGAATATAAAAACGGCGAATGGGAAATGCAGAACATCACCATGCGTTCCCTCTATCATAAATCTCTGGAGATTGCCTATGCCCTCCGAAAAAAAGGACTTCGTCCCGGCGACCGGGCAGTCATCTTCAGTATGCAGGACTACGGCACAACTTATGCGATTCTGGGCTGTATGATGGCCGGTGTTACGTTCACTGTCATCCCGCCGCCTCTGGATGAAGGTAAAATCGCAAGGTTTATCTCCGTATTAAAATCCTGCCAGCCGAAAGCACTGATCTCCAATTATGCACTGGAACAGGAATCCGGTGTGAGCCTTACCGGCCGATTGATCCGGGAGGCATTTACCAGTGTCATCCGACTGAAACGCATCTATACTGACCGTCTGACACCTTACAAACGGAAAGATGTCATTGTAGATGCCACAGAAAACCGTCTGGTTTACCTGCAGTACACCTCCGGTTCCACCAGTGCACCAAGAGGTGTCCGTGTCACATGGAAAGCACTGATGAAAAATTTGGAGCAATGTCAGGCATGCTATGATTTCAATCATGGTACCTTAGGTACCTGGGTTCCGTTTTTCCACAACCTGGGGCTCGTGGTTACCATCTGTATGCCAATCTGCACCACAGATGCCTGTGCATACTTCTTGTCCACCATGCAGTTTCTGGAGAACCCAAAGCTCTGGGTAAAAATGCTGCATGATTTCAATCTGACCTTAACCGTCGGTCCGGGTTCTGCATTTGATGCATGTACCCGTATTTTTACGCCGGAAGAAGCGGCAAAATATCCACTGACCCAGGTCACACATTTTATGAATGGCTCTGAATTTATCAGTGCAAAAACGGTAGAGAAATTCTCCAGGATGTTCCGGCTTTCGCCAAATGCTATGGCACCTGGCTATGGTCTTGCCGAAAATGTCTGTCTGGCGACTTTTGCCAGCCAGGACTACCGCACTCTGAAACTTGATTACGAAGCCTATCAGAAAAACTGTGCCGTCCTGGTGACAGAAGAAAAAGAAGGAGAACAGGTCAAAGAGATTGTCAGTGTCGGTGCACCGGTCAAAGACCTGAACCTCGTCATTGCCAATCCGAAGACAAAGAAACCTTATCCGGATCTGCACATCGGAGAAATTTTTATCTCCGGCGACAGCGTTGCAAATGGCTACTGGGGCAACCTGAAAGAAAATGCTAACTTCCGGGTGCGTCTGGAAGGCTATGACCGCAACTTTTATAAAACCGGTGATCTTGGATTTCTGTACGAAGGTCATCTCTACATCACCGGTCGTATCAAGGAAATGTTGATCATCAACGGCCACAATATCTTTCCAAGCGATCTGCAGGCATTGATCATACAGAAAGTTCCGGCTCTGGCCACCACCGCTTTCGGATTTTTCTCCACAAACGACGGAGATAAGGAACATGTCATTGCTGTAGTAGAATCCACACCGGAAGAAGATTTCCAAAAACGGGTGGGACAGATCAATGCTGCTGTTTCCGAGCGTTTTGGATTTTCTTTCTACGATATTATATTTGTGCCAAGAAGTGCAATCCCGCGGACAGATAATGGCAAGCTGCAGATGCTGAAAGCCCGGGATCTGTATCAGCAGGGCAAACTACAGTTGCTGCACAGCAGCCATGCATACCGCACCGGAAGCGCTGAAACAACTATTATTGATAAATCCATCGACAAGGCGGATGAAATCCTGCTTCAGGTAAAATCTGTTTTCGAAAAAGTATTAAATATTGAACAGTATAATCTCACGGATTCCTTCCTGGAGCTTGGTGGAGATTCCCTGATGGGATTCGAACTGGTGAGCAAAATTGAAGAACGGTTCCATGTCAAACTGGATCTGCGGGAAGTCCTGTTGGATTCCTCTGTTTCCGGTGTGGCTAACTACGTCCGTCAGGTACTGACCGGTGGAAAAGGCACTTCAAAAGCTGTCAATCTGGAACAGGAATGTCACCTGGATCCGGCCATTTCCCCATCAGGAGCCTATGAAACAGCTCCACAGGACTGCAGAAATATTCTGCTGACCGGTGCCACCGGATTTCTGGGTGCGCAGCTGATCCGTGCAATCCTGACCCAGTATCCAAAGGAGGGATTGCATCTGTACTGTCTGGTACGTGCAGATTCTGAAGAAGCCGGTCTGGAACGACTGATTAAAAATATGGAACACTACGAATGCTGGAAAGAAGAATATCGCGGCTTTCTGCATCCGGTGATCGGTGATCTCTCTACAGAGAAATTCGGACTTTCGGACGAACAGTGGCAGGAACTTGCCCAAACAATCGAGGTCATCTATCACAATGGTGCCCTCTTAAACTTCATCTTTCCGTATGAGTTTCTCAAAGAGACCAACGTCCACGGTACAGTAGAAACCCTGCGGCTTGCCTGTGCCGGACAACCGAAATACTATCACTATGTGTCCTCATATAGTGTTTACGACACACCAAACAACAAAGGAAAACGGGTCTACGAAAATGATCCGCTTAACACGGCGCGCGGTTTTTCTCTTGCTTATTCCGAGACAAAATGGGTGTCTGAGAAACTGGTCGGCATTGCGCAGAAACGTGGTCTTCACACTGTGATCTACCGTCCAGGCGATATCACGGGTGCTTCCAACGGTATCTGGGAAATGGACGATATGGTCAGCCGTATGATCGTAGGAACCATCCAGATGCAGGCAATTCCACGCACAAGCTACTGCATGCATATGACACCGGTAGATTTTGTAGCGGATGCCATCTGCTGTATCTCCCGCAAACCGGAAGCCATGGATCAGGCATTCAACCTGGTAAATCCAGCACCGGTTCCAGTGAAAAAGGCCGTTTCCTATATCCGTGCCCATGGCTACCCGGTGCGCTACATTTCGTTCGGTGCATGGAAAAGCAAGCTAAAACAGGCTACCGCATCCGAAAATGCTCTGACGCTGCTGGCATGCCTGTTCGAGAGCGGCACGGATGCCAATCCAGGTGTGCTGCGCCATTTTATCGGCAAAGACACCATCTATGACTGTACGAAAGCAAACGTACTGCTCAATCAGTCTGGCATCAGCTGTCCTCCTGTGGACGAAAAGCTTTTTGGTGCTTACCTGAATTATTTTAAAAAGAATGGATGGATATAAAATATGAAAATTGGAATACCACGGGCTCTGCTCTACTATCGTTACCATGTACTCTGGAATACGTTTTTCCAGGAGCTTGGTATCGAAACTGTCATCAGCCCACATACAAATAAAACACTTATGGATGCAGGCAGCCACTACGCCATTGATGAGAACTGTCTCTCCAGCAAATTATTTTTCGGTCATGTGTCCGCATTGGAAGGAAAATGTGATGCTGTCTTTGTTCCGCGTATCGCAAATTACGGAAAAGACGGCGTCATGTGCTCCCGCTTCGAGGGACTCTATGACATGGCTGTCAATACCTTCCGGGATCATGACATCGATTTTGTCACCTGCAACGTAGACATTCAGCAGAAATGTCCGGAGGAGCAGGCTTACGTCATGCTCGGTGTTTCCCTGGGTGCCTCAGAAGCAAAAGCAAGAGAAGCCTACCAGAAATCTTATCAGGCATGGCAGGCTGCACAGAAAGCACACATTGCAGAGGAGGAAGCCAGGCTCCACGATGACCGCATCAAGATCCTCGTTGTCGGACACAGCTACAACCTTTATGACGAATACATCGGCAAACCGATCCTGAAAGGGATTGAACAGCTGGATGCAGTTCCGATCTGCTCCGATGCAGTGGATCTGAAGCAGGCACAGGAAGATTCCCTGAATATCTGCAAATCCGTACCATGGATCATGAGCCGTGAGCTGCTTGGCTCCATCGCAAAATACCACAACGATGTAGACGGCATCATCCTGCTTACTGCATTTCCATGCGGTCCGGACTCCATGATCAACGAGATGATCATCCGCCGGATCAAAGACCGACCGATTCTGAACCTGCTGCTGGACAGCCAGGACGGAAACGCCGGTATTGAAACCCGTCTGGAAAGTTTTATTGATATTATCCGTTTCCGAAAGGAGGCACGCCTGTAATGCCGGAAAAGAAATATAAACTCTGTTATCCACAGCTTGGAAACTATGACATTCCGATCCAGTATTTTGTAAATAACGGACTGCATCTGGAATATCTTGCTCCACCTGCCATGACAAAACGAACCATTGAGCTCGGTGCAAAATACAGCCCGGACTTTGTCTGTGCACCATTCAAATGTATGATGGGCTGTTATATTGAAGCACTGGAACAGGGTGCCAACGTCCTAATCCAGACCGGCGGTACCTGCCGCCTGGGTTATTATGGTGAGCTCCATGAACAGATTTTAAAAGATATGGGGTACGATTTTGAGATGTTTAATCTCACTCTATTCCGCTACAAAAATCTCATCGGAATGTTAAAAGGCATGAAACAGTTTGCCCCGAACGCATCGCTGCTCCAAATGGCTAAAGCATTGCCTGCCACCGCCAGAATGATCACTGTCATTGATAAAGTTGAGGATAACTACCGTCAAAACATGGGCTTTGAAATTAAAAAAGGTTCCTACGATAAAGTATACAACCGTTTTCTGGCTCAGCTCCGCAAAGCAAAAGGACTGAGTGATGTCAACCGTATTTACAAAAAGGCCATCGCAGATTTTGATGCCATTCCCAAAAACAAACCCGCGCATCCACTGCGTGTCGGTGTGGTAGGCGAATATTTTACTATTATGGATCCTTATTCCAATCATGAGATTGAAAAAAAACTTGCACAGATGGGTGCAGAAGTACATCGCTGGATGAACCTCTCCAACAGTGTACTGCTCTGCCCGGATAAGGGAACACTGAAAAAACTGAAGGGTTATCTCACCTATGACCTGTACAAATTTCCATCTTCCCTGTGGGTCAATATCCAGAAAAAACTTTCCAGCAAATATACAAAATTTGACATGGGAAGTTCCAGTATTTCCACCATCGCCCTGGCTGAGCATTATGCCAAAAAAGGATTTGACGGACTGGTTCATGTAAAATCCTTCGGATGTACACCGGAGATGGATGCGGTTCCCGTACTGCATAACATCAGCTCCGATTACAAAATCCCTGTGCTGTACTTAAACTATGACACGCAGACCAGTGATACCGGTATTGAAACCCGACTGGAAGCATTTTATGATATGATCGCCATGAGAAAGGAAGTTACACAATCTTGAAAAAAGCATATTTAGGAATTGACATCGGATCTATTTCCACCAAAGGTGTCATTATCGATGAAGAAAAAAATATCCTCGCCGGAATCTATCTCTGGACCGAGGGAAATCCGATGGGCGCTGCCAAAAAAGTCATTGCTGCCCTGGGAAAAAAAATTGATCAGAATGAATATCAGGTCGTTGCTGCCGGAACAACCGGAAGTGCCCGCAAACTTGTCGGTGCCATGTGTAACGCCAGCATTGTAAAAAATGAGATTACTGCACATGCAGTAGGAACCACCACCCTGCACCCGGATGTCCGCACTATCCTTGAAATCGGTGGACAGGATTCCAAAATCATCTGTGTGGAAAACGGTGTTGCCGTAGACTACGCCATGAACACCCTCTGTGCAGCCGGAACCGGTTCTTTCCTCTCCAGCCAGGCTCGCCGCCTCGGTGTGGAAGTAGAAGAATTCGGTAAGATTGCACTTAGCAGCAAAAATCCTACACCAATTGCTGCCCGTTGTACGGTATTTGCGGAGTCTGATCTGGTACACAAAATTCAGATGGGACACAAAAAAGAAGATATCATTGCCGGTCTGTGCAATGCCGTAGCAAATAATTATTTAAATAATATTGGAAAAGGTAAGAAAATACTTGCTCCAATCGTATTCCAAGGTGGAGTAAGTAAAAATGAAGGCGTAGTAAAGGCCTTTGCAGACTCTCTGGGAGAAGAAATTATCGTAGATGATAACGGACATCTGATGGGCTGCTACGGAGCAGCAATCCTTGCACTGGGATGCGGAATTGAAAAACCGTTCAGCTTTGATGTGGCAGAAATGGAATTCGTGACACGCGAAGTCGTTTGTCCGAACTGTCCGAACCACTGTGAGGTCATCTGCGTTTATCGTGATGGGGAACTCATTGATTCCTGGGGAAATCGCTGCGAACGTGGCGAGATCAAACAAGGTCAGGAGTAGGATGGCTTAAAATTTAATATGTAAATAAAAAATCAGAGAAAATTTTCTCTGATTTTTTATTTACGGCATGCAACATAACATCTATTTTTATACAATATTATATGCATGCGCGGCACGACATCGCCACTGTGTAATTCAAGTCGAACGCACGTGAGACTTGGTGCGTGATTCTGGTCAGCGTAA
>ENA-OOWO01002502-OOWO01002502.1-human-gut-metagenome-genome-assembly--contig:-NODE-2502-length-10527-cov-7.614591_pt1 | contig 10527 bp, 9 predicted proteins | sample MGYA00241579_ERZ501327 | MGnify/ENA primary metagenome ERZ501327 (study PRJEB25962, sample SAMEA2042836) | human gut metagenome | biome: human gut; feature: human-associated habitat; material: faeces...
AGACACAGGTGTTTAACCGGCTGACGCAGGGAATACAGGAGGAGATCCGCGAGGCGGTCGGGGAAAATACAGATTTATTTGAAGAACCGGCTTATTTGAGCAAGGTCAATGAAGAACTGCGCGATAAATATTCGTATCTGGTCATCCGCAAGGGAAAGGACATCACATTCTGCGGAAGCGAGGATGGACGCGAGCTCTGCGAACGTCTGGCGCCGTACGGTGATCAGGGAAGTATGGCAGGCAGTATTTACATGGATGGCGAGGAACAGCATCTGGTCAAACAGATCGATTTCCGGTTTTCAGATGATTCACAGGGCAGTGTGTTCATCGTGACGAACGTCGGGAATTATGTGCCGGAGATCAAGGCGCTGCTCGGAGAGATGCTGCTTCTCGGCGTGCTGATCATCAGTTTTATGGGCGGTCTGCTGATCATGTGGATCTACCGTTCTCTGCTGCGTCCGCTGCACAAGCTGCAGGAGGCGACCAAGCAGATCCGGGATGGAAATCTGGACTTTACGCTCGATGTGGATGATGAAGATGAGATCGGAATGCTCTGCCAGGATTTCGAGGAGATGCGTCTGCGTCTCAAGGAATCGCAGGAAGAAAAACTCCAGTACGACAAGGAGAGCAAAGAGCTGATCAGCAATATTTCCCATGATCTGAAGACTCCGATCACGGCGATCAAGGGGTATGTGGAAGGCATTCAGGATGGCGTGGCTTCTTCACCTGAGAAATTGAATAAATATATTCGGACGATTTATAATAAAGCAAACGATATGGATCGACTGATTGACGAGCTGACGTTCTATTCGAAGATTGATACGAACAAGATTCCGTACAACTTTTCAAAGATCAATGTGGCGGAATATTTTGGTGATTGTGTTGAGGAAGTTGGTCTGGATATGGAGACGCGCGGCATCGAGCTGGGATATTTCAACTATGTGGACGAGGATGTGGTCGTGATCGCGGACGCGGAGCAGATGAAGCGAGTGATCAACAACATTATCGGAAATTCGCTCAAATATCTGGACAAGAAAAAGGGTATTTTAAATATCCGCATCAAGGATGACGGCGATTTTATCCAGGTCATCATCGAGGACAACGGAAAGGGAATCGCGGCGAAAGATCTGCCGTATATTTTCGACCGTTTCTACCGGACGGATTCGTCGAGAAATTCGTCCAAGGGCGGCAGCGGCATCGGGCTTTCGATCGTAAAGAAGATTATCGAAGATCACGGCGGACGCATCTGGGCGACCAGCAAGGAAGGCATCGGAACGGAGATCCATTTCGTTTTGCGCAAGTATGTCGGGGCATAGTGATTTGAAGTTTGGTCGTTTAAATAAAAACAGCAGGAGGAATTCACAGATGAGCAGAATATTAATCGTAGAAGACGAGGAGAGTATTGCAGAGCTGGAAAAAGATTATCTGGAGCTTTCTGGTTTTGAGGTTGAGATAGAAAATAATGGAGAAACGGGACTGAAACGTGGCATGGAGGAAGATTTTGACCTTCTGATTCTTGATCTGATGCTGCCGGGGGTCGATGGCTTCGAGATCTGCAAGAAGATCCGGGAAGTAAAAAACACACCGATCATCATGGTATCTGCGAAAAAAGATGATATCGACAAGATCAGAGGACTCGGACTTGGGGCTGATGACTATATGACCAAGCCGTTTAGTCCAAGCGAGTTGGTGGCAAGGGTAAAAGCACATCTGGCACGTTATGAGCGGCTGATCGGAAGTGCCGTGGAAGAGAATAAGGTGATTGAGATCCGTGGACTTAAGATTGATACCACTGCACGCCGAGTGTGGGTAAACGGAGTGGAGAAGAATTTTACAACAAAAGAGTTTGATCTTCTGACCTTCCTTGCCAGTCATCCGAACCATGTATATACCAAGGATGAACTTTTCAGCGAGATCTGGGATATGGAATCCATCGGAGATATCGCAACGGTAACTGTGCACATCAAGAAAATCCGTGAGAAAATTGAATATGATACCTCAAATCCACAGTATATTGAGACAATCTGGGGTGTGGGATATCGTTTCAAGATGTAATGAAAAAGAATAAAAGGAAAGAGATTACAGTATGATAACCAGTACAGGAAATGCCAGGGTAAAACAGATTGTTACATGGCAGAAAAAGAGAAAGGCACGTGATGAAGAAGGCGTCTATATCGTAGAAGGGATCCGGATGTACCGGGAAGCTCCGCGTGCGCAGGTGAGAGAGGTTTATGTATCGGAGCAGTTTTACAGCCGATATGGAGAAGAGCTGGGACTTTCGGCATGGGGAAGACAGCTGGAAATCCTGTCAGATCATGTATTTTCCCACGTGTCAGATACAAAGACACCACAGGGGATCCTGCTTGTGATGGAGCAGAGGAGCTGTGAGATATGTGAGATGCTGGATCTGGATGCGCAGGGAAGGAAACCGCTTCTGATGGTGCTGGATAATCTGCAGGATCCGGGAAACCTGGGAACCATTCTCCGTGCAGGGGAAGCGGCAGGCGTAACCGGCGTGATCATGAGTCACGACTGTGTGGATATTTACAATCCCAAGGTGATCCGTTCAACGATGGGATCGGTTTACCGAATGCCGTTTGTGTATGTAGAGCATTTGCCAGAAACTCTGGAAGTACTTGCAGAAGCCGGGATTCATTCCTATGCGGCACATCTGAAAGGAAAGAACAGCTACGATCAGGAGGATTACACAAGAGGGACAGCATTTTTAATTGGAAATGAGGGTAACGGACTTCGGGATGAAGTGGCAGATGTAGCAGAGTGTTATATCAAGATTCCGATGTGTGGAGAGGTAGAATCACTGAATGCGGCGGTTGCATCTTCGGTTCTGATGTTCGAGGCGGCAAGACAGCGACGGTAGTGATGAGGGGAAATCAAGCGCAAAGGAGAGTGTGATTTGATGAAACCGATAATCGATTTAAATAAAGAATATGGATTGGTATTCGATGGAGGAGGAGCCAGAGGTGCGTATCAGATCGGTGCGTGGCGGGCTCTTTCGGAAGCTGGTGTGAAGATCAGTGCAGTAGCGGGTACTTCTGTGGGCGCTCTGAATGGCGCCCTTGTTTGTATGGGAGATCTGGAGAAAGCAGGACATATCTGGAAAGAGATGGTATTTTCCCGTGTTATGGATGTGGATGATGAGTTGATGGAACAGTTCTTTGATGGAGAGGCATCCATAAGAGAGATTTTGAAAGGTCTCTGGAAGAAGCTTGCAGATGGTGGAATTGATATTACACCGCTTAAGGAATTGATCCATGAGGTTGTAGACGAAGAAAAGATCAGGAAATGCGGAAAAGAATTCTGCCTTTTGACATTTTCTGTATCGGATATGAAGGAACTGGATCTGAGTATTGAAGATATACCGGAAGGTCTTCTGGAGGATTTTCTTCTTGCCAGCGCATATCTGCTTGGATTTAAAAATGAACCGCTGCACGGCAAGACATATATTGATGGTGGTGCGGTCAATAATGTGCCGACCGCGTCTCTTCTAAAAAGGGGATATAAGGATCTGATCCAGGTAAGGATCTTTGGTCCGGGAAGAGTGCCGAAGACGACGATTCCGGAAGATGGCTCTCTGCTGGAGATCGAACCGAGAGTAGGACTTGGCAGTATTCTCGAATTTTCGGCAAAGCGGAGCAGACAGAATTTGAAAATTGGCTATTATGATGCAAAAAGAGCGCTTTACGGGCTCACTGGATCGATTTACTATATTGAAGAAACACGAGAAGAGTGTTATTATGTAGAAATAATGAAGCTTTTGAGCGAACTTGAAAAGACGGAATATCGTTTCAAACTCAAGTTGCCGATCGGCTGTTCAGACAGAGAGTTGTTCTATGGAATGCTGGAGGCAAGTGCGAAGCTCATGAGAATTCCAAAATATAATATTTATACAGCAGATGAACTGTGGAATGAGACGAGCAGAAAGTACGAGACTCGTACAGATGAGGGAAAAGAAAAACTGCCGAAATTCGTCCATGCGATTGCAAAGCTGAGAAAGGACTACAAGATGAATTTAAAAGGAAGAAGTTTTTTGAAACTGGAAGATTATACACCGGCAGAGATTGAATATCTCGTTGACCTGGCAGGTGAATTAAAGGCAAAGAAGAAAGCAGGAATTAAAGGACACAGCCTGGAAGGAAAGAACATTGCCCTTATTTTTGAAAAGCCATCTACAAGAACCAGATGTGCATTTACCGTGGGAGCACAGGATGAAGGTGGAATCCCGACATACCTTGCAGGTAATGAGATCCAGTTAGGCGATAAAGAGAGTATCGAAGATACAGCACGTGTACTTGGAAGAATGTTCGATGGAATCGAATTCCGTGGATTTGAACAGAGATACGCAGATGTACTTGCAGAGTACAGTGGAATTCCGGTATGGAATGGTCTGACAGATACTACACATCCGACACAATGTCTGGCTATGCTCCTTACCATGAAAGAAGAATTCGGACACCTGAAAGGTCTGAAGGTTGCATACCTTGGAGATGGACGCAACAACGTTGCGAACAGCCTTCTGGTAGGATGCGCCAAAATCGGAGTAGATGTAACAATCGTTGCACCGAAGCCACTCTGGACTTCGGAATCTCTGTGGAAGAGATGTGACGAATATGCAAAAGAATCCGGAGCAACTATCGAGATCACCGATGACCTTGATGGTGTAAAGGGAGCAGATGTCATTTACACAGACGTATGGATTTCCATGGGTGAAGAAAAGAAAGAGCAGGAAAGAGAGCGTCTCGGAAAGCCATATCAGGTAAATGCAGCTCTGATGGAACGTACAGGAAAAGATACTACAATCTTCTCACACTGCCTGCCGGCGATCAAAGAAAAAGAAGTTACCGAAGAAGTATTTGAAGGACCACAGTCAAGAGTATTTGATGAAGCTGAGAACCGTCTGCATACAATCAAGGCAGTTATGGTTGCAACTTTAGGAGAGAACGAATAATAAGCATGAAAGCGGAGATATTAAAGATGCTCCGGCAGAGCGATGGGTATCTGTCGGGGCAGCAGCTCTGTGACCACTTTCAGGTGTCCAGGACTGCTGTGTGGAAAGCAATCAATCAGTTAAAAGAAGAAGGCTATGAGATTGAAGCCGTGAGAAACAAAGGTTATCGCATTGTGGATATTCCGGATCGGATTACCGCGGATGCGATAAAAAGCTGTCTGGAGACAAAATGGATGGCGAAAAATCTGGAGTATTATGACGAGATCGATTCGACTAATAACCGGGCCAAAGCACTTGGCGAGGCCGGAGGTGCAGATGGAACTCTTTTTGTTGCGGAGACGCAGACGGCGGGAAAAGGAAGACGCGGCAGATGCTGGCAATCACCAGCGGGCAGCAGTATTTCCATGTCGATTCTGTTAAGACCTGTGATGAATCCGTCAGATGCACCGATGTTGACACTTGTCATGGCATATGCGGCAACGAAAGCTTTGCGTGAAAAGACTGAGTTGGATATAGGAATCAAATGGCCGAATGATCTGGTCGTGAGTGGAAAGAAGATCAGTGGGATACTGACGGAGATGAGCGCAGAGATCGATTACATCAATCATGTAGTGATCGGAATCGGAATCAATGTCAATATGGAATCCTTTCCGGAAGATATCGCAAAGACAGCGACTTCGCTGCGGATCGAAGCGGGCAAAGAATTTCGCAGGTTTGAGCTGATCGCTGCGATCATGGAGCATTTCGAAAAAGCCTACGAAGCGGTCTGCGAGGCGGGAAGTCTGGAGCCGATCATGGAAGATTATAACCGTCTGCTGGTAAACTGTGGGCGTCGGGTGCGTGTACTGGAACCGGAACATGAATATGATGCACTGGCACTGGGGATTGACAAGACCGGGGAATTGCAGGTAGAATGTGAAGACGGCAGCAGAAAGTCTGTCTTTGCCGGAGAAGTTTCGGTACGTGGAATTTATGGGTATGTATAGAAGGAGAATTTATGTATCAGGATAAGATCGTATTATGCGGAGCCAACTCTTACGAAGAAAAATTTTATATGAATCCGGATTTTGATAATCTGCCACAGCACATCAAAGATGAATTGAAGATCATGTGTGTGCTGTATGTACATGATGTCGGGGGAATCCTTACACTTGTATTTGAGGAGAATGGGGAGCTGGAATTTGAAGTGACTTCTGCAGAGGGAGATCCGATGTTTGACGAGATCGGAAGCCGTCTGAAGATCAAGGAGATTCAGACAGACGAGAAGAAGCAGGAGCTTCTGACACAGCTTCAGCTTTATTACAAAGTATTTTTTCTGGGGGAAGAGATTGAATGATAAAGACACTGACGATAGGAAATGTAGAGCTTCCGAACCGTTATGTGCTGGCACCGATGGCAGGGGTAACAGACCTGCCATTTCGTCTGTTATGCAAGGAACAGGGAGCAGGGCTTCTGTGCATGGAAATGATCAGTGCAAAGGCGCTCCGGTATAAGAATAAGAATACCAAGGCGCTGCTTGCGATCGATCCAAGAGAATACCCGGTATCACTTCAGCTTTTCGGGGAAGATCCGGACATCATTTCCGAGCAGGCAAAGCGGATCGAAGAACTTCCATTTCAGATCCTGGATATCAATATGGGCTGTCCGGTTCCAAAGGTCGTGCGCAATGGAGAAGGTTCGGCGTTGATGAAGGATCCGAAGCGAATCTATGATATTGTATATAAGACAGCAAGAGCGATCAAGAAACCGGTGACGATAAAGATCCGCAAAGGATTTGATGATACCTGTATCAATGCACCGGAGATTGCGAAGGTTGCAGAAGAAGCAGGTGCAGCGGCAATCGCAGTACATGGAAGGACCAGAGAACAGTATTACTCCGGAAATGCAGACTGGGAGATTATCCGTAAGGTGAAAGAAGCAGTGAAGATTCCTGTAATCGGAAATGGGGATGTGACAAGCGGACAGAAGGCACTGGATATGTTTGAGCAGACCGGCTGTGATGGTGTGATGATCGGAAGAGGCTGCCAGGGAAATCCATGGATCTTCAGGGAATTACTGGCATATGAAGAGACCGGATCCATTCCGGAAAGACCGGGCACAGACCAGATCCGGGAAACAATGCTGCGTCATGCAAGACTGCAGATCGAGTTCAAGGGAGATTATATCGGAATCCGTGAAATGCGCAAGCATGTGGCATGGTATACCAAGGGAATGCAGGGTTCTGCGAAGCTCAGAGATGAGATCAATCAGGTGGAAAGTTATGAAGAACTGGAGAACCTTTTAATGGAAAAAATCGGATAGACATAAAACGTGTTCTTTCGCATGAGAGAATGCGTTTTTGCATATATTAAACCAGCAAAGAATTGTTGACACAGTCGCCGGAAATATGTATAATAATGAAATTGTGAAAGTAGCTTTAAATGCGGATAAAATCAGTATCTGCGGCTTGAATAGAAAATGATTTGTCGGTAAGTAAGGAGAATTATAATGGAAGCAAAGAAAACATTACTCACCTATACAGGACTTAAGAAACTGGAAGATGAGCTTGAAAATTTAAAAGTTGTGAAAAGAAAAGAAGTAGCAGGAAAGATCAAAGAAGCCAGAGAACAGGGAGACCTTTCAGAGAACGCTGAGTACGATGCAGCAAAGGACGAGCAGCGTGATATCGAGGCACGTATCGAAGAACTTGAGAAAATCCTCAAGAATGCAGAAGTTGTAGTAGAAGATGATGTAGATCTTGATACCATCAACATCGGATGTACAGTAGATGTATATGATAAAGAATTTGAAGAGGAAATCGTATTTCAGCTGGTAGGTTCTACAGAAGCAAACAGCCTGGAAGGTAAGATTTCCAATGAATCTCCGGTAGGAAAAGCCCTGATCGGTAAGAAAGTCGGAGACGTAGTAGCAGTTGAGACACAGGCAGGAGTTATTGAGTACGAAGTACTGAAGATCAATCGTTCAGTATAAGATGGTATACAGCAGAGAGAAGGAGTGAAAAAAGTGGCAACACAGCAGAACAATGGACAGGAACAGGATTTGAATCATTTAAGAAAGGTGCGCCGTGAGAAACTTGCAGAACTGCAGGCAAACGGACAGAATCCTTTTGAGATCACAAAATATGACGTAACACATCACAGCCAGGAAGTGAAAGACAACTTTGATGAACTGGAAGGAAAACACGTTGTACTCGCAGGACGTATGATGTCCAAACGTGTGATGGGAAAAGCATCTTTCTGTAATGTGCAGGATTTACAGGGAAATATCCAGTCTTATGTAGCAAGAGACAGTATCGGAGAAGAAGAATATAAAGCATTCAAGAAGATGGATATCGGTGATATCGTAGGTCTTGAAGGAGAAGTATTCAAAACAAAGACAGGGGAGATTTCCATTCATGCATCTGCTGTAAAGCTTCTCTCAAAGAGTCTGCAGATCCTTCCGGAGAAGTTCCACGGACTGACAAATACAGATACCCGTTATCGTCAGAGATATGTGGATCTGATCATGAACCCGGAAGTAAAGGATACTTTTATTAAACGTTCCAAGATCCTTACCGCAATCCGTAAATATCTTGGAAATGAAGGCTTTATGGAAGTAGAGACTCCGATGCTTGTACAGAATGCCGGAGGAGCAGCTGCAAGACCGTTCGAGACACATTTCAACGCCCTGAACGAAGACCTGAAGCTCCGTATCTCTCTGGAACTTTATCTGAAGAGACTGATCGTTGGTGGTCTGGAAAGAGTATATGAGATTGGACGTGTATTCCGTAACGAAGGTCTTGATACAAGACATAACCCGGAATTCACTCTGATGGAACTTTACCAGGCATACACAGACTATCATGGCATGATGGATCTGACAGAGAACCTGTACCGTTTTGTTGCACAGGAAGTTCTTGGAACTACTCAGATTGTATATAAAGGAATCGAGATGGATCTCGGAAAGCCGTTCGAGCGTATCACAATGGTTGATGCTGTTAAGAAATATGCAGGTGTTGACTGGAACGAAGTAGAAACTCTTGAACAGGCAAGAGAACTTGCGAAAGCACACAATCTTGAATTTGAAGAAAGACATAAAAAAGGTGATATTCTGAATCTGTTCTTCGAAGAATATGTAGAAGAACACCTTCTTCAGCCGACATTCGTTATGGATCATCCGGTTGAGATTTCACCACTTACAAAGAAGAAACCGGAAAATCCGGACTATGTAGAACGTTTCGAGTTCTTCATGAACGGATGGGAAATGGCAAATGCATACTCAGAGCTGAATGATCCGATCGATCAGAGAGAACGTTTCAAAGCACAGGAAGAACTGCTTGCACAGGGTGATGATGAAGCCAACACAACAGATGAAGACTTCATGAACGCACTGGAAATTGGTATGCCGCCTACAGGTGGTATCGGATTCGGTATCGACCGTATGTGTATGCTGTTGACAGGGGCTGAGGCGATCAGAGATGTGCTGCTGTTCCCGACAATGAAGTCACTGGACGCTGACAAGAAAGCTTCCAAGACTTCCGAAGCAGCTCCGGCAGAGGCTGAAAAAACAGTTGAGAAGATTGATTTTTCCAAAGTAAAAGTTGAGCCATTATTTGAAGAAATGGTTGATTTCGATACTTTCAGCAAGTCTGATTTCAGAGCTGTAAAGGTAAAAGCATGTGAAGCAGTTAAGAAATCCAAGAAGCTGTTACAGTTCACTCTGGATGACGGAACAGGCACAGATCGTACGATTTTAAGCGGTATTCATGCTTATTACGAGCCGGAAGAACTGGTTGGAAAGACCTTAATTGCAATCACCAACCTGCCACCGAGAGCCATGATGGGAATTGAATCTTGTGGAATGCTTCTCAGTGCAATTCATGAGGAAGAGGGCGAAGAAAAACTTCATCTTCTGATGGTTGATAACCACATTCCGGCTGGTGCAAAGCTGTATTAAAATTAAATATTAAATGTCTAAAACCATGATGTCAGACCGCATTTGACAACAATTTGACAACAAAATTTGGGATAATAATGAATCGTTATGAAGCATGACGAATTTCAGGTGAAAGGACACAGGTTTGGCAATGAAGTAAGAGCACTTCTTAGAGTTAATCTAAGAGGTGCTTTTTTTCGTCCCTGGAAAGTTATATTCCGGCAGTCAGCTTCTGTAAAACAGTAAATCTAATTTTGGAGGAAAACATCATGGGTGAAAGTTATAAACCAATTGCAAGTATGAAGGAAGTACCAGAGCAGCTTAGAAAATTACGCAGACAGTATCTGCGCTATCAACAGGCAGAGATTATTTATAGCATCTCTCATAAGAAACTTTTTGAACTTGCCAGTGATGCAGGTGCGATTTACAGAATAGATGGAACCGTATTGATCAATCGAGATATTTTTGATGCCTACCTGGAACGATTCCATGAACCAGCGACAGGAAAAGGTAAGGAGGAAATGGAAGATGAGCGGTAATGTATGGATGTTTTCAGACGAGATCGATGATGAAGACTTGGAATTTATGAGCCATGACTACGTGACCTATAACATGGCGTGCGAATACTACAGACTGGGAATCAAACC
>ENA-OOWO01002503-OOWO01002503.1-human-gut-metagenome-genome-assembly--contig:-NODE-2503-length-10526-cov-3.403782_pt1 | contig 10526 bp, 9 predicted proteins | sample MGYA00241579_ERZ501327 | MGnify/ENA primary metagenome ERZ501327 (study PRJEB25962, sample SAMEA2042836) | human gut metagenome | biome: human gut; feature: human-associated habitat; material: faeces...
ATTCAAATGTCTCAGATACAGTACGGATCGCATATGGGAATTCCTCTTCGCTTGGAAGTACAGGAACTAATGCTCTCTCAGCAAGTGCACCATGTCCGATCTCACGACGTCCCGGTCCTCTGGATGGTTTTGTCTCACCTACAGAGTAGGACGGGAAATTGTAGTGATGCATATATCTCTTTGAAGTTTCAAATTCGTCAAGTCCGTCAAGCTTCTGTGCTTCTGCAAGAGGAGCCAGAGTTGTGATGGTACAGATCTGTGTCTGTCCACGTGTGAACATAGCAGAACCATGTACTCTGGGGATAATATCTGTCTCTGCTGCCAGAGGACGGATCTGAGTAATGGCACGACCATCCGGACGTTTGTGGTCTTTTAAGATCATCTTGCGGACAGTCTTCTTCTGGTACTGATATACAGCCTCGCCCAGAACTGCAAGCCACTCTTCCTTGTCAGCAAAAGCTTCTTTCAGTTTCTCTGTTACCTGACGGATATTTTCTTCTCTTGTCTGTTTATCGTCAGAGAATACGGCAACTTCCATTTCTGCCGGAGGTACGATTTCTTTGATCGCTGCGAAGAGTTCTTCCGGAACTGCACATGATTCGTAGCTGTGTTTCGGTTTTCCGCATTCTTCTACGATCTTATCGATAAATTTGATGATCTCCTGGTTTACTTCATGAGCTTTATAGATAGCTTCGATCATCTTGTCTTCCGGAACTTCTTTTGCGCCGGCTTCGATCATGATTACTTTCTCTCTTGTGGAAGCTACTGTAAGCTGAAGGTCAGATACATCTTTCTGTGCCATGGTAGGGTTGATGATATATTCACCATTGATCAGACCAACCTGTGTGGTAGCACACGGACCATCAAACGGAATATCGGAAATACAGGTTGCAATAGAGGAACCAAGCATAGCCGGAATCTCCGGATTACACTCAGGATCAACAGACATAACCATGTTTACCAGTGTTACGTCGTTTCTGTAGTCCTTCGGAAACAGAGGACGCATTGGTCTGTCGATCACGCGTGAAGTAAGGATTGCATGCTCGCTTGCTTTTCCCTCTCTCTTGTTAAATCCTCCTGGGATTTTGCCTACTGCATACATTTTCTCTTCATATTCAACGCTTAACGGGAAGAAATCAATTCCTTCTCTTGGCTCTTTGGATGCTGTTGCTGTAGATAAAACTGTAGTATCACCATAGTGCATTAATGCTGCACCGTTTGCCTGTTTTGCAACGCGGTTAATATCTACTGTTAAGGTTCTTCCGGCTAATTCCATGGAATAACTTTTGTACATACGTTCATTCTCCTTTTTTCATAATTCTGTTGTCATTTTCTGTTACCGTTCACTGCATGTCCGGTAACTACTTTATTCTTTTCAAATTTGTCTGTTCCGTCTGCTGACAATCTTGTCCATCAACGTTCAGACTTTTTATGAAATTGTCACATTAAAACAGGAGTCCGAAACAACTGAAAAAACTACTTTTCAGGCAAATATATCTGCCTGTTTTGTTACTTTCATATACAAAATAATCTTTTCAGTAGTCTCGGAAATAACTCCTGTCATGTTTCGCAGCTTCTGAATATGCAGATGCAGTCGAAACAACAAGCCACCGCAATCCTGAAAAACACCATATTTTACAGAACTGCCATATACATAAAAAGGGAGGCGGATGGAAATCCGCCCCCTTCCGCATACTAAAAGGCTATTATTTTCTTAAGCCTAATTTTTCAATCAGTGCACGGTATCTTTCGATGTCTGTTTTCTTCAGGTAAGCTAACAGTCCACGTCTCTGACCTACCATTTTCAGAAGACCACGTCTGGAGTGATGATCTTTATGGTTGCTCTGTAAATGCTCTGTAAGTTCCTGAATTCTTGCTGTAAGAACTGCTACCTGTACTTCCGGTGATCCTGTATCGCCTTCAGTTCTTGCATATTCTTTCATGATCGCTGCTTTCTTTTCTTTTGAAATCATTGTGATTTCCTCCTGTATTCTATAATTATTATTGATTGACCGCCACACATTAAGAGATGGTCGGAGCGTCCGGTCCCTGAACATGGGCTAAATTCACCTTGGTTAGTATAGCACATTGATTCTGGTGTGTAAACCTCTTTTTTACAAAGTTTCAAAATATTCCTGTCCCTTCACAGCATCCCTCTCCAGCTGTGCCTTCAGTGCCTCCAGCGAAGAAAACTTCTGTTCAGGTCTGAGGAATTTTTTGAAATCTACCTTGCAGTATTCCCCATACAGATCTTCATTGCAGTCAAACAGATATGTTTCCACACCAATAAACTTCTCGCCGCCAACAGTAGGCTTATGACCTACATTGGTAATTCCCTGATAACTTCTGTCTCTGAAATGGGATACTGTGATATAAACCCCGTTTGGAGGCATCAGTTTCTCTACCGGAGGGATCAGGTTGGTGGTCGGAAGCAGATATTTATGTCCCATTCCACGTCCATGTTCAACGATTCCTTCTACTGAGAAATCTGTTCCCATAAGGAAACGGAATTTTTCCATATTTCCTCTGTTCAGTTCTTCCCTGACAAAGGTACTACTAATCTTACGGCGTCCGTCCATTTCTTTTGGCAGGACTTCCGTATGAAATCCATATTTCTTTCCGAACTCTTTGAGCATGGCAGGAGTTCCTTTCCGCTCATAGCCAAAACGGAAATCCTCTCCAACTGCCACATAGGAAACCTGCAGATCTCCTATCAGTATTTCTTTTATAAAATTCTCTGCTTTCATGTGCCGTATTTTCTCTGTGAGCGGACATTCCAACAGTATATCCACTCCCATTTCTTCCAATATACGACATCTCTCTTCCTTTGTGAGGATTGTTCTTGAGGCAGTTCCAAGCGCAAGTACAACCGCCTGTGCACCTTCCTGTTTCTGCTCAATAATTTTCTCAACCAGTTTCTGATGTCCGCGGTGTATGCCGTCAAACTTCCCAAGTGTTACCGCACTGTGTGAAATTCTGGGAAAATCATTCTCAATCCTTAAATATTCCATCATGTCTCCTAAAACATTTTTACAGGGAAATACCTGTTTCTTTTCTCGTCCCACTGGTAAACTCCGGCAAAACTGCCTTCACTGCTGCACATACGGATCCATCCGTTTTTCTCCTGTGCATCGACCAGTGCCTGTACAAGAGGATTTCCATTAGCCAGAAGTCTGTCCCCTTCTTTTGTACAGCATACCCTTGGATACTCTGCAAGAATCTCCTCAATACCGAGGATTTTACTCTCTATGGTTCCTTTCTTCACTGCCTCTTCTGTCTGCGCCAGGGTAATAGCATCATCCAGTGTAAATCTGCCCACCTTTGTCCGCAAAAGACTTTCCATGGCAGCTCCACAGCCCAGCTTTTCCCCTATATCATGGCACAGAGTACGGATATAGGTTCCCTTGCTGCAGGTCACACGAAAACGCACCAGCGGAAAACTGATATCCAGAATTTCTATCTCATAAAAATGTACAGGTCTTGGTTTACGCTCCACAGTCTTGCCCTCTCTGGCAAGTTCATAGAGTTTCTTTCCATTGACCTTCAGTGCTGAATACATTGGCGGCACCTGCATATAGTCTCCCACAAAAGAACTGACCACTGTGCAAAGTTCTTCTTCTGTAACGGAAAGCTCTGTAGTCTGTGAGAGAACAGTTCCGCTCATATCCTGGGTATCCGTAACAACACCCAGACGCATCACTGCCTCATAGGTTTTCTCTTTATCTGTGATCATATCCACCAGACGGGTTGCTTTTCCCAGAGCCACCGGGAGCACTCCTTCTGCATCCGGATCAAGAGTTCCTGTATGTCCGATTTTTTTCATATGAAGGATTCCCCGAAGCTTTGCCACCACATCATGGGAAGTGAATCCTTTTTCCTTACGGATTACAATTACTCCATCCATCAGCCTTCCTGCTCCTGAAACTGTTTGCAGATCTGTTCTGTCACATTGTTGATCACATCATACACAGAACCCTGAAGATCACATCCTGCTGCTCTCATATGACCGCCGCCGCCAAAATATACTGCAATCTTGCTTACATCCACATTTCCGTTGGAACGCAGGGAAACTTTGAAAGACTGAGTTTCCACTTCATAGATAAACATGGCAACTTCCACTCCCGCTGTAAGACGAAGCTGACTGACGATACCGTCCAGATCCTTGCCATCCACACCATAGAACTCCATGTCTCTTTTTTTAAGATATCCGATAATACATTTTCCATCCAGAAGCAGGATACTCTCTGCAAGGACACGCCCCATTACCTGATTCTGCACATAAGTTTTCTGATAGAAAGATTCGTCAATGATCTTACTGAAATTGAATCCTGTCTTCATCAGTTCCCCGGCAATACGCATGGTCTCCGGTGAAGTTGAAGAGTACTGAAATACCCCTGTGTCATGAACCATTCCCGTATAGATCGGCACTGCAATGGTACGGACCACTTTCTCAGGATCAAAAAGCCCATAGAGAACTTCACAGGCAGAGCTTACCTCTCCCCTGATATGATTCACCTGTGCAAATCCGGAGTTACTGATATGATGATCAATACATGCTGTTCTTTTTGCAGTGTCAAAGTATGGACCTGCAATGGCAAGTCTGTCTCTTGCACTTACATCACAGGTAACAAAAAGGTCATACTCTTTGTCACCGTCCAGCTCTGTTTTAATCTCATCCATACAGTCAATATGTCCGAAAACAGGTTTGGGATTATCCAGGTACACATCTGCCTGAATTTCCGGATAATAGGTTTTTACATATAAATATAACGCCATACAGGAACCAACGCAGTCACCATCCGGACGGATATGTCCGCCGATTCCCATTGTTTTCACACCTTCCAGTATTTCCGCAATATTTTCCATGTTCTCATCCTCTTTTAATTCTCATCCTGCTCCTCATCCTGTCTGTGGGAGTTGCTGTCTTTCTTGGTAACATCATCAATAAGCTTTGACATATTTACACCATACTCAATAGATTCGTCCAGGATAAAACGGATCTCCGGTGTATTTCTCAGGTTTAAATTACGCGCCAGCTGGCGTCTGATGTAGCCTTCTGCACTGTTCAGACCTTTGATCGTCGCTTCCTTTGCTTCTTTTTCACCCAGCACACTGATATATGCTCTGCAGGTTTTCAAATCAGGAGCCACTTCTACAGCCATGACAGAAGTCATCGGATGAATACGCGGGTCCTTGATCTCGTTGCGGATAATGGTGCTGAGTTCCTTCTGGACTTCCCCATTGATCCGGGTATTCTTAATACTGTTTTTTCTCATTTTAAGTTTTACTCCTATATATCCGGCAATTCTGTCAAATACTGTGAGCAATCCGGATCATCGACTATCCTGATCACATTATTTTCTGAATTACCACAATCAAGTCAAGGTGCGCACCACACTGTACCTGACACTATGAATCGCGCACCCTACCTTTATAAACCATTACTATCTCGGTACTTCTACCATGATATAAGCTTCTACTTTATCTTCCTCTTTCACATCGTTAAATCCGTCAAATACAAGGCCACATTCGTATCCTGCCTTAACTTCCTTAACATCGTCTTTGAATCTCTTCAGGGATGCAAGCTCACCTTCAAATATCTGCTCGCCTTCTCTGGAAATACGAACCTTGCAGTTTCTCTGGAAGATACCATCCAGAATATAGCTTCCTGCAATCGTACCAATACCGGATGCCTTGAACAGCTGACGCACTTCCGCATGACCGATAACTTTCTCCTCAAATATAGGATCAAGCATACCCTTCATGGCAGCTTCTACATCTTCGATTGCCTGATAAATAACTCTATACAGACGAAGATCTACACCTTCCTGCTCAGCAAGCTGTTTTGCGGTTGCATCCGGACGGACATTAAAGCCGATAATGATCGCATTTGATGTAGCCGCAAGACTTACGTCAGACTCATTGATCGCACCAACACCGCCATGGATCACCTTTACAACCACTTCTTCGTTGGAAAGTTTGGTCAGACTCTGTTTTACAGCTTCCACAGATCCCTGTACATCTGCTTTGACAATGAGCGGAAGTTCCTTCAGATCGCTTGCCTGAATCTGATCAAAGAGATTATCCAGAGATAATTTGCCCTTAGTCTCCTCAAGAAGACGGTTCTTGTTCTCAGATACAAATGCACCTGCAAAGTTCTTGGCTTCCTTATCACTGTCAAATGCAAGAAGAATTTCACCTGCATTCGGCACATCACCAAGTCCCAGGATTTCTACAGGAGTAGAAGGACCTGCTTCTTTAATCCTGCGTCCCTTATCATCCATCATGGCACGAACCTTACCATTGCATGCTCCTGCTGCAATAAAGTCTCCCACATGAAGAGTACCTTTCTGGACAAGGATCGTGGCAACCGGACCTTTACCTTTATCAAGCTGAGCCTCGATTACAAGACCTCTTGCGGAACGGTTCGGGTTTGCCTTTAATTCACATACCTCAGCTGTAAGAAGGATCATCTCAAGAAGAGTATCGATTCCCTCTCCTGTATGTGCGGATACAGGAACAAAAATTGTACTTCCGCCCCAGTCTTCCGGGATCAGTTCATATTCAGAAAGTTCCTGTTTTACACGCTCAATATTAGCACTTGGCTTATCAATCTTGTTGATTGCAACTATGATCTCAACGCCTGCCGCCTTCGCATGGCTGATAGCCTCTACTGTCTGAGGCATCACACCATCATCAGCTGCTACAACCAGAACTGCGATATCTGTGGAGTTTGCACCACGCATACGCATAGCTGTGAAAGCTTCATGTCCAGGTGTATCCAAGAATGTGATCTTCTGTCCGTTAACCTCTACTACAGAAGCACCGATGTGCTGTGTGATACCGCCTGCCTCTCCACGTGTTACATTTGTCTTACGGATTGCATCCAGAAGGGATGTTTTACCATGGTCAACGTGGCCCATAACACAGACTACAGGTGGTCTTGAAACCATATCTTTTTCGTCTTCTTCATCCTCTTTGAGGAGTTCTTCGATAACGTCTACCTTCTCTTCCGGTTCTGCGATGATATCATATTCCAGAGCAATCTCCTGAGCTTTCTCAAAATCGATCTCATGGTTTACGGTAACCATCATACCCTGCATAAAGAGCTTCTTCACAATTACTGACGGCTGCATTTTCATAGCTTCTGCCAGTTCGCGGATCGTCATCTTCTCCGGAAGTGTGATTTCCTTAACCTCAGGTTTCTTCTCTTCCTGTTTTGGCTGCGGAGCCGGTTTCTGCAGAGCTTTCGGGATTCTGGAATTCTTATTGAATCCACCCTGATTTGGTCTGCGTCCGCCACTCTGTGTCTTATCAAAATCTTTTTTCTTGTTTTTGTTCTCTCTGTCTCTTTCTCTCTTGCTGTCTTTGGAAGTCTTTGTCAGTTCCGGTGCAAATGCCATATCGTCATTCTTTCTTGTATTCTGGCGCTGTCCCTGACGTCCCTGACTGCCGCCGAAGCGTCCGTCACGTCCTTCACTTCTGTTTCCGTCCGGACGACCCTGGCCATTGCCCTGCGGTCTTCCTCCCTGACGGTTTCCATCTCCCTGTGGTCTTCCCTGTCCGAAACGTCCTCCCTGACGATTTCCATCGCCCTGGAATCTTCCGCCCGGACGGCCCTGACCATCGCCCTGGGATCTTCCCTGTCCGAAACGTCCTCCCTGGCGGTTATCTCCCTGGGATCTTCCCTCGCCCTGAGGTCTTCCCTGACGGTTTCCTTCGCCCTGGTTTCTTCCCTGGCCAAAACGTCCTCCCTGGGATCTTCCTTCACCCTGAGGTCTTCCCTGACGGTTCTGTCCGTCCGGTCTTCTGTTGCCTGTACCTGGGCGGTCATTATTATTTCTTCTTGGTCTGTCACCGTCTGTTCTTGAACTGTCGGAATTTCTTCCTTCTGCATTTCTTGGTGAACCTGTTCTCTCGCCTTCAGCTTTCACAGGTTTCTTTCTTGTTTTTCCTCCGTCACTTGCATTCTGTGCATGAAAAACGCGGATAATATTTTTTTTCTTTTTAGGTGTTTCAGTTTTATCTCCTTCTGATTTTGCTGTTACAACCTTTTCTTCTGTCTTGGGAGTCTCCAATTTCGCAATATGCTCCTTTCCCCTGTTATTATTGTCTTTTCTGAATCTATTCTTTACTTCCGAAACCGCAGGCTCATCCACCATACTCATATGGCTTCTCACATCAACACCTTTTGATTTCAGAAACTCGATCACTTCTCTGTTCTGTCGTCCAAGCTCTCTGGCCAGCTCATGTACTCTTAATTTTGACAATCGCTATACCTCCTTCATGATTGCTTTCGCAAAGTTCTCATCCTGGACAGCCAGACAGGCGCGGTACTCCTTTCCCATTGCTCTGCCTAAGCTCTCTTTATCTGAGAAGAAAAAAATCGGAACTTCATAAAAACTGCACATATTCCTGAATTTCTTCTTTGTATTCTCGGAGGCATCCTCAGCAACGATCACAAGCAGTCCTTTTCCGGTCTTTACAGATTTCTCTGTGGAAAATTCTCCGCTTACGGTCTTGCCTGCTTTGGTAGCCAGCCCTATCAGCGACAGTACTCTGTTATTTTTCAATATCTTCCAGCTCCTTCTTAAGTCGTTCGTATACCTCATCCGGAACCGCAGTTTTCAGTGAACGCTCAAGTCCATGATTTTTAATCGCTTTATCCAGACATTCTCTGGAAAGACACAGATATGCGCCTCTGCCGTTTTTCTTACCGGTAGTATCAAGCACGATCTCATCTTCTGTAGTCTTAAGAACTCTGAGCATCTCTTTCTTGCTTTTCATTTCCCTGCAGCCGGTACACTGGCGCATGGGAATCTTATTCTTCGTCTTCATTCTCTCCTGCTTCCTGAGCCTGTGGCTCTTCTTCTACAGGAACTTCCTCTGAAACTTCTTCTGCTTCGTTTTCTTCTGTCAGGGAATCTTCTGCTGAAGTTTCCTCTGCTGATGCCTCAGCTGCATCTTCTGCAGTCTCGTCATCATCATAATCATAGAAATCACCGGCTTCTTTTGCCTGAGTCTCACTCTTGATGTCAATCTTAAATCCTGTAAGTCTTGCAGCAAGACGTGCATTCTGCCCTTCTTTTCCGATTGCAAGTGAAAGCTGATAGTCGGGAACGATCACACTCGCGATTTTTTCTTCCGGATCTGCCATTACAGAAATCACTTTTGCAGGGCTAAGTGAATTTTCTATCAGAAGCGCCGGATTCTCATCCCAGTTGATAATATCGATTTTTTCACCGCGAAGTTCCTGAACAACTGCGTTTACTCGTGCTCCGTTCATTCCCACACAAGCGCCTACGGGATCTACATTCGGATCGTTTGACCATACAGCCATTTTTGTACGGGAACCTGCTTCTCTTGCAATGCTCTTAATTTCAACTGTACCGTCTCTTACTTCTGCCACCTCTGCTTCAAAAAGACGTTTCACAAGTTCGGGATGTGTACGGGATACAAGTATCTTCGGTCCTTTCGGAGTATTTTTCACTTCTACTACATACAGTTTAATACGTTCTGTAGGTTTAAAATGTTCCCCTTTCACCTGCTCGTTCTCAGTAAGCATTGCATCTGCTCTTCCAAGATTAATACTGATATTTTTCCCGACATATCGCTGAACAACACCTGTCACAATATCTTTTTCTTTTTCAAAATACTGGTCAAATACAACTTTTCTTTCTTCTTCTCTTATTTTTTGAAGAATCAGGTTCTTTGCATTCTGAGTCGCAATACGCCCAAACTCTTTTGAGTGTACCGGAATCTGTGCGATATCGCCGACCTGTAATGCAGAATCCAGCTTTTCCGCTTCTTCGAGACTGATCTCCAACGCAGGATCTTCTACCTCTTCTACTACATTTTTCTCTGCATATACAGCATAATCGCAAGTATCACGATCCATGATTACTTTAATGTTATCCGATGTTCCGAAATGATTCTTACATGCGCTGATCAGCGAATTTTCAATCGCATCCATCATAACATCTTTACTGATATTTTTTTCTTTCTCAAGAATTGTCAACGCTTCCATTAACTCTGTGTTCATTTTGTCATTTCCTCCTAAATTTTAAAAATCCAAAGCAAGACGAATCAATGCAATTTCTGCTCTGTCAAATACTTGTTCTGTTTCATCTTCATATATAATGGTCACAGTGTTTTCATCAAACCCTTTCAAAATACCGGTAAATTCTTTCTGACGATCGATTGCCCGGTAAGTACGGATCTCTACTTCTTCTCCGATACTTCTCTTAAAATCTTTTTCTTTTTTTAACGGTCTGCCAAGCCCCGGTGAGCTCACCTCAAATACATAAGAATCCGGGATATAATCTTTTTCATCGAGAATATCCGAAAACTTTCTGCTGACCGCCTCACAGTCATCTACCGTAATCCCGCCCGGTTTATCGATATACGCACGAAGATACCATGTTCCGGCTTCCTTGACATATTCTACGTCAACCAGTTCAAATCCAAGTGCAGACACGATCGGTTCTAAAAGTTCTTCTGTTTTCTGTTCATATACTTCTTTTTTT
>ENA-OOWO01002521-OOWO01002521.1-human-gut-metagenome-genome-assembly--contig:-NODE-2521-length-10485-cov-2.125407_pt1 | contig 10485 bp, 6 predicted proteins | sample MGYA00241579_ERZ501327 | MGnify/ENA primary metagenome ERZ501327 (study PRJEB25962, sample SAMEA2042836) | human gut metagenome | biome: human gut; feature: human-associated habitat; material: faeces...
CGCAAACTTGTCGCTGCCCGTGCCGCTCATCAGACCCTTGTCGGAAACGTACTTGACCGCATCAGCATACCAGTCGCCGGTCTTGACGTCAGAGAAAGACTTGCTCTCGGTCTGACTGCCGTTGTCGGCAACGAAGGTCGGAGTAACCGTTACCTTGCCCTCCGGCATAACGAAGGAGAACTTGCCGTTGCCCTTGTCCGTCACGTCAACGGTGTTGCCCTTTGCGTCGGTGATCGTCAGCTTGTCGAGCTTGTAGCCGTCCTTGGCCTTTACGGTAACAGTAACCGTGCTGCCCTTGGAAGCCGAGGCCTTGTCGATCGAAACCGAACCGTTATCCGACTTGGAAGTGGAAACCGTGGTGCTCGAGCCGGAGGACGAGCCGCCGCCGCTGCTCGAATGATGCACGGTGAAGTTTGCGGTGATGGTGGTGTTGCCGTTGATGGTAAAGGTCTTCGTAGCGCCGCCCTCAACTGCCTCACCGTTTACCGTCCAGCCGCTGAAGTCATAGCCGCTGTCTGCGGTCGCGGTGAGGGTGACTTCCGTGCCTGCTGCAACCACGCTGCTCTCCAGGCCGGTAACCTTGCCGTTCTTTGCGCTGGTGCTTACGCAGTACTTGTTGTCTACTGCGGACATAGTCGCAGTGTACTGACCGTTTTCTACTGGAATAACGGCAGACAGTGCAGCATTGTCAATGGTGATACCGTAGTTCTCAGAGTAGCTCGCCTTGCCCGGCTCGTAGGTGTAAACAACCAGAGCCAGCTTGTGACCTGCCTTTACGGTGTAGTAGTTCGGCTGGAGATATACGGTGTAGTTACGAGGCTTGCCATCCTCAAGCCTAACCTCGTTCGCTGCGGAAGCAGAGCTGAAACCTGCGCCCGGGTTTGCAAGGTCGATCCAGCCGCGTGCAATAATCTTGTACTTGGAGATAGTCGGCTTGAACTTGATTACATCGTAATCCTCAGCACCGCTGCCGACCCAGTTGACCGCGCCGGTCTTGTTCTCGGTAACGCTGGTGGTGTAGCTCTGGAATGCCTCGTCAGATACATCAACCAGCATTGCGCTCATCATCAGCGCATCACGGCTGTTGCTGCCTGCTCTCATGACCGCAATGCCATACTCATCTTCAGCGTCATATTCATCCTCGTCCGCAACCTGATTGTCCGGATTCATGATCTCTTCATGATCCACGCCGCGCGGAGCAGCTTCGACTGCTTCGAAATCAGCTGCTTCGACAGCCTGCTTATCCGGATGCTGAATAGGAGCCGCCTTGATGTTTACCTTGACCGTACCCTTGATAACGGTATCGTCCTTGACATCATAGGTGTACATTGCGCTTGCAGAGGTGGACGCAGTAGTGAACGCATCACGCCAGCTGGAAATACCGGTCATGTCGCTGTTGATGGTGGTCGTACCGGTTTCATTGTTGGTCAGAGTCAGCGTATTGGCATATGCCGATGCTTCATCCGAGGTCGGCCATGTATCCGAGGTGGACCAGCCGCCGTCAACAATGTTGCTCTGTACGGTAACGGTTTTCATGTCCTCAGCGCCATTCTTCTGGTCATACAGATAATGGCTGAACCACTTGTTCAGAATACCGTTGTAGGTCTTATCGCCAATCAGCAGAGAGGTCTTATGAGAGTCATAGTCCGGGGTGATATGCGCGCCCTGATGCAGCAGCAGCTTGACATTCTGATTTGCTTTCTTAAACGCATCATACATCAGCTGGAACTGCTTGGTACGAACGTTATCGTCGTTCAGACCGTGAACGATAAGGGCCGGGCAGCTAAAGTTGCTGTACTGAATATGCTTAGCTACATCTATCTGTTTGCCGTTGTTGCCTGCGGTATAGTCACGGGTTGCCCAGTGTGTACCATAGTTACCGTTCAGCGTCATCTGGTCATTATAAATACGGTTGAGGTACTTCTGGTAAACATCCTTCATGCTGTTCCAGTCGTCTTCATCAATATAACGGCCAGCGCAGTAGAAACCGAGGTTATCCGAATATGCCGGATTACTGCCAGTAGAGATACCCTGCGAGTTGGTGTACTCATACCAGCTTGCGATACCCGCAACCGGAACGATGGTCTTGAGGTTTGCTACACCGGTAGACGCAACTGCAAAGTCGGTCGTACCGCCGTAGGAACGACCGGTCATAGCAACGTTGCCGTTCGACCAGTCAGCCTTAATCCGAATGTTGTTCTTCTTATCGGTGTATGCAGTGCGAGTGCTATCCTTTGCCAGCCACTCGACTACGCACTTGAATGCGTCCGTCTCAACATCAGCGCCGCAGGTCTCCAGACCTTCTGAACCACGGGTGCCCAGACCGCCTACCTCAACAACCGCGTAGCCTCGAACGAGGAAGTAATCATACCAGTCGAGGTCTTCATAGTCGTAGAAGTCACCCCAGGAGCCGCTCTCATACGGGCTGACATAGTACCACTCTTCTGCCTTTGCTTTCTCGGCCGCGTCCATCGTGCTCATTTCTTCATTGGAAACGCGCTGATACTTTGCCGAACCGTACAGGCTATTCAAGTCGTAGCCCAGATCACCCTCCTTATAGGTGAACTTGCGGTCATCGCCGTTATCCGTGCAGCCGGTGATGTACGGACGTGCATCCATGATAGTCGCGAATTTGTGATTGTTCTGGTTCTTAGCAGCAGCACGGGGAAGCTGCACCAGCGCCTTTACGAGATCGAGCTTGCCATCGCCGTCGGTATCGTAATTGGTCTCAACGTAAACCGAGTAGCGGATGATGTCGCTCTTATCGTTGCTGTAGCCGTCCTTGGTCGGAACGCCGCTCGTGTACGGAAAAATCGGCTGTGCCACACCGTCTACAAACAGCGGTTCACCGTTTTCGATCGCGTTTTTCAGACCAATCTGGGTTGCTTTGCTTTGCATGGCAGCCTTTTCATCGGCGGTGCACTGCATCCGCCTTGAAATTGTCACCGATGATGGTCAGCGACTTCGCCATCTGGATATAGTCGCTGTCACCATTCGGGAACTGCTTTTCCTGCATACCTGCATCCTCTAGAATGCTTTTTACCGCATCCAGCTGCGTCTCTGTTTTTGCATCAACAGCGCCCGCCTGACAGGTGAACGACAGGATCATGGAAAGCACCAGCGCGAGGCTGGCCGCTCTCTTCTTCATGTGTACTCCCTCTTTCGTGGTAAATATAGGATTTCTGCACCTGTCTTTAGCATTCAAAAATGGATATTTTACCATTCCTTCGAATTTTAATACAAATGCTTTTTAAGCATACTCGTTTACTATGGAAAAGTCAAGGGATTTTGAACAGAACAGGTGAAAAATGTCTAAAAATTTCGCCCAGAAAACCAAAACAAGAGCCGACAGAAAATCCATCAGCTCTTGCAAGAGGATAAATGTAAGCGTATCCGGCAATGACTCAATCAGTCGTTGTAGAAATCCAGACGGTCGGTCAGCGGAACAGCCTCAATCAGGCCGGACTTCTGGCTCTTCAGGCAGGAGTCCGTAGTAACAGCTCACAGTAGCCGTCCCAAGCAGAAGCAGCAGCCCTGCAGTGAATTCCCTGCTTACGGCATCAATTCGTCAATTTTCTTCAGCAGAATGTCGCGTGCGTCCTTTATCAATCGCTGCTGGATAATCGTTTCCATCAACACACTATACAATTCGTCAGAATTCATCTCGCGAGTCATCCAGTGTTCGCCGTTCCTGCTCTGTTCGTTCCATTTCTCAATCCATGCATCAATGTTCTTTTTTTCATTGTTTTCTATCGTTTTCCGACAGATTGCCTTTATATGCGTTACATTCGGGCAGTCGGACGACCACTCTTCCAGATATTCCGCTTTTAGCTCTTTCGAAAGTTTAATATGGATTGACTTGCCGCTGATATACCTCGCAAATGCGGCGTTTTTCATCAGCGCCCGAAAACCGTCAATCTGTACAGGAGAAGCCGCCTCACAGCAATACAAATCGCTCGGATCGAATTGCAGGCATTGCTGAGCATTTTCGTAATACCTCCACGCGAGGCTCACCGGATCATCCATTAACCTGTACTTTTCAAGCGTCGTTTTCCAGAGCTCCGCCTCTTCCTCAGACAGAATTCTGTAGCCGTGCAATTTAAGAAAATACAGAAGATTGTCTCGCACCGTTTCTCCATCGTCATGGAAGAATTCACAAACGTCGAGTAGCAGCAGCAGCCGTGCTTTCCGTTGTTTTTCCGCGCTTGGTTTCTCTTGATATACGTTTTCAGGAAATGGCACTTCATCCAGGCTAAAATCTCGTTTCCCATCTTTACGAGCAGCAATACAGTCTCTCTTTTGAATGCAGATCAGCATAAACACGAACGCAGTGTGCTTGGCAGCATTTCGAGCAAGCTGCAGCGCCTCTTTTATATTCTCCATATCCGGAACATTTTTACCTCGTGTCGCCTTAAGATAAGCTGTCACGCTCTTTTTCAGATACTCAGCATCACAAACGTTACTGCAATCACTCCATTCGCCTATAACCTCGAACGTAGTTTTGCTGTGGCTGTTCCATTCTGTGCAGAATTCTCGGTATTTGTTCAGACATTTCCGGCGTTCCAGATACTGCTTCAGCGCTTCTGCGTCGCGCTTCATATATTGACCCTCGAATTTTTTATGATCCTCTTTCAAACGTCGGTACTCCCGATAAGCGCTCATAAACGCCGAGAAGTATCGAACGTAGAAATCCACAGCCCGGTTTTCCGTCAACGCAGCATCCGGCACCCATTTCTTAATCCGCGCCACAAGAGCCTGTGCCTCCTGTCCATCGGGTGCGTTCTCGTTGGCATCGCGCAGCTCTCGCGCATAATACTGCATGCCGTTCCGCGTCGCGCGAGCATATTCCGCCAGTGCACTCAGCGTGCTCTCGTACATCGGACGAACCGTCTGCTCCAGTTTGTCGATTTGTTCCTGTTTCTTTGCGCTGCAATATTTGTCCCAGGCTCGCTCGACGCAAACAGCATATGCCTGCTGCGTACCTTCTCCGTACTGCTTCAGCAGCTCATGCAAATGCGAACGATTGACCCGGTCATCTTCGTAACCGCTGCTGAAAAGTGTGCTGCGATCCGCAAGCAGCGCATCCACGATTTTCATCTCCGTGATGGTTTCCTTATAGCTGTTGATGAAGGCCGCCTTATGTCCCAGCAGCCGGTAAACTTCATTGGGGCGGCTATGCGGCAGGCCGCACTCTGCGGCAAACGCAATGCGCGCGTCATTGATGGCGTCCGCCTGCTCCACCGTCGCGCAGCTCATATCGTCCGCCAGAATTTGCATTTGCTCCAACGTGTACTGTCCCTGGCTGCCCCTTGGCCGAATTTCAACGCAATGATTGTCTTTTTGCATTCTCATATTCCCCTCTCATCGGCCATTTTCGATGAATTGCGTGCTCCGTCGTATGCTTCATCGAATATTTCCGAACTTTTTCGTCTTATAAATCTACATTTTCCTCGTAAACACCGAAATTTACATTAAAGCGACGTCTCAATCCCGTTTTTTTATTTTCACCCTATAATAGAGTTATCAACCAAATTCTTCGGGCAGCAATGCTGGAAACAGCGGAATTTCCGGGAAGTTTTCCCGGAAAAACGCGAAAGGAGTAAAGACCCTATGCAACATGTTAAGCATTTCAACCGTTGGTCAGACCTACCGCACGACGGCAAGAAGGCCGCACGCCACCGCGCTGTCGGCAGCGTCAACTTGTTCATTGCCCCCTCCCTGCGTCCGAAGCAGGAATCGGACAAAACTGCCGTCGAGGCGCCGCCCGATGTGATCGCTGCTGACACCGCAATGGAGGAGCTGACCGATCGCCCGGCGCTTCCGGCATCCGCTGAGGACGAGGCAACAGGCTGGGACTGGAACGAAACCAATATCGACGAATTCGAGGAGGACTAACAAATGGATGTTTATAGCATTGACTACACGCTGTATGTTCAGGACGGCGAGCACGAGCCCAAGCAGGCGACGAATTTCACCCCTGTAATCGAAACCGCTTATTTTAATCTGGATGGTCCGCAGGACATCCCGGCATATCTGGGCATTGAGCTGATTTTAGAGGACGGTTCCATGCGCAGCCTTACCCTGCCCATGACCTCAAATCTGGCACGCACAATTGTCGCCGAAGAGCCGCGCGCTGTGCTCCTCAAGACCGGCTATGCACCTCTCGTCCAGAAGTACATCGTCGACCAGCTTTCCAAAACTGGGCGCCCCGGTGAGTGCCAGCGCGGCGTTTACCTGCCGGGCAACGGCACCTACCGTTTGGCGGATGGTCAGCATGTCACCGTGTGGAACGGACGTGTCGCAGGTTCGACCAAGCTCGAGGTTCCGTATATGATCAAGCCGACCAACACCTATCGCATTACGAATAGTATCGACAGACCGGTGCCGACTCTGGTCAGGACGTTGCTTGAGAACGATGCAGCTCTGATTTTGCCGGTTGCATATGCCTTTCTTGTCTCGCGCCGCGATGTCCTGACTGCCGAGCAGCATCCGTTGCAGGGTGGTCTATATATAACCGGTGTTCAGTCGAGCGGCAAGACGACGCTTGCCCGTCGTGTCTTCGGATACACCGAACGCATCGGAACCCCAGGTAAACCGGCACTTATGCTGGAGGCGGTGAGCACAGAAGCATCCGTGCGCGACACGCTTTCGGAGAACCCGGGATGTGTGGTCATCATCGACGACCTCGCCCTTTCCTCCTCGCGTACCATCGAAGCGCATCGCAAGACGCTCGGCGGAGCCATGCTCCGTCTGGCTGCCAACGAAGGCGACTCTACCAAGAAGGGTAAAACCGGGAAGACCGATCATCGCGATTGCACCTCCGGAATTGCCTTGACAGCTGAGTTTGTTCTGGACGGCGTTTCAGAGCTCACGCGCAGTATTTTCGTGTATCTTGACAAAAAGTTACATCTGACCGAGGACGTCCGTCCTGCCCTGATTGGAGCGGTCCTCGAGGAGTTCGCCGACTGGTTCGCGGACAACTACGGCCGCGCCATTGAACTGCTTCACGAAATCACCAATTCTCCGGATATTTTGAAAAATATCCGTGTCAACGGTGCAGATGAGTTCGCTGAGCTGCTCATGCGTGAGCGTCGCATTCAAGACAACCTCGCTTTGCTACAGTGGGCATTCGTGTGCATGGTCGAGATGATCCAAGAGCGCATAGATCTGCCGGACGACATCGAGCATGCTCTCCACAGGAAATTCTGGGAGGCCGTTCACTGCTCTGTTCGCAAACAGGTAGAGGAATTTGCCAATATCCAGTCGCAGCTCAAGGAGGGCAATATCGCCCATCTGCTGTGCGAGGCAATCGACTGCGACGAGTTTAAGCTCTGTCGTAAAAAAGAAAAACTTTTCAAGCGAAACGGCATCATCTGGAAGGAGAAGAAGGGCGTCATCAAACAGGTCGGCATCAAGCAGACCGCGCTTGTCCAGTTTATCCGCAATCAGAACGGCTATCAGAACTACTCCAGCCGAAAGATTACCGACTATCTAAAGGATATCGGCTGTCTGACCATAAATGAGGATAAGAGCAATACCGTTCACCTCGGCAAGATCAAGGACGGCAAACGTTCCCTGCCTCGTGTTCTGCTGATTGATGTAGAGACGCTGCGTGACAACGCCGAGAAATATGAACTTTTCGCAGAACAGGCGCGCGAGTAATCCCGTTCTCAGTATAGCACCTGCGGCATCGAGACGCAACACAGGCGCGGTTCCGCAGGTGTCTGATATGGCGAAATCCGATTATCCCCACCAGCCGCATATATAGTATAACAATGGAAAGAATATACAATGTCTCCGTTATCCACCCAAACCAAAGGAGGTTACCCTTATGCTCAAGTCCACACCCACCTGCCCGCTCCCCGACATCCGCGAGGCGCGCATTGACCCGACCCTGCCGGTGAACGAGCGGCTGCGCCGCCATCGGCGACCCGCACCGCTTCCGCGTCGGCGACACGGAGGTCGAGGTACTGTTCGACGACAGCGCGCCCAGCCTGCAAGCCTGCCTGAGCGGCATGTGCAGGCAGCTGCAATAGTGTCAAAAACCGGATATTACGTCCCGAAACTTGCGGTACGCTGCGCGCTGTGGTACAATAAATGTGCAAACACAGTCATCAGCGTGCCGCCTGTTTTTTGGAAGGAGGCACCCCAATGGCTCGAAAAAGTAAATATGGACAACCGTCCGCAAAATTATCCACAACCCTGTGGGCACCCGCACTCTATATTCGTCTCTCACGTGAGGACGGCGACCGCGAAGAAAGCAACAGCATCGCCAGCCAGCGCGAGCTGCTGACCGAGTTCGTAGACACGCAGACCGACATGACCTCACCCCGGCTGTATACCGATGACGGCTACACCGGCACGGATTTCGACCGGCCGGACTTTCAGCGCATGCTCAATGACCTGCGCGCAGGCATCATCAACTGCGTGATCGTCAAGGATCTGTCGCGTTTCGGCCGAAACTATGTCGGCGTCGGCGAATATCTAGAGCACATTTTTCCGTTGCTGAACGTGCGCTTCATCTCGGTCAGCGACAACGTGGACAGCTACCTCGACCCACGCTCGGTGAACAATCTCGTCGTACCGTTCAAGAACATCCTCAACGATGAATACGCCCGCGACATCTCGAACAAGGTCCGCGCTTCGCTTGACCTGAAGCGCCGCCAGGGCAAATTCATCGGCTCGTTCGCATCCTACGGCTACCGCAAAGACCCGAATGACCACAGCCGTCTGCTAATTGACGAAACAGCCGCTGCGATTGTACGCGATATTTTCAACTGGTTCATCGGCGGCACGAGTGTGCTCGGCATCGCAAAGCGACTGAACGAACAGGGCGTCCCGAATCCATCCGCCTACAAACGGCAGCAGGGCATGAACTACTGTCACCCCGCATCGGATAAACTGGACGGTCTGTGGCCGGACAGCTCGGTACGCCGCATTCTACGCAATCCGCTGTACACCGGCACGATGGTGCAGGGCAAAAACCGCACAAAAAGCTACAAGCTACACGTCAGCGAGGCCGTTCCTGAGGAAGACTGGATCACCGTTGAGCAGACGCACGAGGCCATCATCCCAGGCGAGCTGTTCGACAAGGCGCAGGCGCTTTTCGAGCGCGATACGCGCACCGCGCCAACGCACAAGCAGGTCTACCTGTTCTCCGGTTTTCTCCGCTGCGCGGACTGCGGCAAGGCGATGAACCGCAAGCAGATTTCCCAGCCTTACGGCAGCTATCACTACTATATCTGCTCAACGTTCAAGAAGCAGCACAGCGGCGCCTGCACAAAGCATACTATCCGCAGCGACCGTCTGGAGCAAGCCGTACTCGAAACGCTCCGCAGCCAGATTGCGCTGGCAGTCGAGATGGATGAGCTGATTGCCGAGATCAACCGCAGCGGCGCGCGCAGCCGTTCCGCAGACCATCTGCAATCCGAGCGGGCACAGCTTACAGTCGAGCGCGAACGCATTGAGCAGATGAAGCTGTCCCTGTATCCGGACTGGAAAGCCGGTGACATCTCCCGCGAGGAATACCATCGGCTGAAGGAGCAGTTTGAGCAGCAGCAGGCCAGGCTGGACACACGCCTTGCGTCCCTGCAAACGCGCATCGACGAGGTACAGAACGGCGTGGATGAAACCAACTCGTTCCTGTCGCAGTTCGTCAAATACCGCAACCTGCAAACGCTGACACGCGAGGCCGTTGTCGAACTGATCGACATGATTTACGTCCACGAGGGCGGTAAAATCACGATAAAATTCAAGTTTTCCGACGCCTATGCGGCAGTGCAGGACTATATCCGCAAGCATGGAAAGACCGCATAGTCCTAAAATAACATCTTCCCCCGCTGCCTGCGACACGCTTTCCTGCCTGCTGCGCGAGCTCGGCGCACAGCCGACCGACTTTGACTGCATCGTGACCGGCGACCTCGGCAGGGTCGGCGCAGATCTGCTGCTGACGCTGCTGCGCGAAGACGGCATCGACCTTTCCCCGGTCTATTCAGACTGCGGCATCCTGCTGTTCGGTGATACACAGGACGCTCATGCAGGCGGGTCAGGCTGCGGCTGCTCAGCGGCTGTACTGTGCGGACCGCTTCTGCGCGATATGCACGAGGGGAAGATACGCCGCATGATATTCGCCGGGACCGGCGCGATGATGAGCCCGACCTCGGTGCAGCAGTCACAGCCGATCGCCGGAATCTGTCACGCAGTCGTGTTGGAAAGGAGCGGCGCATGAATTACTGGAACGCATTCTGGGTCGGCGGCGCGATCTGTGCGATCTGTCAGATCTTCATCGACCGCACCAAACTGACGCCCGCCCGTATTCTGGTTTCGCTCGTCGTGCTCGGCGTATTTCTGCAGGCCGTCGGCGTCTATCAGCCGCTTGTCGACTATGCCGGAGCCGGCGCGACCGTCCCCCTGCTCGGGTTCGGCTACTCGCTCGCCAAGGGCGTGGCCAAGGCGGTCGCGGAGAGCGGCCTCATCGGCGTGTTT
>ENA-OOWO01002526-OOWO01002526.1-human-gut-metagenome-genome-assembly--contig:-NODE-2526-length-10463-cov-4.401422_pt1 | contig 10463 bp, 10 predicted proteins | sample MGYA00241579_ERZ501327 | MGnify/ENA primary metagenome ERZ501327 (study PRJEB25962, sample SAMEA2042836) | human gut metagenome | biome: human gut; feature: human-associated habitat; material: faeces...
ATATAACTTTTTTTCCGTTTACCTGTTCGGGAAGAACGATATAGTCTTTTGTTTTTGTCTTTTTATCAGCTTCTTCAACCTTTTCTTGAAGCTGCCTCATCTCTTCTTTATCAGCGCTTAATTCCGACGGAAATACTTTTGCATAAAATTCATATCGTTCTTCCTCATCTTCATATGTTAAAATCACTGTAAGTTTTATCAATGTTCCTTCTGTCGATAAATTATCCTGCTGTAAATGTCCCTGTATATCCATAACGTCATAACGATCCAGTTCCCATGAAACTTTCATATTTTTTTCCGGAACAGATGTGATTAGATTCAAGTCCGATCTTACTTCATCCAAACTTTTATTTTTTCCGAGAACAGCTTGTTCAACTTCTTTTTCAGCTTCTGAAAATGCATTTTTCAGCTCTTCTTCATCATATTTTTTCCCTGAAACCGAAATACTGATGTCTTCCTGTTTTTCATCAATCTTTACTTTCATGTTTTTGAGTTCATCTTTTCCGCTCTCATTCCGTCTTAATATTTCCCTTCCTTTCTCATCTTTTTCAAGCTTTTTCCCATTATCTTTACTATATACACATCCGAAAATAATAATCGAAATGACCGCGATCATCCCTGCTTTAACATAAACAGGATGCTTTTGGAATATTTTATTTACTGTTGCTCTGTTCATAGCCTATACCTCAATATGAATGATTTTTCTTCCAAAGCTGTACGCTGCAATATATACGATTAAACAAATTGTCATGAAACATCTCCCCGCTGCATTTTCGTATAAAACACTTAGAAATTCTCCGAATGTCAGCTTCATGTATAAAATAATAAAAAACGGAACTGCACACATAATTTCAAATTCTAATTTTTTTGAAGCGAACATCGTTTGGATTTCCTGTTCCGTATCAATCTTCCCGCTTATAATCTTTACTGCATTTCGTATGATTGAAATACTGTCTCCTCCGCTCATCTTCGCAGATGAAAATACAGTGACAAAATCTTCTGTATCCTCTTGTTTCATTCTTTCGGAAAACTGTTCCATCACGCTGACTGCCGGCATTTTCATATCAAGCTGATGTACCATTTTTCTAAATTCTTTTCTGATCCTTACATTTTCTTCATACATAGGTGCGAGATCTTTTTCTGCTTCTCCTATCGCATTTTCTACAGAGTATCCCGCTTTCAATGCCGCTCCCATTGCCTGTATCGCATTACTGAATTGAACTCTGAATTCCTTTTCTTTTTTACGGCACAAATCACGAAGTCCGTCTCTTGCATATATAACCCATATGGGAATCATAAAAAATATCGGAAGAAAAGATTCGTAAAATACATATGTGATCAAAAGGATGACCGCTATCGACTTTACTGCCAAAAAAATGTATTCTGTTTTTTTAATATCCTGCAGCCACAAGTTTTCCGGTATTTTCAAGTTCAGCAACCTTCATAATGCTTCCTTTAACTTTTTCATTTTCTGTTCCCACCTCCTTAAACTCATATAATGTTTTTGTCTGTATCTTCCCATCCTCATATCCGAGTATCTCTTCAATCATAAGAACTTTTCTCGTTTTATCCCTGATTCTTCCAAGATGAATAATAATGTCCAGAGCCGATGCAACCTGCCTTTGAATCGCCTGCAAAGGCAGGTCTATTCCCATCATCATCATCGTTTCAATTCTGTGAAGCATGTCCTTCGGGTTATTTGCATGACCGGTTGACATTGATCCGCTGTGTCCGTTCAGCATCGCCGATGAAATCATATCTACAGTCTCTTCTCCTCTGACTTCACCTACAATAATGCGATCCGGTCTCATTCTTAAAGCCGATTTGATCAGATCACGAATCGTAACTGCTCCTTCTCCTTCCAAATTCGCTTCACGCGCTTCAAGTCTGACAAGGTTTTCAACTCCCTGAATCTGAAGTTCTGCATTATCTTCTATCGTAATAATCCTTTCTTCTTTTGGGATAAAATCCGACATTGCATTCAAAAAAGTTGTTTTCCCGGCTCCTGTTCCACCGCTCACAAAAATATTATATTTTGAACGGACGATCTTCCTGATAAACTCTGCCGCTTCTTTCGTTAAACTTCCCATTTTGATCAGATCATTCATCTTAATCGCTTTTGACGGAAATTTTCTGATCGTCATGATCGGTCCGTTCACTGCCACTGGCTTTAATACAACATTTACCCTAGATCCATCAGCTAATCTTGCATCGACAATAGGTGAAGTCTCATTGACATACCTGTTTGCCTCTCCTACAATTTGCTGTATCACATCGCACAATCTTGACTCTGAGAAAAAATGTCTGTTTGTCCGATATAACTTTCCCTCTTTCTCATAAAAAATGTTCTCCGTTCCGTTCACCATAATCTCTGTAATACTGTCATCTTCAATCAAATCCTGTAATATATCCAGTCTGCGAAAAGCATTAAACAGTTCCCTGCTCAATCTGATTTTTTCACTTAAGGGGATAAATTCTTTTTTAGACTCATCCTCTAATACAGTCCTTATAATTTCCTGAAGTTCTTCTTCCTTTGTTTCTTTTGTCATATCCATGCGATGCATAACTTTCTCATACATCAATTCTGCAGATATCATACTATGTCACTTCACTCTCATCTGTCGCTTCATGGTTCGTTTTAATATGTCCGAATATCCTGCTGTTTTTAAATTTTCTTCATATTGCCTCATTTTTGCCATAGAAATTTCATCTTGTATATAAGGCGTATATATACGACTACATTTTTTCAATATGTCGTAAAGCCCCGAAACACAATCACCAAGATCAAGGATTACAGCCTTATATATGCATTGGTCCATAATCGTATCCAAAAAATAGATCCATTCTTTCTTCGTCACTTCTCTTAGATCATTCTCATTTGAGATAGGCATGATATAATCCAATTGCTTATATTGCCCTGTCATAAGGCTTGCTTTCAAACCATAATCAATTCTCTCTTGCTTTAAGTAATACAGAAGATCTCCTAAATCTTGATTTTTTTCACCTTTGAAATAAAAATCATTTCCCGAATATCCTTCCATGTTGATATAAAGAGTCGGAACTTTTTCCGATATTTTTTCGCCTAAACAAAGTGCAAACTCTGTTTTTCCGATTCTGTGTATCGGAGAATAGATACCGATCAGACCGCTTTCTTCAGGTTCGTCACGTATTCCTATTTTTCTTTTTGGAGCAGTAAAATCACTTTGAACCGCATCATATTTTTCTTCTGTTTTTTTCTGCGGCTTATGTGCGGCTTTCGCCTCTTCTTCTCCTATCCCCGATTGAATGATCTTAAGAATCTCATCTGCCGACTGATATCGGAATATCGTCGTTTCTCCCTGTTTTTCCTCTTTTTTCATACTTTCTGACAATATAAATTTCTTTTTTGCTTTTACATTCCCCCTTATTTCAGAGACGCAGTCTTCCGCAATCAAAAGAATTTCTATCTCTGCTTTTTCCGCAAACTGCTCTATCTTTTTCACATTACTGAAAAAATGAAATTGAAAACGCATTCCGAAACGTTTTACTAATATGCTTAATAAATGTTCCGCATATTCTTTCTGCACATCACAAATCAAAAAATTACCTGCAATGCCTTTATATTGTTTTTCCGTCATAATTTGAATTTTGCCGTGAACTATACAGCACGAATAAAAATATACGATATCCGGTCTTTTTTACTCCCGGATTTTTGAATATCTGCTTTCCCTCAAAAACAGATGTTCCAACAGTTGATCTCTGTCGGTAAAATGCATTATAAACAGCAGATTCTATTTTGTCTACAACAAATTTTAAATCTGCTGTTTTTTGTAAAAAACTCACAAAATCTGATAACAAACAATCCCATAAAGCAGTCCAACCCCAGGAATTCCAAGCATTCCCGATGTCAAAAAAGAGACTGCATTCAAACCTACATTAATTGAAGATTCAGGTGGAATAACGTATTGATTTATAAAAAAAATAAGCGCCATTCCTATCACCGCACGGATCATAAAATTCACTGCCATGTACAAAACTTTCTTTCCCAGTTGTCCCGCTCCCTTTCTTTTTACGTATTACCTTTTTACTTTAATACTTTTTATAAATTATTTTATTCTATATCATCACCCATTATTACATCGTATTCTTAATAGAACATCATCCGTACTTCTGTTCGCAGCGCCGCAAAAAAAGACCGACAATGAACTTTTTTTCAATCTATTTATCGCAAACTTCTAACGATTGAAAAATCAGTTCATTATCGATCTTTTCACACAGATTAAACTATTTATCAACAATGTTTTCTCTGTTTTTATTTGTTTTCCACATCATCTGATACGTTATCTTCTGAATTATCCACTATAATTTCAGATGTATTTTCCGGCGAGTCGTCCTCTTCTTTGATTTCAACTTCTTCACCGTCAATTTCCGCTGAAGCTGTTCTTACTTTTGCTACACTTGCCACTCTTTCTTTCTCAGGAAGATTAATCAATTTTACTCCTGATGTTATTCTTCCATATTGAGAAATATCAGAACATTTCATTCGGATTACGATTCCTTCTGTATTGATGATCATGATCTCGCTTTCTTCATCTACAGCTTTCATACCGACTACATTTCCGGTCTTTTCCGTAATCTTATAGCATTTCACGCCTTTTCCGCCGCGATTTTGTTTTGTGAATTCTTCCATACTTGTACGTTTTCCCATACCTTTTTCCGAAACAATCAGCATATCTTTGCCCTGACTGCTCATCTGCATACCGATGATTTCATCATTATCGCTCAAATTCATTCCTCTGACACCCATAGAAACACGGCCTGTGGAACGAACGTCTTTTTCGTTGAACCGGATACACTGTCCATATTTTGTAACAAGAAGAATATCCTGTGCATTATCTGTTACTTTTACTTCGATTAAAAGATCGTCTTCCCTTAATGAGATTGCCGCAAGTCCGGTCTTTCTCACGTTCATATAATCTTGGATCGGAGTCTTTTTAACAAGACCTTTCTTTGTTGCCATAAACAGATACTTTCCGTCTTCATATTCTTTGATCGGAATTGTCGCCGTAATTTTTTCATCCGGCATAAGCTGAAGTAAATTAATAACAGCCGTTCCTCTTGCCGTTCTTCCAGCTTCCGGTATCTCATATGCTTTCAGCCTGTACACACGACCTTTATTTGTGAAGAACATAATATAATGATGGCTCGTTGTAACAAATAATTCTCTTATAAAATCTTCTTCAAGCGTCTGCATTCCTTTAATTCCTTTGCCACCTCTGTTCTGGCTCTTGAACGTATCCATGCTCATCCGCTTAATATATCCCATATTTGTCACAGTAATGACAACATTTTCTCTCGGAATCAAATCCTCCATCGAAATGTCAAATTCATCATAGCCGATATGAGTTCTTCTTTCATCTCCGTATTTTTCGGAAATAACAAGAATTTCTTTTCTTATAACTCCGAGAAGAAGTTTTCTGTCCGCAAGAATTGCCCTATATTCTTCGATTTTTTTCATCAATTCAGCATATTCCGCTTCCAGTTTTTCTCTTTCCAAACCTGTAAGAGCACGCAGACGCATATCCACGATTGCCTGTGCCTGCACTTCTGAAAGATCAAATCGAGAGATCAACTCTGCTTTTGCTTCCTGAACATTTTTCGATCCACGAATAATCTTGATTACTTCGTCAATATTATCTAAGGCAATGAGCAATCCCTGCAAAATATGAGCTCTTTCTTCCGCCTTATTCAGATCGTATTTTGTTCTTCTTGTAACAACTTCTTCCTGATGCTTTAGATAATATTTCAGCATATCAAGAATGTTCATGACTTTCGGCTCATTATTTACAAGTGCAAGCATGATCACTCCGAACGTATCCTGAAGCTGTGTATGTTTATAAAGTTGATTTAGAATAACATTTGGATTTACATCACGGCGAAGTTCGATACAGATACGCATTCCTTCCCTGCTTGACTGATCGCTTAAATCCGTAATTCCATCTACTTTTTTGTCTCTTACAAGTTCTGCTATTTTTTCAATAAAAAGTGCGATTTCCGGTCCTGTAGATAAAGAATCTAAAACATATACTTTCCTGCCGGCATGATTCTGTTCATAAATGTCCTTAGCGATAACAGCACTGTTATATGTACCGGACAGAGTACTTGTAATGGTGATACAAAAGACAACATCAGCATCGCCAAACGCATTCTCCCATTCGTGAGGACTTGGACTTGATGTCGATGTCTTCCCTTTATAAGAAGAAAGATCCTCCTGCATAGCTGTAAGATCAATCTTATCATCATCTACGTAATCGTTCTCCCCTACGATTACATGAAGCGGAACAATTCCGAAATCTATATCAGGTAAAGCTAAAAGATTTGCAGATGAATCTGCAACGATTTTCATTTTCATATGTAACCTCCGTGAATAGTTTTAAATACTTTTATATCGGTTTTTAAAAAACTTATCAAAAAGTATAGTAAACCATACACATGTGTTTGTCAAGGTATTAAATAACTTTATTGCGGTTTTTTTATAGCTGGTATATAATAACAAATTACGGGAGTAGCGTTAGCTACGGAGTAATTCGTGACATCAAGTTAGAGGCAAAGTCAGAAAGAAGGAATGTATTATGAAATTTTCAGCCAGAGACTATAGAATGCCAAGATATAAAGAAATTCCCAATGTAGGACTTTATCTTGAGCAGACAGTAAAGTACATTAATGAATGTTTAGCACCAATAGAAATTTCGATTACACCATCCATGTTAAGTAATTATGTAAAGAAGGGATATATTGACCGGCCGGTAAAAAAACAGTACTATGCGGATCAAATAGCATATGCTATTTATATTGTAATTATAAAGCAGGTTCTTTCCATGGATAATATAGCATCCCTTTTCGTTTTACAAAAAGCAACCTATACGTTACCGGTTGCTTATGATTATTTCTGTTCAGAATTGGAAAAGACACTCGTAGCTATATTTGAAAATAAAGAAGAGCCAATGAAAGATATGGGCGATATTCCGTTCGAAAAAAAGATGCTTCATAGTGTAATTGTAGCGGTATCGCATATCATTTATTTAAATGACTGTTTTAAAAACAATTTACAGGACAATGCTTCTGATTTTATAAGACAAATGAAATGAGCATATGTCAATTGTATTATTGACATATGTCCATAATAGGTGTAATATAGAGAAAAGATTGTGAAAGGAGTATCCTATGCCAAGACCGATAAAGTGCAGAAAAGTCTGCCATTTTCCAGATATATTGGAATTTCGACCATCCAATGAAAATGGAGGAAGAGGGGAGGAAGATGAAAAAGAGGTGATTCTTCTGACAGTAGATGAATATGAAACGATTCGTCTTATAGATAAAGAAGGATACAGCCAGGAACAGTGTGCAGGCTTTATGCAGATTGCAAGAACGACTGTTCAGAGAATCTATGAGATCGCCAGAAAGAAAGTGGCAGATGCAATCATAGATGGACATCCTCTTCGAATTGAAGGAGGAGATTTCCAGATCTGCGATGGTAAAAGTAGTAAATGTGGTCTGGGTGGATGCTACAAACAAGAATTTTATCAAAAGTATGCAACAGAAAAAGGAGAAGGTATAATGAGAGTAGCAGTAACATATGAGAACGGACAGATTTTTCAGCATTTTGGACATACAGCGGAATTTAAAGTTTATGATGTACAGGATGGAAAAGTAATCCATTCTGAAGTTGTAGATACGAATGGAAGCGGACATGGCGCATTAGCCGGTGTTCTGAATGCATTAAAAGCGGATGTTCTGATTTGTGGTGGAATCGGAGGAGGAGCGCAGATGGCTTTATCAGCGGCAGGAATTAAGCTTTATGGAGGCGTTTCCGGTGATGCAGATGAGGCTGTGGAAGCTTTTGTGAACGGAACGTTAGATTACAACCCTGATGTAAAGTGCAGTCATCATGATCATGAACATGGAGAAGGACATACCTGTGGCGAGCATGGATGTGGAAGCCACAGCTGCCATTAAGAAGAATAGCAAAAAGTAATAGTACGAAAGGATGTGCCAAGGTAATGTAGAAGTTACCGCAGCACATCCTTTTGTGTTATGTGATTCTCATATTGATTATTTCTTACTTGCCGAAAATAATGAATTGAACGTATAATACTCCCATCTTTTTGTAACTGTCAAAGATGAGAGTATACTTAATTTATTGAGAAGAGTCAATTATATAACTGACATATGCTGTAAATAGAAGTAAAAAAGCGTAATAAAGTAAATCAACTTTTCTGTGATATCATCACGGAAGCAAGCACTTATTTGGGGTATATTAAGTTCAAATAGGAGAAGGAGTTGAAAAATATGACATCTATAAATATAAATAAAGAAAAGTTTGGACAATTAATTCATAAGGAAAAACCGGTTTTGGTTGATTTCTGGGCACCGTGGTGTGGTTATTGCCGTAGAATTGGAGCAGCTTATGAAAAAATAAGTGAAGAATACAGCGATATACTTGTTGCTGGAAAAGTAAATATTGATGAAGAACCGCAGATTGCAGAAGCTGAAAAGATTGAGGTGATTCCTACGTTGGTTTTATATCGAAATGGAAAGGCAGTAGATTCTATTGTTGCACCTGAATCAAAAATAATGATAGAGAATTTTATTAATGAAGCATTGGAAAAATAAAAGGAGGACTGCTGTATGAATGAAAATCATGTTTACGATATGATTATCGTGGGGGGAGGACCTGGAGGGTATACTTCAGCATTATACGCAGCCAGAGCAGGATTTGATACAATTGTTTTAGAAAAATTATCTGCAGGTGGTCAGATGTCATTGACCTGGCAGATTGATAACTATCCTGGTTTTGAAAATGGAATTGACGGATTTTCATTGGCAGAGAAAATGCAAAAACAGGCGGAAAAATTTGGCGCTAAAAGTGAATATGCTGAAGTTTTTAATATGGATTTAACAGGAAAGCTTAAGAGAGTAGAAACTAGTTCGGGAATTTATATTGGGAAAACAGTAGTGATTGCTACTGGAGCAAATCCAAGAGAACTTGGTCTCGCTAAAGAAAAAGAATTGATAGGTCATGGGGTTGCTTATTGTGCCTCCTGTGATGGTATGTTTTATAAAGATAAGATCGTGGTGGTTGTTGGTGGTGGAAATTCTGCTGTATCAGATGCTGTTCTTTTAAGTCGAATTGCTAAGAAAGTCATCATTGTTCATCGAAGAGATACATTACGTGCAACGAAAATCTACCATGACCAGCTGTTGAAAACTGAAAATATAGAGTTTCGATGGAACAATACAGTAAATGAACTGATTTATGGAGAACGATTGACTGGTGTGCGGTTGAAAGATACAGTTACAGGAGAAGAAAACATTATAGAATGTGACGGCCTGTTTGTGAGTATAGGAAGAAAACCGACAACAGATTTTTTAGATAATCAGATAGAACTGGATAATAAAGGATATATTGTGGCAGGTGAAAACACTGAAACGAGTATTCCGGGTGTTTATGCTGTAGGAGATGTCAGAACAAAGTTACTTCGTCAGATAGTAACAGCAGTTGCAGATGGTGCTATGGCAGTACATATGGCAGAAAAGTATATGGACCTGACTGTAGCAATGTCGAACCCCTATCTACCGTGTTAGATTCAGATGTTTCTGTAATTTCTGTTAATGCATCTAGGTCAATAGATGTTTTATCATCTGAATAATACCATGTAATCACCAGGCGGTCATTATACACATATATCTTATCTACAAAATATTCAAGCATCTGATTTCGTGTATCTTCATCGTCATAATCTGCTTTCGCATACATTTCAAAATATTTCTTTATACTGTTTTCATCTTCAACAAGTGCCTGTTTCAACTTTTCAGTTTCAATGGCTTCTTCAATGCCCGTCTTTTTTGTTCTCTACACAAACAAAAGAGTTCAACGAAATCTTGGGGTGCTTACACCACTGGAATTCCATGAACAAAAACTAAAAAACGTTGCATAAATAACCCGGTACATAAACTGTACCGGGGAAGAAAAAATTTTCGTTATTTAATTTGTCTACTTGACGGGTAGCACACCAAAACACTAGCTTTTTCTGGCTGCAGTTTTCTAAAAAAGTGCAACCAAAAATGCAACCCACATTTGGCAACTGCCCAATGGGCAGTGCCAAGAATGTTAATTTTGGGATTTTAAATTAAGATATACATGAAAAAAGAGAACAGCTTTCGCCATTCTCTTTTCTCCAAACTGGAAGTTGTCATTTTCCTGTACTTATAATTTTTCATCAAAGTGGTTGCATCATCTCAAGAATGATTCCATCCGGGTCTCTGAAATAAAAAGCTCTGCTTTCCCCAAATCCATCTGCCCTAAAATCGAAATACTGCGGTTCAGACAAGCACTCCACATGATTTTCGATAAGGGTTTTGTAAACAAAATCAATGTCATCCGTGTAAAAGCATACTTCTGAGATAGATGTCGTAAACAAGTC
>ENA-OOWO01002532-OOWO01002532.1-human-gut-metagenome-genome-assembly--contig:-NODE-2532-length-10455-cov-2.295481_pt1 | contig 10455 bp, 7 predicted proteins | sample MGYA00241579_ERZ501327 | MGnify/ENA primary metagenome ERZ501327 (study PRJEB25962, sample SAMEA2042836) | human gut metagenome | biome: human gut; feature: human-associated habitat; material: faeces...
CTTTTTTATTTGGGTTTCCGGATTTTCTAACCTGTCCCTTTTTGGAATTGTGGAATGTTTTTGTACAATTTGTTCTTTTACGCACTTTTAACATACGAAGAAAACGCCAATTCTTTCTGAACTGGCGCTTTTCTACCTATATACATTCTCTCGCTTCTGTTTCTTCTTCCAGCAGGTTCTCCATGCTTTTCAGGCTGATGTACAGGGTTGATGTGTTATGAAGTAGTGCTGATACGGTTGGCTGTAGGATTCCGGTGACGCCGAGTATGATGAGGGCGGTGTTGAATCCTACGATGTTGCGGTAATTTTTGTGAATTCGTTTCATTAATTTATTACTGATCAGCTTCAGTGTTACGATCTCGCTCAAGTCGTCGCCGCTCATAGTCACGTCTGCGATTTCGCGGGCGATCTCTGCGCCGTCGCTGATTGCGATTCCGATATCTGCTGCGGATAGTGCCGGTGAATCGTTGATTCCGTCTCCGATCATGATGACTTTTCGTCCGGCGGCTTTTTCCTGCTCTACGAAGTTTGCCTTGTCTTCCGGCAATACTTCCGAGTAATATACGTCCACGCCTACTCGTTTGGCGATTGCTTTTGCGGTGCGGTCGCTGTCTCCGGTCATCATGACTACTTTGCTGATGCCTGTTGCCTTCAGATTTTTGATAATCTGTGGTGCTTCTTCTCTCAGCGGGTCTTCGATGCAGATGACTGCTGCCAGTTTTCCTTCGATTGCCATGTACAAATGTGAGTATTCGGATGGCAGTTCTTGGAATTTTTCTGCCATTCCTTCTGGGATCTGGCTCTCTTCATCTTCGAATACGAAATGATAGCTTCCAACGACAACTTTTTGATCATTGATTTTGGAGGAAATGCCGTGTGCCACGATGTACTCTACTTTTGAGTGGAACTCTTCATGGATAAGCCCTTTGTCCTGTGCTGCATTTACAACTGCTTTTGCCATGGAGTGTGGAAAATGTTCTTCCAGGCAGGCGCCGATTCTCAGCAATTCGTCTGGTGTCTTATCGCAGAATGGTACGACATCTACAACTGTCGGCTGTGCTTTTGTCAGTGTTCCTGTCTTGTCAAATACGATGGTGTCTGCTTCTGCCATTGCTTCCAGATATTTTCCGCCTTTAACTGTGACGTTGTAGCTGCTTGCCTCACGGATTGCGGACAATACGGAAATCGGCATGGCCAGTTTCAGTGCGCATGAAAAATCTACCATCAATACAGCCAGTGCTTTTGTTACATTTCTTGTAAGAAGATAGGTAAGACCTGTTCCCGCCAATGTGTATGGAACGAGTTTATCCGCCAAATGTTCTGCCTTGCTTTCCAGTCCGGATTTGAGTTTCTCGGATTCTTCGATCATCGTCACGATCTTCTCAAATTTACTTGATCCATTTGCCTCTCTTACACGTATAGTAAGCTCGCCTTCTTCTACAACCGTTCCGGCATACACTTCTCCATTTTCTATCTTGCGTACTGCCACGGACTCTCCAGTCAAAGACGCCTGGTTGACCATTGCCTCGCCTTCCACAACTGTTCCGTCAAATGGAATTACATTTCCCATGTGGATGCGTATCCGGTCGCCGCTCTTTACAGATGAAAATGGTACTAATACTTCCTGACCGTCGCTGACAAGCCATACTTTGCTGATGTTCAGTGACATGCTTCTTGCCAGGTCACCAACGGATTTCTTGTGTGTCCACTCTTCCAGTATTTCGCCGATTCCAAGCAGGAACATGACGGATCCTGCAGTTGCGATATCTCCGCGGAACATAGATACTCCGATTGCGGTCGCATCCAGTACCGGTACTTCAATCTTGCCTTTTGCCAGTGTACGCACACCCATCCAAAGATATTTCACAGATTTTACTGCTGTAATACATGCTCTGACCGAATATGGCAAAAATAATTTATTTCCATAATGATAGATTACAGTTTCAACTAACTTATCCCAATATTCCTGATTCAGTTCGCGTCCGGAATTCTGTGCATAATTTTCCGGAATGTCAACTTCCTCATAACGGAATGTTTGAAGCAGTTTGATTACTTTCTCTCTGTCGCCTTTGTAACAGATCGTAAAGTCTCCCGTGCGGTTCTGTACTTTTGCAGATGTAATCATATCCTGGGATTCCAGATAATATTGCATCCGGTCTGCCTGCTCAAATGTCATTCTGTACTGTACAGCATGGGCACGGATCCTGCCTTTAATCTCATGCTTGATTACAAATTTCATGTATATTTTCCTTCTTTCCCTGCTTTCTTCCTTCTCTGCTTACCTCGCAGTGATTCGCTCGCAGTGGTTCGCTTGCTGTGGTTCGCTTGCTGTTGATTCTCTTACAACTTGTCAAGACACCTGCAGTCTTAACCACAGGTGTCCTGATTTTTCCTTACATTTTTATAATTATCACAATAATTTTTATGCTAGTTCTCCTTGAACTACCCTGCTGTCTGACTTAGCTGTCTTACTTACCTGTCTGACTTTGCTGTCTTATCTGCGTTCTTACTCGGCTGTCTCTTCAGCAAAATCTGTCTCATCAGCTTCTGCTGCTTCCTCTGCTTCTTCAGCCTCTTCTGCTGCTACTGCCTCTGCGTACTCCTGCTCTTCTTTTGCTGCTCTGTCTTCGTTGATCTGCTGTGCTTCTGCATAAATATCCTCAGCATTCTCCTGAATTGCGGAAGCTGTTTTCATTACACATGCCTTTGCACGTAAAACGGCTGCTGTGCAGTTTGTGTATAATTTCTTTGCATCTTTACTTGTAAGAATCTTGATACCTGCTGTACCGAAAGCTACTCCTGCTGCAAAGATTCCTGTTTTTTTACCGTCAAATTTAATCATTGATGTATCCTCCTGTTGTGATTTTTAATTTATTGTAACCACTCAGCATCCTTTCGGTGCTGAACAGTTATGAACTGTTTTCAGATAAATATGATGGGCAAACGCATTATTGCGACATCAGCTTATTTATATTTCATGTATTATACAGCCAAAATTCTCATATTTCTACTTTTTTCTTCTTGTTGAGAAATGTTCTCATTTCAGACATGTTAAGAAGGTTACCGGAAACCGTATTGCCAAAAGAGCGTAAAAAACTGAAGAAATATAAGAAAGCCACCGGAAATTATACTCTTCAGTATTTCCCGGCGGTCATCAGTTCGTTCTCTATTTAAATTTTTACTTGTTTTCAATGTTTAAAATCACAGGAATTTACGAACATCCGCTCGATTTCCTGTTTGTCAATGTATCCACAGGCCTTCAGTCCTGTCAGGACTACATTGTTAAAACTGTCTTTTGATAATTTCTGGACTGTATTATCATCCAACTCGATGGTACATACACTTTCATCTTTACAATCCGGATTTCTCACGATTTTATACATATTTCTTCTGCTGATTGCACCAATTTCTTCCAAAAGATTTACCATACGGTAAACCGTAGCTGATCCGATGCCCGGATCCAGGCGGGATGCATTGTAATAGATTTCTTTACAGCAGGAACACTCATTTTCAAGAATGACTTCCAACAGCATTCTTCTCTGTTTGGTAATCCTGCATCCTCGCTTCTTTAATTCCTGGATTACAACATCTTTCTGCATTCGGGTTCTCTGGTAATTGGGCTCTTTACAATTTTCCTGTCTCTGTAATGCTGCTGCTCCCAAAATCACATCATCCTTCCGCTTGTTAATTTCTGTTTCCTGACATATGGCTGCTGTTTGGCATCAGGTTTCAGTAATATGCCTGATTCTCAATGGCACCCTCTGCAGTGGCTGCAGTCTCCGCCACATGATGACTTGCCGCTTTTTTTGTCTCTGACGATTCCTCTTATGATCAGTCCGACAATTAAAATCAAAATTGCTCCTACAATCAATGTTCCCATAAATGACACCTCCTGCTTTATATCATTATCATACACATATAATCACTATACTGCAATCTGATAATCAGCAGTCCACTAACTGTGAAGATACGTTACTGTTCACTTCGTTCTCAGTAACACGCTCCGCGATGAAAAAGGTATGAAACAGTTGCAATTCTGTTTATCAGAACCCGCACCACCAGATGGGACGCAGGCTCTGATCTTATTACTGTTTTATCTGGCTTTTGCCATACCCTTTACATTTACATTAAGGCTGCTGCTTTCCTTATAAGGTCTGAACAGCAGATATAAAAATCCGATGATAATTGCGAATGCAACCACTGTCCAGATACCGAAACCACCGCCTGTAACCAGTGTACCGATCTGATAGATACACAGAGACACAAGATATGCAAGTCCACACTGATATCCGATTGCAAATAAAAACCATTTTGTATTGTTCATCTCTCTCTTGATCGCACCCATAGCTGCGAAGCAAGGAGCACAAAGAAGGTTGAATACCAGGAAGCCGTAAGCTGCGATCGGTGTCATGGCTGCTGCCAGGTTACCCCAGATCTCAGCACCGTCTTCTGCAACTTCTGCGAATCCATAAAGCATACCAAATGTAGCTACTACATTCTCTTTTGCGATCAGACCTGTAACAGCTGCAACTGCCATCTTCCATCCTTCGCCGGCTTTTGTCCAGCCAAGAGGTGCAAAGATCCATGCGATTGCTGTACCGATCTTAGAAAGGATACTCTCGTTAAGTTCTTCAACCATACCGAAGCTTCCGCCTTCCCATCCGAAGCTCATTAAGAACCACAGAATGATTGTTGAAAGAAGGATGATTGTTCCGGCTTTCTTAATGAAGGACCAGCCTCTTTCCCACATACTTCTTAAGATATTGCTGACTGTTGGCCAGTGGTATGCAGGAAGCTCCATAACGAACGGAGCCGGATCACCGGCAAACATTTTTGTTTTCTTTAAGATGATACCGGAGCAGATAATTGCTGCAATACCGACAAAGTAACAACTTGTTGCAACCCATCCGCTGTTTCCGAAGAATGCACCTGCGATCATGGCAATGATCGGAAGTTTAGCTCCGCAGGGAACGAATGTAGTTGTCATGATTGTCATCTTTCTGTCACGGTCATTCTCGATCGTACGGGAAGCCATAACACCTGGAACACCGCATCCACTGCCGATAAGCATTGGAATGAAGGATTTACCTGAAAGACCGAATTTACGGAAAATTCTGTCCATGATAAATGCTACACGAGCCATGTAACCACAGGACTCAAGGAATGCAAGGAATGCAAACAGTACAAGCATCTGAGGTACGAAACCGAGAACAGCTCCCACACCGGCTACAATACCGTCAAGGATCAGTCCCTGTAACCATGCTGCACAGCCAATCGCATTCAGTCCGGATTCAATTGCCGGAGGAATGATCTCACCAAACAGAACATCGTTTGTCCAGTCAGTTACGAAAGCACCAACTGTAGTTACAGATACATAATATACGATAAACATTACAACTGCAAAGATCGGCAGTGCCAGCCATCTGTTGGTAACAATACGGTCGATCTTATCAGATGTAGAAAGCTTATCTTTTCTTGCCTTAGTCACACACTGACCAATGATAGAAGAAATATAAACATATCTCTCGTTTGTGATAATACTCTCTGTATCGTCGTCAAACTCATCTTCCATTTCTTTGATCTCGGCAGATACATTTACGGATGTATTCATCTGCTCAATAATCTTGTCATCTCTTTCGAGAAGCTTGATCGCGAAGAATCTCTTCTGTTCTTCCGGTACCACACCGGTCAGTTTATTCTCAACTGCTCCGATGATCTCTTCTGCTTTATCGCAGAATTCATGGACAGGTGTTACTTTCCTATGGCTCTGGGCAATGGAAACTGCCTTGTTTGCAGCTTCTGTGATTCCAGTTCCCTTCAGAGCAGAAATAGTAACAACTTCACAGCCAAGTTTCTTTTTCAGTTTATCAATATGTATTGTATCACCGTTTTTCTCTACGATATCCATCATGTTAACTGCCATGATGACCGGAATCCCAAGTTCCAGAATCTGTGTTGTAAGATACAGGTTACGTTCAATATTGGTACCATCAACGATATTGATGATCGCATCCGGTTTTTCCTGAAGAATGTAATTTCTTGCAACTACCTCTTCAAGTGTATATGGTGATAAAGAATAAATACCAGGTAAGTCAGTGAGGACCACATCCTTGTGTCCCTTCAGCTTACCCTCTTTTTTCTCGACAGTTACACCTGGCCAGTTACCTACAAACTGATTTGAGCCGGTCAGTGCATTGAATAATGTCGTTTTACCGCAGTTCGGATTACCTGCGAGTGCAATTTTTACTGACATAATCTCTCTCCTCTGATTTCTTGATCTCTTTTATTTTGATCGCTTTATCCAATCTTTCTGCTGTTGATATCACACTCAACAGTTATTAGTCATCACTAATACTTAGTTTTTATTAACTATTAGATGGCACTAATTGTTAGAAAGACCTAACATGATGTCAAAAAAATTATTCCACTACAATCATTTCGGCATCTGCTTTACGTAAGGATAATTCATATCCTCTTACAGTTACTTCTACAGGATCTCCCAGAGGTGCAACTTTTCTTACATAAATTTCCACGCCTTTAGTGATTCCCATATCCATGATTCTTCTCTTGACCGGACCTTCACCGGTAAGCTTCTGGACTTTAACGGTCTCTCCAACATGAACTTCTTTTAATGTCTTCAAGTTTCTTTCCCTTCTTTCCCCGGAGCGTGTCTGAAAAATCATTTCCACAATCTGCACGCTCTAGAATTTTATTTTTCTTTCAGGAAGAAATTATGGTTCAGACCATAATCTTGCTTGCCATATCTTTTCCAATGGCAACCCTGGATTCTTTAACATTAACGATCAGGCTTCCGTTAATCTCAGAAACAACTGTGACAACTCCTCCTACTACGAAGCCAAGCTCCTCAAGATGTCTCTTCACTTCTTCTTTGCCTCCGATCCTTTTGATTGTAAAAGGTTCACCGGCATTTACCATTGATAACGGCATTTCTTCATCCCTTCCTTTGCATTTAATAAGTGATAAACATTATCTTTATCATGTGGTTAGTGTATTCTAATTTTGGTTAGATGTCAATAACTTTAATGAAATTCTTAATGATAAAGTTTTTCAGTTTAAAACATCAATAATTTTTCTCATTAATTCATCACTATATTATGCAATATATACAAAAAGTATTTATCAGCAACGTGCTTCGAGAATACCGTTGAGTGCATTTCCGCTGCTGGTATGGCAGCGCACAATATCTGTAGAAGCGCCAACCTCGTCCAGTGCGCATTTTACCATCTTATGGGATACAGTATTTGTAAAAAGTACCAGAAGATCCGGACATCCTATCTTTTTTCCGAAGTCGGCTTCCATCTGTGTAAATACTTTACATTTGCATTTATAAGATTTGCAGATTTTTTTGTACTGTCCTACCATTCTGTCATGTCCGCCTACGATTACAATACTCATGTATTATCCTCCTTTTGTTCTTTTAGATATATTAATATGGGGATTGGAAAGTATTTATCCCTTGCCTGATAATCGGGCATTGATAATACTTTGGGTATGGTTAACTTTCTCTAACTGTAAGTTAGTATAAACTAACATAGGTTGCTTGTCAATATCTTCATGAAAATTTTTGCGAAATTCAACCATATCGTGAAGCAATTATTTAGTCAATCGGATATTCGCAACCTCCGCAGGAGAATTACTTGATTCGGTAAAAAAAAACTGCCATACAGTAATCATAACTGTACAGCAGTCTTTATATATTTGTTATTATCTGTTATTTTTCAGAATTGCAATCATCATTCCGGCAATGCCACATGATCCAGTATTCCGGTAAGATGTGCGATGGTTATCCCGTAATTGGTCACAGGTACCTGTTGCTTCTTTGCCCTGTCGATGCGGTACATCACATATTTCCGGTTAAACATACATGCTCCGCACTGGATGATCAGATCATATCCGGTAAGGTCATCCGGAAAATCGGTTCCGCTTACCAGCTCTACCTGCAGGTTTTCTCCAAATCGTTTTTTCAGCATCCGGGGAATTTTCACTCTGCCAATATCCTCTTTCAGAGGTGCATGTGTGCAGCATTCGGCAATCAATACATGAGAAGTTTCTTTCAGACTGTCAATTGCTTTTGCTCCCTCTATGTAGTAAGAAAGATCTCCCTTGTATGCCGCAAACAGTACAGAAAAGGAAGTAAGCATGCTCTCTTTTGGTTTGTTCTCATAGATGTATGGGAACACCTGAGAATCTGTGATGATCAGCTTCGGTGGTCTGGAAAGAGTCTGCAATGCAGCCGGATACCGGTCAGTAGTCACACTCATTATGAGACATCTTTTATCCAGCAGTTCTCGTAGAGTCTGTACCTGGGGCAGGATCAGCCGTCCCTTTGGTGCCTGGATATCCTGTGGCATTACAAGGAGTACCAGATCATCTTTGGAAACCAGATTCCCGGTGATCATTCTGTTACCGTAGCCTTCCGGGATTTTTTCTGCCAGAAGCTCTTTTAATTTCCGGATTCCCTCTCCCGTTTCAGAACTGACAGGACAGACCGTTTCTCCTGTATTTTTCTGAATCATCTGAATCAGATATTCTTTTTGTTCCTGTGTATATAGATCAGCTTTACCAAGCACCGGAATTACCGGTGTCTGCCGTTTCTTAAAATAGTTATACCATTTTAATTCCTGTGCCATTTCATCCTCGCAGAAAAGGATGATCGCCAGTTCAGTTTTCTGTGCAGCCAGACTGGTTTTTTCTATTCGTAATGCACCCAGTTCTCCTTCATCATCAAATCCTGCCGTATCGATGAGGATACAGGGACCAAGAGGATAGATTTCCATTGGTTTATATACAGGATCTGTGGTAGTTCCGGCAACATCCGCAACAATCGATACTTTCTGTCCGGAAAAAGTATTGATAAATGAGGATTTTCCACTGTTGGTTTTGCCAAAGATTCCTATATGCAGACGGTTTCCGGAAGGTGTTTCGTTCAATGTCACTGCCATATTAATCCCTTCTTTCAGGTGTTGTTATTGATTGTTAAAAGTGCAGAGAATGTCAGAATCGGAAATCTCTCTGTCCGTTTACAATATCTGCAAGGTGTTCCTCTGTGAGTTTCCTTATCTTTTCGCCCGGGATATTTTCCAGTTCTTTTTGAATCAGCTCCAGTCCGACTTTTTTCGTCTCAGGGCTTGCATAATCCTGGAGATATTCCATCAATGTCATCAGCGCATTGGGATGGCAGCAGTTGGAAATCTGTTTACTTTTGCACAAAGACATAAAACGGTCACCTGTTCTTCCTGCTCTGTAACAGGCAGTACAGAAGCTTGGGATATCTCCCATACCCATCAGCCAGTTAACGATTTCATCCAGAGATCTCTGGTCACTGACGTCAAATTGTGCAGATGTCACTTCATCTTCTGTTTCAGGAACGTCATACCCGCCAACACTTGTCCTGGAGGCACCGCTGATCTGAGAAACTCCCAGAGGAAGTACTTTTTCACGAACTGCTTTACTTTCTCTTGTGGAAATGATCATTCCCGTATATGGCACAGCAATCCGGATCAGTGCACAGATTTTGGCAAAAATTTCATCACTGATACTGTTATCAAAAGCAGAAGGATCAATATCATCCGCATGTTTGATACGAGGCACACTGATAGTATGAGGACCTACTCCATGAACTGCCTCAAGATGTTCCGCATGCATCAGAAGCCCGGCAAACTCATACCTGTAAAGTTCAAGACCAAATAATACACCCAGTCCTACATCATCAATGCCGCCTTCCATTGCGCGGTCCATTGCTTCTGTATGATAGGCATAGTTATGTTTCGGACCTGTTGGATGAAGTGTTTCGTAACTTTCTTTATGATAAGTCTCCTGAAAAAGAATGTAGGTACCGATTCCTGCATCTTTTAATTTCCTGTAATTTTCCACAGTTGTGGCCGCAATATTTACATTGACACGTCGGATGGCACCGTTCTTATGTTTAATGCTGTAGATTGTCTGGATGCATTCCAGAATGTACTCAATGGGATTATTAATCGGATCCTCTCCGGCTTCAATAGCAAGACGTTTATGTCCCATATCCTGAAGAGCAGTTACTTCTTTTACAATTTCTTCCTGAGTAAGTTTTTTGCGGGCAATATGCTGATTTTTCTTATGATACGGACAGTACACACAGCCGTTTACGCAATAGTTGGAAAGATACAGAGGGGCAAACAGAACGATTCTGTTTCCGTAGAATTCTTTCTTGATCTCCGCTGCCAGATCATACATATCCTGAATCTTCTCAGAAATGGGACAGGCAAGAAGGACAGAGGCTTCTCTGTGGGTAAGTCCTTTACATTCTTTTGCCTTCGCAAGGATCTGGTCGATCAGCTCCACATTTTCTTTGTTTGCATCTGCATATGCAAGGGTTTCTCTGATCTCTTCGTCGGAAATAAATTCCTCTGCTTTTAATGATTTTGGATTATACATAGATTGGTTTCCTTTCTT
>ENA-OOWO01002533-OOWO01002533.1-human-gut-metagenome-genome-assembly--contig:-NODE-2533-length-10454-cov-2.371959_pt1 | contig 10454 bp, 6 predicted proteins | sample MGYA00241579_ERZ501327 | MGnify/ENA primary metagenome ERZ501327 (study PRJEB25962, sample SAMEA2042836) | human gut metagenome | biome: human gut; feature: human-associated habitat; material: faeces...
TCCACTTTCAAACAATTTCTCGCTTGATACCTGATCAGAAGGATCAATATCCAGCCAATCATTACAAGCGCTTAATGACAGCAACAAGGTAACACCTATTATAGCAAAATTATATTTTTTCATATCCGTTGTTTTTAGAAACCTAAATTTAAAGAGAAAGTAAATGTACGTGCATAAGGATAAAAGAGACCTCTTTCTTGATGAATAGAAGAAATACGAGCAATATTATTCATATTAAATTGTACACGCAACATACTGAGATTGATAGGAGCAAGCAACTTATTGCTAAACTCATAGGCCAAAGTAAATGAATTAAATTCGAGTGTATTATTATCCTGCACGAAACGAGAAGTCGGTCGTGTCGTTTGGTAACGGTCTTTTATTGATTTCAGCATAGTTACATCTCCCGGCTGTTTCCATCTGTCAGTCAATACCCGTTTATCTGCATTGACTTCGTAAATATTCACATTTTCGACCTTGTTTACCAACGTGCTATTATACAGCTGCCCGCCACATTCGTATTTGAAAGTAGCATACATAGTGAATTGCTTATAACGTAGATTTACACCAAAAGCTCCTTGTGCAGTAGGTTCCGTATCGCCTATGATCACCTGATCCGATGAATTCCAATCGGAAGTAATTGTTCCATCTTTCTTCAGAAAAGTCTCTTGACCATCCGAAGGATTAATACCTAATGACTGCATTCCCCAAATGGAAGTCAACGAACCGCCCTCTACGTATTGAAGATAGGTGTCAGCGTATGCCGCATCACCCTTGTTATAACCGGTATCATAATTGGCGTATTTATCCATCACACGTCTGTTATACTCTTTCATGCTATCGGAAATCTTCGTAATCTCATTCTCGTTATGGGCAAGATTAGCGAAAACAGCCACATACCACTCTTTTGTATTTAGCAGAGTGCTTCTCAACTGGACCTCAAAACCCTTATTTACTACTTCACCGATGTTGTCTTTATAGGAAGTAAAACCAGTAGAACTGGGCAATGTCACACTATTCACCAAGTCTACTGTCTTTTTATGATAGTATGAGAAGTCCATCTGAATCAGACCATTGAAGAGATCCAAATCTACACCAAAGTCCATATTATGGGTTTTTTCCCATCCCAGCCCTCTGTTACCTAAAGCCATCAGATTGGCACCTAAACCAGTCTTAAACCAATTGTCGGTAACAATACTATATATGGTCTGCGAATCATACGGAGAGAAGTTTACCTTTCCTGTCATACCATACGTTCCACGGATTTTAAAACGATTCATCCATTCAAACTGCTTCATGTACTCATAGTTGTGCAGGTTCAACCCTACACCACCGGAGAAAAAAGGAGCGAAACGCTGATCGGAACCAAACTCAGAACTGCCGTCGAAACGAACGGAAGCATCGGCAAGATAGATATTGTCATACGAATAGTTGAACGTTCCCAATGCACCAAACAGACGACTCTTGCTATCTGAATTAGAGGGCAAGCCGGAAAGTTCATTCGCAAAGCCCGGTGAGGAAAGTTCTCCGGAAGGGAAACCTTTATAAGTAAGTCCCATACCGTCTCCAGTGCTTGAAGTGGCATTGATACCCACCAGGAAATTTAAACTGTTCTTTTTTATGTTACGATTGTAAGACAAAGTGGCCGTAGCGTCCCAGCTCAGACTATTCGCTGTTGCAATGTCTAACCATCCAGATATTACATTGGAATTACTCAGCCTATTATCTGCATTTCTCTCCGAACGGGAACGAGGATCGATAAACGTACGCGAATCAGAATTAGACTTCGTCACACTAAACTGTCCTTTCAGAAGCAGGTAAGGATTGATATTCCACAAAAGTTCCGTATTATTAATCAATTCCCAAGACTTGCTGCGATCGTAACTTTGCAATGTAGCTTCATACAAGGGATTTTCATATCCTGATGAACTACCAGTCCAAGGATATGTATCTTTCAGATATTGTCCGTTTTCATCCAAATATTCGTCATATGGTTGCTTTTTAGTATAGCTGGAAAAACTTCCGTAAGGAGACTCTTCGGAGTTGGTATAGGTATAAGAGAAGTAATTTCGCACTTGAAAAGAGCCAAGCCGATAAGACAAAGACAATCCACCAGCCATACGGTCACGAAAAGAACCTTTCATCACACCTTCACCCGAGGTATAAGAAAGGTCTGCTCCCCAACGTAAATTCTCTGTACCACCATCCAGATACAAACTGTGTTTCTGATTGAATACTGTCCGAAGCGGCTTGGAAAGCCAATAAGTATCTCCCCCGCGAGCCACGTTATTCAATTTAGCATTGTAAATTTTATCCAGTGAACTTTGTGCTTCAGCAATATCATTACTTTCAGGATCTGCCTGAAATAGTCCTGCTGCAACTTCCGTCGCCAACTTCTCGCGAGCATTCATCAGATTATAGTCCGTCAAATCGGGAAACTCCAACGTACCGGTAAAATTATAATCCACATTAATTTTTCCCGCTTTCGGAGTAACTGTCGTAATTACCACCACACCGTTTGCGGCACGTGAACCATACATAGCCGTAGCAGCAGCATCTTTCAAAATAGTAATACTTTCGATACGACTTGGATCCATATCATACAACTTCTGCACACTGATCTCAAAACCATCCATGATAAAAGTTGGAAGATTGGGATTGTTTTTCAATGATGTTTTAGAAAGGCTTTCTGCATCCAACTCCGTAGTTCCGATACCAGAACGACCACGGATATACAACTCAGGAACATTATTAGGGTTCGAGCCGGCTAAATTATTTTCCGCAATACGAAATGATGGGTCGAATACCTGCAAAGCTCCCAAAACATTTGTTTTGGAAACCGACATCAACTGATCTGCCGTAACCGTCACAGAAGTACCCGTAAAGCTATTTTTACTGATCTTTGCATAACCGGTTACCACCACCTCTTCCAATTGCTTTGAATCGGGTTTCAACTTAAAGGTATGCACTTTATCAAGATTGAGCTTGCCAGTATGTATTTCCAAAGTTTGCATACCTACAAAGGAAAGACGAATTGTTACATCTCCTTCAGGAAGCCCTAAAGAAAAAGCACCGTCTGCATCAGTCATTGTTCCGATATTTCTTTCTTTTCCCAGTATCAAAACCGTAACTCCCGGTAGTTCGCCACCCTGTTCATCCACCACTTTACCTTCCAACGTACGTGTCTTCTGATCTTTCTTCTTGATGACCACAATACCATCTTTGGTAGCATAAGTGAAACCTTTAGGTGAAAGAACGCGGTCCAGCAATTCCTTCCAAGGCTCGTTGGTAGCTTTTACAGTCACCGGTTCAACTCCTTTAAACATCTGAGAGTTATAAAGCATGTTGATTCCAGCTTTCTGTTTTACCGTGTTTAAAAATGTTTCCATCGGCACATCCTTCAAATCAAGTGTCACTTTCTTCTCATCAGGTGGAAGTGCCCATGCACTGAGAACCATACTCAATGCAAAAAGACATAGCATAAAGACTCTTCTTTTTTTCATAATTTTTAAATCAAAACTCAATATTACTCATTCTCATATATCAATATATTTCTTCCGTTTATTCTATAGTAGATATCGCCGGTTAGTTCTAATGCATTCAGGAAAGTATTGATCGTGCCATATCGCTGCAAGTCACCACTATAAGTCAGGTCGCGCAGAGACTCCTTCTCATAATAGACATGAACATCATACCAGCGCTCGAAGGTTTTCATGATATCGCCCAGCCGTTTGTTGTTGAAAACATATACACCTTGTGCCCAGCCGATATATTCATTGACATCCACCACCCGCTTTTCAATGCCACGGGAAGAGACGACTGCCTGTTCACCCGGCGCCAGCGTAATTGTATTCTGATCGGGTGTCGAGAAATTTACTTTCCCATATACAAGGGTGGTATAGCACGCATCCGCATCATTATAAGCATTGATATTAAATGCCGTACCAAGTACTGTTACTTCTCCGAAACGAGTCCGGACCACAAACGGATGTTCCTCATCCTTTCTCACATCAAAATAGGCTTCACCTTCCAGTGTCACAATTCTGCGCTTTCCGACAAAACGGACCGGATAAAGCAATTTAGAACCGGCATTCAAATGAACAGTGGTTCCATCAGCAAGAAGGACAGTATTCTCTCCTCCCCGTGGTATAACCAGTTCATTTGACTTCACCGGACTTTCATCGACATTTTCTTCTTCGTGTTGTTGTGTTGTGACGGTCGGTCGATATGACAGCACCCCTTTATTGTATTTCACCTGGACGCCGTCTACTATTACATTTATATCTTTCTTTTGTACATCAATAGTGCTTCCATCGGGCAAAGTCAACACTGCCTGTTTGCTACCCGGCTTGATTTGCGCGATACGTGCTTGGGACTCCTCCACTGCCTGATAATGATTTATGGCATAAAAAGAAATTCCTACTGCCAGTACTACCACCGCTGCGGCAGCATACCACCATGACCGGATACGGTGGATCTTTCCAGCGGACGAATTCTCTTTTTGTTGAATTTGTTGAAGGAAATGCTCGTAAGCCTTTTCCGATGAATATTTTTTATACTTATTAAAAGCATCTTTCAATTCCTCACTATCCTGCAATTTCTCATACACGGCTTTCAGTTCCGGATGCATAGATAAACGTTGTTCCAACACCTGCTGCTCTTTGTCGCTTGCATCTCCCAAAAGAGCCTTTTTTATCAAAGAGGCATCTTGATATGTGTTTTCTAACTTTTTCATAATTTTATCTATTTCTAATGAGGATTTTATCTTTGCTTTACTATAATTATACATAACGTCCATAAATGGGTGACAAAAAGATGATTATTTTTTATGAGATACTCTCCGTACGAAAACGGAAAAGAATGAAAAACTATCATTATGACATTATTCAGCAACAAAAATGACATATTTAACAAATCATTCCCTTTTCAGAATCAAAATTCAGCCATCAATAAATGACAATTAGGCATCTTAAAAAATATTTGTTTTTTTTCGTTGCCGCTATTAAAATGATGTATTTTTTAGCTTTTACTAAGGAGTTTGAAACTCATATTTTATCATCATCCGTCACTTTCGGACTTAGCTAATTGATATACAATGCAATAAGACACAGACATGGAACGAACACATATAGCTTACTAAAAATGCTAACCAAGCTTTGTTTACCTGTTAAACATAACGGCTCATCCACTTAAATAAGCCACATCACAGTCACTTCACCCCCACAAAAGCAAGGATGCATAGCCCGGTTTCTAATAAAATATAAGAGCAAGAAGTACAGAATAACTGGAATTTGCCAGCTTCTCGCGTAAGAATTTATAGCTACGGCTTTTCTGAGTTTTAACCGTATTGATGCTGACTCCCAGCCGGGATGCGATTTCATCCCACGAATGTCCCTCTATTCTTAGCAGGATGATACGGCGTTGTTCGGCGGGAAGCTCCTCGATATAGAAATAAAGTTGTCGGATAGCTTCTTCTTTCACAGTCAAAGCATACAACATTTCCTCGTCTTCAAAATCTTCTTCCTGAGGCAAGCCATTCAATATAGAATCATGAATCTGATGGTTGCGGATATACAACAGTGCATTATTATAGCAGGCACGATAAAGATAATTAGTCAGCTCACGGGAGTCGGAAAAAGTACGTTTACCTTCCCACACGGATATAAACACCTCCTGAACCAGATCTTCTACGGCATCGGTGAGGAACAGGATTTTCTCGACATATGAGCACAAGGCCGCATAATAGCGATTATAAAAGTCCCTCCAGATTCCCTTATCTTTCTGGTTGACACCTGCTACTATCAAATCATCTTTATCGCTCATACGGCAACAAGATTAATCAAACAATAAAAGACTCTCTTCAAATTACTGCAAAAACTGGTTATAATAGATATGACTTACAAATATATCTGTTTTTTCAGTATGTAAGTTCACCCCTCATATAAAAAAATAGAATAAAGGGGCATAAAATAAAAAAAGAGCGAATAACTCCGCCCCACCTAAAGAATCCCCCATAAATGGGATTCTTTTTTCTGCATCTCAATTTACCTGTTACCTGAAAACTACTTTTTTCCTAATACCTAATCAAAACAATCTTTTTCCTAAAAACTAATCTTAAAATCTAATACCTTAATTTTATAAACTAATACTACTCTTTTGTTATTACCTTATTTTCTAATACCTAAAAATCTTAGTAGTTTCACAACTACACTGCAAAGGTAGAGGTGTTTTGGAAAACAACAAGAATTCTTATGCTAAAAAACATGTTTTACCTTATTTTTTTGATTTATGTCAAGAGAAAGAGTTGAGGTTGGGTATAAAACATACATCCGAAGGCTGATTTGACACAAATTCTGTCCAAACGCTCCGTTTGTCTTCTATTTCATCACATGGCCCCACACTTTTCCAAGTGACAAAAAGTAAGCCTAGAATGTCGAAAAAGAGCATTTACATCTCTTTTTGAAAGGAATTGAAGCCTTGACATAAAAGAAAAGAAGCCAGAAACGTTACATCTTGCATATTTCCAATCCAAAATTACGGCGATTTTTTGCGCCCGCCCTGCCTCCTCCCCGAAATTTCGGAAGCAAAAACCGGCAGAAGATACAACTCTCGCAACTTTTCCGTAACTTTGCAGCGTTTGATAATAAATAAGGTAGAATGGATTTTAAGTACGATGTAATTGTAATTGGTGCCGGACATGCTGGTTGTGAAGGCAGCCGCTGCTAATTTAGGTTCCAAAACTTGTCTGATCACAATGGACATGAACAAGATCGGACAGATGAGTTGCAATCCGGCAGTAGGAGGAATCGCCAAAGGACAAATAGTACGCGAAATAGACGCACTGGGCGGACAGATGGGATTGGTGACGGATGAAACTGCTATCCAGTTCCGAATCCTGAACCGCTCGAAAGGTCCCGCCATGTGGAGTCCCCGCGCTCAATGCGACCGTGCCAAGTTTATCTGGTCATGGCGTGAGAAACTGGAAAATACTCCCAACCTTCATATCTGGCAGGATACCGTCTGTGAATTGCTCGTTGAAAACGGTGAAGTAGTCGGACTCGTCACTCTTTGGGGTGTCACATTCAAAGCGAAATGTATCGTACTGACCGCAGGAACATTCTTGAACGGACTCATGCACGTAGGCCGCCACCAATTGCCCGGCGGAAGAATGGCAGAACCCGCATCTTACCAGCTGACAGAATCCATCGCCCGACATGGCATTGCCTACGGAAGGATGAAGACCGGCACACCGGTACGAATCGACGCACGCAGCATCCACTTCGATTTGATGGATACACAAGACGGAGAATGCGACTTCCACAAGTTCTCATTCATGAATACCAGTACGCGCCATTTGAAGCAACTGCAATGCTGGACCTGCTATACCAACGAAGAAGTGCACCGAATTCTGCGCGAAGGGCTGCCGGATTCTCCCCTGTTCAACGGACAGATTCAAAGTATCGGTCCGCGCTATTGCCCCAGCATCGAAACCAAGATTGTCACTTTCCCGGATAAAGATCAGCACCAGTTATTTCTCGAACCGGAAGGAGAAACGACACAAGAGTTATATCTTAACGGATTCTCTTCTTCGCTTCCGATGGAAATACAAATTGCAGCATTAAAACAAATCCCGGCTTTCAAAGATCTGGTTATCTACCGCCCGGGATACGCTATCGAATATGACTATTTCGATCCGACTCAATTAAAACATACGTTGGAATCGAAGATTATCAAAAATTTGTTCTTTGCCGGACAAGTAAACGGAACCACCGGCTACGAAGAGGCCGGAGGACAAGGAGCAATAGCCGGAATCAATGCACACATTAATTGCCATGGTGGAGAAGAATTTACGTTGGCACGCGATGAAGCATATATCGGCGTATTAATCGACGATTTAGTTACCAAGGGAGTTGACGAACCTTACCGGATGTTTACTTCACGCGCAGAATACAGGATTCTGCTCCGTATGGACGATGCAGACATGAGACTTACCGAACGGGCATACAAACTCGGATTAGCCAAGGAAGACCGTTATCGGTTGATGAAAAGCAAAAAGGAAGCTGTGGAACAGATTATTTCTTTCGCACGAAATTATTCGATGAAACCGGCACTAATCAACGATGCTCTCGAAAGGATAGGGACAACGCCCCTACGTCAAGGTTGTAAGTTGATAGAGATTCTGAACCGCCCGCAAGTGACAATAGAAAATATAGCAGAATATGTTCCGGCGTTTCAACGCGAACTGGAAAAAGCGACGAGTTCGGATCAAGACCGGAAAGAAGAGATTCTCGAAGCTGCCGAAATCCTAATCAAGTATCAAGGATATATTGATAGAGAGAGAATGATAGCTGAAAAACTAGCACGATTGGAGAGTATCAAGATTAAAGGAAAATTTGACTATTCTACCATTCAGTCCCTTTCCACCGAAGCTCGGCAAAAGTTGGTAAAGATAGATCCGGAAACAATCGCGCAAGCGAGCAGAATCCCGGGAGTCTCTCCTAGCGACATCAACGTGCTGCTGGTGCTTTCGGGACGATAAGCGGCAACGTTTCACGTGAAACAAAGCATTTAAAGAAACGATATAATTCAATGATTATGAGCAAAGAAACACTAATCAAAAGCATTCGGGAAGTACCCGATTTTCCGATTCCCGGAATCCTGTTCTACGACGTCACTACTCTATTCAAAGATCCATGGTGCTTGCAGGAATTATCCAATATCATGTTCGATATGTATAAGGATAAAGGAATCACCAAAGTGGTGGGTATAGAATCAAGAGGCTTTATTATGGGACCGATTCTGGCAACCCGTCTGAACGCCGGTTTCATTCCTATCCGCAAGCCCGGCAAGCTCCCTGCAGAAACGATTGAAGAAAGCTACGATAAGGAGTATGGCAAAGACACGGTGCAAATTCACAAAGATGCACTGGACGAAAACGACGTAATTCTACTACATGATGATTTGCTGGCAACAGGAGGCACCATGAAAGCAGCTTGCGAATTGGTGAAAAGACTAAAGCCTAAAAAGGTATATGTAAACTTCATCATCGAATTGAAAGAACTGAATGGAAAATCTTTGTTCGGAGATGACGTAGAAGTAGAATCGGTATTGTCTTTATAAAGGATTTGCCTCTATTTGCAGAGAATGTGTCAAAAGTAAGCAGCTAGCGATCTTTCGTACCTAACAATTATGAATACAGAACCAGAAAGCAGAGCCAATGAATATTTGAAAGGGATTGTAGCCAACCTTCCCGAGAAACCGGGTATTTACCAATACTTGAACACGGAGGGCACAATTATATACGTTGGAAAGGCTAAAAATCTAAAGAAAAGAGTCTACTCCTACTTCAGCAAAGAGCATGAACCGGGAAAGACACGAGTGCTGGTCAGCAAAATCGCCGATATTCGTTATATTGTAGTCAACACGGAAGAAGATGCGTTATTGCTGGAGAATAATCTGATAAAGAAATATAAGCCGCGCTACAACGTTCTATTAAAGGATGACAAGACATACCCTTCTATTTGCGTACAAAACGAGTATTTTCCCAGAGTTTTCAGAACAAGGAAGATTATCAGGAACGGTTCTTCGTATTATGGACCGTATAGTCACATACCATCCATGTATGCGGTACTGGATCTGATAAAGCATTTATATCCTTTGCGAACTTGCAGTTTAAACCTAACTCCGGAGAATATACGGGCTGGTAAGTTTAACGTATGCCTGGAATATCATATAAAGAACTGCGCAGGACCATGCATCGGGCTACAATCACAGGAGGATTATCTCAAAAACATTGATGAAATCAAAGAGATCCTGAAAGGAAATACACAAGAAATCAGCCGTATGCTACTGGAAAGGATGCAGACATTAGCCGGTGAGATGAAGTTTGAAGAAGCACAGAAGGTGAAAGAGAAATATCTTCTGATAGAAAACTACCGTTCCAAATCGGAGGTAGTAAGCGCTGTATTGCACAACATAGATGTATTTTCTATTGAAGAGGACGAGTCCAATTCCGCTTTCATCAACTATCTGCATATTACAAACGGCGCCATTAACCAGGCGTTTACATTCGAATATAAAAAGAAGCTGAATGAATCAAAAGAAGAACTTTTGACACTGGGTATTATCGAAATGCGGGAACGCTATAAGAGTCAATCCAGAGAGATTATAGTGCCTTTTGAACTTGATTTGGAGCTAAACAACATCGTATTTACCGTTCCACAGCGGGGAGATAAAAAGAAATTGCTGGATCTTTCGATTCTAAACGTGAAGCAATACAAAGCCGACCGTCTAAAACAGGCGGAAAAGCTGAATCCGGAGCAAAGAAGTATGCGATTAATGAAAGAGATACAGCAAGAGTTGCATCTGGACAGACCGCCTTTGCAAATTGAATGCTTTGACAACTCAAACATACAGGGTTCTGATGCCGTGGCCGCTTGCGTTGTCTTTAAAAA
>ENA-OOWO01002539-OOWO01002539.1-human-gut-metagenome-genome-assembly--contig:-NODE-2539-length-10437-cov-2.467540_pt1 | contig 10437 bp, 10 predicted proteins | sample MGYA00241579_ERZ501327 | MGnify/ENA primary metagenome ERZ501327 (study PRJEB25962, sample SAMEA2042836) | human gut metagenome | biome: human gut; feature: human-associated habitat; material: faeces...
GCATGTATGATTATTGCGGAAAATGCAGATGGCAAAAAGTTGCTCGTCCAACAGGCACGAGGCTTTTTCTCACAATCTGTCTCAATGGCTGAACTTATGCATAATTCGCTAAGTTCTAATATATTGTTGTATAAAACAGCACAAGGAGAGGCACGTGTAGAAGTCATTTTCAATAGCGAAACATTCTGGATGTCACAAAAAAGGATGGCGGACTTGTTTGGGGTTGATGTCAGAACCATAAATTATCATCTCGGACAAATTTACGAAACAGGAGAACTTTCCAAAGAGGCAACTATCCGAAAAATTGGGATAGTTCAAACAGAAGGAGACCGGGAAGTGGAACGTATGCCGCTATTTTACAACCTCGATGCTATTGTTGCAGTGGGGTATAGGGTAAACAGCTATCAAGCTACTCAATTCCGCATTTGGGCTACTTCAGTGTTGAAAGAGTTTATCATTAAAGGATATGCCCTTGATGATGAGAGACTAAAACAGGGCAAACATTTCGGGAAAGACTATTTTGACGATTTGCTTGAGCGTATTCGTGAAATACGCACCTCAGAGCGCAGATATTACCAAAAGATAACTGACATTTATGCAGAATGTAGTGCGGATTACGACCCGAAATCAGAAGACACAAAGTTGTTCTTCAAGATGGTACAAAATATGATGCACCTTGCCGTTACTCATCATACGGCTGCGGAAATTATCTATCAACGGGCTGATTCCGAGCAACCTTACATGGGACTTACCACGTGGAAGAAAGCTCCTGACGGAAGAGTGCAAAAGTCTGATACCATCGTCGCAAAAAATTACCTGTCAGATTCTGAATTGTCCCAGTTGAATCTTATCACAACTGCTTTTCTTGATATGGCAGAATCACGTGCTGCACGTCATATTGTTTCAACTATGGATGATTGGAAGAAGTTTCTTCAACAATATCTTGCAACGATGGATTACGAGCCGTGCGATACAGCCGGAAAAGTGACACAAGAGGAAGCAAGAGATAAGGCTTATAGCGAATATGAAAAATATAAACTGATTCAAGACAAATCATACATATCGGATTTTGACCGTTTTAATGATGGAAATGATGAAACTCCGTTACTTCCATTTGACTTGAATCCTACAAAATAATAACAACTATGGCAATAGATAATAAAGATAAAAAAATCCTCAATGTTCCCCCTTTGAGATTTCCAGAGTTTACGGAGGAGTGGAAAGCAGAGCAATTAGATAATATTGCTACTTTGTCAAAAGGAATTGGAATATCCAAAGAACAACTTTCTGAGGATGGCGAGCCATGTATCCTATATGGTGAATTATATACTAAGTACAAATCCGAAATCATCAAGCAAGTTGAAAGTAAGACTGATATTAACGGTTCTAAACTTAAAAGGAGTAAAGCTAATGATGTAATCATTCCTTGCTCTGGTGAAACTGCCGTTGATATTGCCACTGCACGATGTGTCCCATTTGATAATATTCTATTTGGAGGTGATTTGAATGTCATTAGCTTGCATCAATACGATGGTGCATTTATGAGTTATCAGTTGAATGGTAAGCGTAAATATGATATTGCAAGAGTAGCGCAGGGTGTATCTATTGTTCATCTATACGGAGAACATTTAAAAGCAATTAAAACCTACAATCCAACTTTACCCGAACAACAAAAAATAGCCAAATTATTATCACTTCTTGATGATCGTATTGACACCCAAAACAAAATCATTGAGGATTTGAAGAAACTAAAGTCTGCGATTAGTAAACATTTGTTCGCACGCAAAGATTTGTTAGAAACTACTATATGCTTGTCGAATATTGCGACATTGAAAAATGGTTACGCATTCCAGAGTGGCAAGTATAATGCACTGGGCAAATGGAAAATCCTCACAATAACAAATGTGCCTGGCGAGCGATATATAAACGATGAAGATTGCAATTGCATAATCAACTTGCCGAACGATATACAAGACCACCAAGTATTAAAAGAAGGAGATATTTTAATATCTCTTACGGGTAATGTTGGGCGTGTTTCTCTTTGTAAGGATGGAGACTATTTGCTCAACCAACGAGTTGGTTTGTTACAACTTGCGAAAAATGTAAATCAAGAGTTTCTATATCAAATTTTATCTTCTCAAAGATTTGAAAATAGTATGATTGCTTGTGGTCAAGGTGCTGCCCAAATGAATATTGGCAAAGGGGATGTAGAAAGCTATGTATTACCATATTCCTCGAATGTCAATAACATTCTTTTGGTCGCAAAAATATTACACTCATACGATGAGTACATCATTAATGAGCAGCGGAAACTAACATTGCTAACCATGCAGAAGCAATATTTCCTTGCCCAGATGTTTATATGAACATCTGTTGCAATAGATATAGCTTTTGTTTCTGCATGACATTCTGTATTCTTTCTTCAATCTCGGCTTTTCTTTCAAGCGATGACAGAAAAGTTGAGATTTTTATTTGCCACTCAATTTTTGGTACTATTATTTTGAACATTGCCAAGTCTTTCTTCTGAATATTGGGTAAGCCAGAACCTATACGCAGTTTCATTATGGCATCCTCATTCGATTTAAGATAATGGTACAAGTACATATTATCCACCTTGTCTGCAATGTTTTGAATGGAATAACAATGACCACCGCTCCAAAATGGTGAGGTGTTGAATTGTACATACCCACAAGAGTTTCCGCCCTCACTTATTGAAATAGTACTGGCTTCTACATTGTAATTGTCATAATAGCCAGATGGCTCTGTACCACCATTCATTACATAATAATTACCACTATCAGAGAGATTTTCCCCATTGATTTGTTTACCCTTAACAATGTCACATAGATCAGACAGTAGAACAGTAAAACCTTTTACGCTTTTGAAAAGTCTTTCTGAAATCGCAGACCTACAAACTTTACAATCCTTAATCAAAGGAATTGCACAGCATTGCATTAAAGAATCAACAAGTGGAAACACATATGTAAAACTTGGTGATATTTGTCAAATTACAACAGGGAAACTTGATGCAAATGCACAGGTAGATAATGGGATTTATCCATTTTTTACTTGTGCAGAACAACCATTCAAAATTGATAGCTTCGCTTTTGATACAGAAGCTTTACTAATCTCTGGAAATGGTGCTAATTTGGGATATATCAATTATTATAAGGGAAAGTTTAATGCTTATCAAAGGACTTATGTATTAGACTTGTTCTCCGAAAATATCCAATACATTAAATGGGCGTTAAAAGTACTGCTACCCAAAAGAATTGCAATAGAAAAGAGTTCAAGCAACACTCCTTATATAGTGCTATCAACTCTCACGGATTTAAGGTTGCCTATACCTTGTAAAAGTAAGCAAAGTTTCATCGCAAACCTAATGCAATCTTTGGAAAGAAAACTATCAAATCAAATCGCACAGTATGATTCCTATAATTATTTGAAGCAATACTTGCTCCGCCAGATGTTTATATGAACATTTGACGGAGTAGATACTGCTTTTGACCTATATAAAGATTTAATACTTTATGATTAATATCTATTTTGTCTTGAATTTTATCAAAAATAATTGCCTTCTGTTTTTGTTCAGAAATAGTGGGCAATGTTATTTTTAACTTTTCCAATGGAGTACGTACTATTTGCGGCTGTCCAGAGCCAGAAATAATACTATTGAAGTTATACGCAGAAAGATAATGATATAAATATCTCTTACACACCTTATCTTGATACTTATCTGTATTTATCACCATTGCATTTCCAGTTATCCAAGACATTGGCTTGGTATAATTCACCATGCCACAAGTATTTCCACGACAAGTTATACAGATTTGTTCTGTTTTATGGTTGTAATCCTTATATTTACCAATAATACCATTTGCCCCATATACAAGAAAACCATCTTCTGTTAATTCTGCTGAAGATATTGTTTGTGGCTGATATATTTGTGCAATTTCACTTAAATATACATTATCGCTACCATTTCTTTGCATACAACAAACTCTTAGTCCCTTGATTAAGGACTGTAACTTGTCAATGATTTTGTTTTGGGTGGCAATGCGTTCATCTATCAATGATAACAACCTCGCAATCTTATTCTGTTCCTCCATCAAAGGAAAGCACAAAGAGATTTTAGATAATCCGTCTTGACCGATATTGAAATGTTGTGCACCAGCCCCCATTCTACAAGTTCGCTTTCGTGCTAATGGGGTAGATAGTAAATACTTAAAAAATAACGGATTGTAGTCACCAATTTTACGACCACGAATGACAAAACCTCCATACACAGCTGTACGATTATCCATATAAACGTTAGCACGACCAACATCTTCTAATGTTTCCGAACTACGTTGAAATAGGATGTCTCCTTTTTCTACGCTAAAATTTTCAATTTCTCTTTCAGTTGCTTCTACCTTTCCTCGAATACTATCATAGTTAATAGTTCCATCGGCAAGAATATCCATAACGGAAATAAAAGGGAGTCCACGTCCAATGCGTTTCACATCTGGATTAAGACCATTTTTGAAATCTAAATATTCAGCAAGTGCATGTTCTTCCCACTCCTCCGTAAACTCCGGAAATCTCAAATGTGGAACTTAAAGTACTCATTTGGCTATGAGTATATAATTAGAGAGCGTTGTTGCTCCGAATTATATACCATATCATTATGAATCTGAAAACAATTAAAGAGATTGCGGTCGCATGGCTCGAATACAAGCGACCATTTGTGAAAGATTCCACCTTTGCCGCTTATGCACTCACTGTGCAGAACCATATTGTTCCGGCATTTGGAGAATCGTGTGAATTACCCGAAACCGATGTGCAGCAGTTCGTGTTGCAGAAGTTGGAAAACGGTATCAGTGTCAAGACCATAAAGGATATTCTCATAGTCCTTAAAATGGTGATGAAGTACGGGGTGAAGCAGTCGTGGCTTCTCCATGCCGAATGGGATATAAAGTACCCCACATCATCGGCTACGAAACCGTTGGAAGTGCTGTCTATTACCGATCACAAGAAAATCTTGGCGCATATCCGTGCCAACTTCAACTTCCAAAGTTTAGGCATCTACCTTTGCTTAACTACGGGCTTGCGCATCGGTGAAATCTGCGCTTTGCGGTGGAGCGACATTTGCCTTGAGAAAGGCTCTTTGACCGTTCAACGCACCATTGAGCGAATCTATGTTATTACTCCCGATGAGAAGCACACCGAAATAGTTATCAACACACCGAAGACGGCAAACTCGTGTCGTGAAATTCCCCTTAGCCGAGAAGCCTTGTCGCTGATAAAGCCGTTGCTGAAAGTCGTAAATCCTGCTTTCTATGTGGTAACAAACGATGCGAAGCCCACCGAACCGCGCACATATCGTTCGTTCTACAAGCGTTTCATGGCTTCACTCAATATGCCCGACTTGAAATTTCACGGACTGCGCCACTCTTTCGCCACCCGTTGCATAGAATCGGGCTGTGATTACAAGACCGTCAGCGTATTACTCGGTCATGCCAACATATCCACAACGCTTGACCTATATGTTCACCCCAATATGGAGCAAAAGAAACGATGCATTGAGCGAATGGTAAAATCAGTGAAATGAGAGAACGGCTTAATTCTCATATCAATCACGGAAAGTAAAAATTAAGAAATCCGCCATCAGTCGTTATTCGTAAAGATAAATTCTGATGACGGCTTTCTTTTCTTGATTCAAACATCCGTTTCACGGCACGGTTCACACTTTTTCAATATTTCCCAACCGCTTTTCCTTGGTGATTTTCGCATAAATTTGAGTCGTGGAAATGTTCTTATGACCAAGGATAGAGCTAACGGTTTCAATCGGTACTTCGTTGGATTGCAATATAGTAGTCGCTGGTCTTTTGTCGGTTGATTTTTATCCATTGGTGGTCATCGAAGTAAGTCACGATATTTTCCTCTTTCAGATTGCGCATATCCGAAAAGCTCAATCCCGTGAAGATGCAGAACAGGAACATATCCCAGTAGAGTTCCTGCTTGGCGTTCTTCAGCTTTCCGTCCATCAGCATTTTTTCGTATGACTTTTTGGACTTCATCCCGGCTTCCACCATCTCAGCCACTTATTGCTTAATATTGTGCCATAAAGAGCCTGATTTCCGTTGGTCACGAATAGGTAACGCGACTCAGGCTTCAATTGGCGTTTTCATGGTTTTTCGTGGCGTTTACACGCCAATCAAAAATCCTTTAATTGTCTGTATCTCAAATCATTTTCCTCGTTCTTCTGTATTCCAAGAAAAAGTAGTACTTTTGTTGAATAAAGAACAAAAGAAGATGGTTGTCGAAGAGAAATATATGGCCCGCTGCATCGAGCTTGCACGGGGAGGAGAAGGTAATACGGCTCCGAACCCGATGGTCGGTGCGGTGATAGTGCATAAAGGGAAGATTATAGGAGAAGGATTTCATCGTAAATGTGGCGAAGCACATGCCGAAGTGAATGCGGTGGCCTTTGTCCGGGATGAAGCGCTTTTGCGGGATTCTACTATCTATGTAAGTCTCGAACCCTGTTCCCACTACGGAAAGACACCTCCTTGTGCGGAGTTGATTATAAGGAAAGGTATCCCGCGCGTCGTGGTCGGCACTTTGGACCCGTTTCCTGAAGTGTCGGGACGAGGAGTACGCATGTTGCGCGAGGCAGGTATCGAAGTCGTGACGGGTGTGCTGGAAGAAGAGGCCCGTGCCTTGAATCCTGCTTTTATGACTTTCCAGATACGGAAACGCCCTTATGTCTATCTGAAATGGGCCCAGAGCGCAGATGGGTTTATGGATATCCGGAGGGAAGATGCTTCTGTACCTTCGGTGCTTTTGTCTTCAGCCGAGACTCTCCGAAGGGTTCATCGGCTTCGTTCCGAAGTGGAGGCTATTATGGTCGGGACACGTACGGCGTTGTTAGACAATCCGTCGCTGACTGTGCGGCATTGGGCTGGCCGTTCTCCAGTCCGGGTGGTTCTCGACCGGACGTTGAAGTTGCCGGTCGGTTCGCATCTGCTGGATGGCGCGGTGCCTACGCTCGTATTTACAGCTGTCGAAGTCGAAAGCCGACCGAATGTCGAGTATGTGCAGATTGATTTCGGGCAGGAGGTCTTGTCGCAAGTCTTGCAATATTTGTATGGGCAGAATTTGAATTCGTTGATGGTCGAAGGAGGTGCGGAACTGCTGGAAAGCTTCCTTGATGCCGGCCTGTGGGACGAGGCTTGGGTTGAGACGGCTCCGGTCGTTTTGGGTGCGGGTGTAAAAGCGCCTGCTGTTCCTGGCGTGTTGACCGGTACGGAACAGAGGCACGGACATCTTTTGGAAACCTGGAAACAAAAGGCTTAAAATGAACTTTATAATTCGTAACGACACTAAAATATTATAAATATTCTCCTATATGGGGTATAAAGCAAAAAATGTTTCTACTTTTGTGCCTTTATATGCAACAAACTTATTTTTTGATGAAAAATAGAATAGTACTGTTTATAGCCGGATGTTGTGCTCTGTTATTGTCGTCTTGTTTGGGTTCGGATGATACGCAATATGAGTTGAGTAAAGATTGTCAGATTCTATCTTTTTCTTTGTCGAATGATTCTATCCCGGGTTTGAAAGATGTCGTTTTCACGATTGATCAGGTGGAAGGGAAAATATTTAATATCGATTCAATGCCTTATGGAACAAAGCTGGATGAAAAAGTGATTTGTACGGTTAAGCTGGCTTCTACGGTGTATACTTGTCAGGTCATGCAGGAAGCTATCAGTGATACGTTAAGCTACTGGAACCTGGAAGACTCGCTGGATTTCTCCAAACCGGTTAAGTTCGTGAACACATTGTGGGACGGCCAAACGACAAAGACATACATCGCGCAAGTCAATATTCACCAGGTTGTTCCCGACTCGATGGTCTGGGGTGTTTACAAGGAAGGTATTACGGACGGTGCTGTCAAGGAAGAAAAGGTAGTTGTTTTCGGTGAAGGAAGTGGCGAGTCTTATTATATGTATACGCAGCCTGTAAACGTAAACGAAGGCTACCGGTTGTACCGTTCGGCCGTTACGGATGGAAATAACTGGACGGAACTGTCTGTATCGGGGCTTCCTGCCGGAGAAATCCGTTTGTCACAGATTACTGCTTATGAAGATGCGTTTTATGCCGTTACGACGAAAGGTATCCTTTATAGTTCAGCCGATGGCCAGACTTGGTCGCTAGTCGAAAATGCACCGGTGATAAAAGCCCTTTTGGGAACTATAGATGTGGAAGATGATTTTACGGCAACCGGTAAGCAGCCGTCAGCCCTTAGTGCGGTTATCGACAAGAATGGCACGTTGGTTTACGGGTATATGAATGAAGCGAAGGTATGGAACGAAGGAACTCTTCTGAACGAAGGTTTCCCTTTGACCGGATTCGGTAATCTTTCCTATAATTCGATGTTCCGTGCCCGCTTGTTAGTGGTTGCCGGAAGAGATAAGGATAATAAACTGACGAATACGGCCTGGGCGACGGAAGACGGAAGAGTCTGGGCGAAGTTGACGGACGATGAAACGGCGCCTTTTGATAAACAGGAGGGGGTCGCTGTAGCGGAATATGACGATAAAATGTTTATGTTGAGTGGTATCGATGAAGCAGGTAAGGCCTCTTCTGACATTTACCTGTCACGTGACGGCGGCGTAAACTGGAGTCTGTCGGATACATTGGTTGTAATGCCGCAGGAATTCAAGGCAAGAGGGTTCTCTTCTATCTACGTGGATAAGGATAATTATATGTATCTTTTCGGTGGAAAAGAAACCAATAGTTCGAATGTATTAAATCAAATCTGGCGCGGCCGTATTAACCGTCTGGGTTTTTAAGTATAAAGAAAGTTCGTGGAGGACCGTATAATTTTATGAGTGATTCGGCGTTAGAAAAGAAGGTATAGATTATAACAGAAAACGATTATGACTTCAACTTTCTTTCAGCGCATACTCTTATTAGTCCTTTTGGCCGGTTGCATGACCGGTCTTCACGCACAAGAATATAAATACGAGATCGGAGGAATGGCAGGCGGAGCCTTTTATATGGGCGATGTCAACAAGAACGCTTTTTTCAAAGGGCTGAATCCCGCGTTCGGAGCCGTTTTTCGCTATAATCCCAATTTCAGGTGGGCTTTAAAGACTAATCTGATGTGGGGGCAGGTTTCAGGTACGACGGAAGGGCAGCAGAATGTTTTTCCGGACCGTGCACAAGGTTCTTTCAGTCGGAGCCTGATCGAACTGGGCGGGCAGATGGAGTTCAACTTCTTTCCGTACAGTGATAAATTTGCGTATTCAAACGCAAGACGTTTTACTCCCTATATTTTTATGGGATTGGGGGTGACGGTAGCGCCGGGTAGCGGGAATACTTTTGCCGGTCCGAACATTCCGCTCGGTGTAGGTTTGAAATACAAGGTTAAGAACAGGATCAACCTGGGATGCGAGTTCTCGTTCCGTAAGCTATTTGGCGACGGTCTGGACGTGACGGACGACAGCAATGCGTTTCTGGATGATCCCTACCATATGAAAGGTAGTTTTTTGAAGAATAAAGATTGGTATTCTTTTTTGTTGTTTACGGTTACTTGGGATTTCGGTCCGCGGTGCAGGACTTGCAACAATGCGAAGAATATAGATAATATACAGTAGTTATAGATGAAAACACTATGTCGCTGATTGAACAAATAGATAAAAATCGATTGCCGCAGCATGTGGCGATTATTATGGACGGTAACGGACGTTGGGCCAAAGCGAAGGGAAAAGACCGGAGCTATGGACACCAGGAGGGCGTTGTCTCTGTCCGTAAAGTCGTGGAAGCCGCTACAACCGTAGGTTTGAAATATCTGACGATGTACACGTTTTCGACGGAAAACTGGAATCGTCCGGAGGCGGAGGTACAGGCGTTGATGAGCTTGCTGGTCGCAGCCATCCATCGCGAGACTCCCGATCTGATGAAAAATAACGTCCGTCTGATGGCGATCGGCAATCTGGATCGCTTGCCGGCAGATGCATATGCCACTTTGCAGGATTGTATTGCACAGACTTCAGCCAATACGGGTGTTACGCTCATATTGGCTTTAAGTTATTCGGCCCGTTGGGAAATAACCGAAGCCGTGAAGCGTCTGGCCAGGGAGGCGGTGGAGAAAAAAATAAACCCTGACGATATAACCGAGGCTGTCGTCTCGGATTATTTGACAACCAAAGGTATTCCCGATCCGGATTTATTGATCCGTACCGGAGGAGAACAACGCGTCAGCAACTTCCTGCTTTGGCAGTTGTCATATGCCGAATTCTTCTTTACCGATGTGTATTGGCCGGATTTTAGAGAAGAAGAGTTGTATGGAGCTATATTGTATTACCAGCAGCGTGAACGGCGCTTCGGTAAGACAAGCGAGCAATTAATCTTATAAACAATAGCTGTTATATGTACAAAAGAATAGTG
>ENA-OOWO01002541-OOWO01002541.1-human-gut-metagenome-genome-assembly--contig:-NODE-2541-length-10433-cov-1.938620_pt1 | contig 10433 bp, 12 predicted proteins | sample MGYA00241579_ERZ501327 | MGnify/ENA primary metagenome ERZ501327 (study PRJEB25962, sample SAMEA2042836) | human gut metagenome | biome: human gut; feature: human-associated habitat; material: faeces...
TAGTTTTTGATGAACTCCACCGTGCGTGCATCGTCTTCAGCATCTTGCAGGAGTTCCTGTTCCAAACTGTCCATAACTTATATCTTTAAAGGATGGCCTTCAGCTTTTCCTCGAAAGTACTCTTCGGAGCCGCACCGACTTGTTTGTCCACCACTTCACCGTTTTTAATGAAGATCACAGTAGGCACGTTGCGCACACCGAAACGCATGGCCAAGCCGTCGTTTTCCTCCACATCGCACTTGCCGATGACAGCTTGTTCCTTATATTCTTCTGCCAACGCCTCGATATCCGGTCCGATTTTCTTGCACGGGCCACACCATGTCGCCCAGAAATCTACCACCACAGGCTTACCTGAAGCCAACAACTCTTCAAAATTTGAATCTGTAATTGCTAATGCCATTGTATTATTCCTTTTAATCGTTTGTTATTACTGACAAATATACTAATTTATTTTATATGACAGGACGGGTTTGCTTTGAATATAAGAAATTAAATCCTTTTTAACTGACACTTTCGCCAACTTGGATTGCATCGTCAGGTTCATCTGTCCCAACGGGTCGAGAATGTGGAAATAAAGGTCGGTATTGCCGGGACACTCCTTCACGATGTCGGAAAGCGAAAGCACGATGTCCTCATCCAACGCATCCAGAGCCACGGATATCGTAATCCTTTCCACCAGAGTGTCTTTCACATCTGCCAGAAAATCAATGCGCCCGATACGGAAATCCAGTTTGGAAGGATCCCATTGCCGGGGCTGGCATTTAGCCGTAATATAGAGCGTATTCCCCACATCCATATATGAGCCCCATGTAGGCCAATCCTGTCCGAACAAAGCCAGCTCGTATGCTCCCGTGAAATCCTCCATCGTCACGATGCCATACGGCTTACCTGTCTTGGAGATACCCTTCCGTACGGCCGTGACCATGCCGCCCAGCGTGAGGTCCATATTGACAAACTGTTCCAAATCTTTCAAATCCGCCATGTGCACGTTGCACACATTTTGAAGTATGACGGCATAATCGTCCAACGGATGGGCGGACAGATAAATGCCGACCAAGTCGCGCTCCTTGTTCAAACGCTCCAACGAACTCCACGGTTCGGCCTGCGGCACTTCCGGCGTAGCGATTTCCACCATGTCCATATCCCCGAAAAGTGAATTCTGCACGGCATCCTTGTCGGTCTGGTAGCGCGATCCGTAACGTGCCAACTGGTCGATAAAGCTTTCCCCTTTGGCATTCACGCCGAAATACTGTTCGCGGGTGATGCCGTCGAAACAATCGAAAGCCCCCGAAAGCACCAGGCTTTCCAGGTTATTCCGTTTCACGGCTCCGCTCGGCACACGTTGAATGAAGTCGAAAATGTTCTTATAAGTCCCGTGGGCTTCCCTTTCTTTCACGATGGCGTCCACAGCCGAATCGCCCAAGCCCTTGACGGCCCCCAAGCCAAAACGGATGTTTCCGTCTACGTCCACACTGAACTTCCGGCGGCTGATGTTGACGTCCGGTCCCAAGGTATTGATACCGATACTTTTGCACTCGCTCATCAGCTTTGTAATATCGGTAATGTTCGCCAAACTTCGGCTCATTACGGCCGCCATATACTGGGCGGGGAAATTGGCTTTCAGGTAGGCCGTCTGATAGGCAACCCAAGAGTAGCACGTGGCATGGCTCTTATTGAACGCATACGAGGCAAACTTCTTCCAGTCCGCCCAAATCTTTTCCAGCACTTTCGGGTCGTGGCCATTCTTCTTTCCGCCCTCGATGAACTTGGGATACATGTGATTCAGCTTTTCTATCAGCTTCTTACCCATAGCCTTACGCAATGTATCGCTCTCGCCTCGCGTAAAATCGGCCAACTGACGGGACAGCAACATCACCTGCTCCTGATACACCGTGATACCGTATGTGTCTTTCAGATACTTCTCCATACACGGTATGTCGTATTCCACCGGTTTACGTCCTTGTTTACGGTCGATAAAGTCGGGTATATAGTCCATCGGTCCCGGACGGTAAAGCGCATTCATGGCAATAAGGTCCTCGAATGTGGAAGGCTGCAATTCGCGCAAATACTTCTGCATGCCGGGGGATTCGAACTGGAACGTCCCGATGGTGCGTCCGTCGCAATACAGACGATAGGTGGCCGGGTCCGTAATGTCCAATGCGTCCACGTCTATTTCCATCCCGAGACTGTCGTAGATGTTGGCCTGGCATTCCTTGATGATGGAAAGGGTCTTCAGCCCCAAAAAGTCCATCTTGATCAATCCCGTGTCTTCAATCACGGAACCTTCGTACTGCGTACAGCGGAGCTTCTCTCCCGTTTCCTTGTCCTCGGCTGTGCTGACCGGCACCCAATCGGACACGTCGTCACGACAGATGATCACACCGCAGGCATGCACGCCCGTGTTCCGCACATTACCCTCCAGCATCCGGGCATAACGGATGGTGTCGCGCAACAAAGGATTCGGCGATGCCTCGGCCTGTTGCAACTCCGGAATACACGAGATGGCATTCGGGAGATTCATTTTACGCGACTTGCCGTTTTCGTCGTCCGGCAACTTGTCCGGTATGAGCTTACACAATCCGTTGGAAATGTCCAACGGCAGCTTTTCCACCCGGGCCACATCCTTTATGGCCAGTTTCGTGGCCATCGTACCATAGGTAATGATATGCGCCACTTTCTCTTCACCGTATTTCTGCGTCACCCAACTCAAGACCTTTCCGCGTCCGTCATCGTCGAAATCCACGTCGATATCGGGCAATGAAATACGGTCGGGGTTCAGGAAACGCTCAAACAGCAAATCGTATTCAATGGGATCTATCTTCGTGATACCCAAACAATAGGCCACCGCAGAACCGGCCGCCGACCCACGTCCCGGCCCCACGGACACGTTCAACTCGTGACGCGCAGCATTGATATAGTCCTGCACGATGAGGAAGTAACCGGGGAAACCCATCGTCTTCATCACGTGCAACTCGAAGTTGATACGTTCCCGCACATGCTCCGGCAGCCATAAAGCTTGGCCGCCCCGATATAGGTCAGTTCAGCCAGATAATCGGCTTCCAACTTCAAACGGTAAAGCTTGTCACAGCCACCCAGTTTCTTCACTTTCTGTTCGGCGTCCTCGCGGCTGAGCACCACGTTGCCGTTTTCGTCACGGGTAAACTCCTCAAACAAGTCCTCATCGGTATATTTCTTCCGATAGCCTTCTTCGGTTCCAAATTCTTCCGGAATGGCAAAGTTCGGCATAATCGGCGCATGGTCGATGCTGTAAAACTCCACTTGGTCGCAAATGTCGCAAGTGTTGGCCAATGCCTCCGGCACGTCTGCAAACACTTCATTCATTTCCGCCCGCGTCTTGAACCATTCCTGTTTGGAATAAAGCATACGTTTCGGGTCATCCAAATCACGGTTGGTGCTCAAGCAGATCAAACGGTCGTGTGCTTCGGCATCCTCCTGTTCCACAAAATGGCAGTCGTTCGTACAGACCAACTTCACGTCATATTTACGGGCCAGTTCTATCAATTGCGCATTGGCCCGTTGCTGCAACGGGAAAGTCTCACGGTTGGCCCGTTGGTCCGGATCTTTCACCTCATGGCGCTGAAGTTCCAGATAATAGTTGTCTCCAAACACGCGTTTGTACCACTGCACCGCTTCTTCAGCCCCTTCAAGGTCGCCCGACAGTATTTTCCGAGGAACTTCACCGGCTATACAAGCCGAACAGACAATCAAACCTTCACTGTGCGCCTCCAGTTCAAAACGGTCCGTACGCGGACGCACATAAAAACCGTCTGTCCACGACTTGGAGACCAATTTGACCAAGTTATGATACCCCGTTTCATTTTTAGCCAACACGATTAAATGATACCGCCGGCCGTCCTTTTCTTTTTCCATCTGATCCAGACGACGAGGCGCCACATACATTTCACAACCGAATATCGGTTTGAACAAACGTTTCCGGGCCGCCACCAACTCCACGCGAGCCGTGGCCAACTGATCGGCAATCGGAGGAAACTCCGGTTGCGCCTCCGGCACGAAATTCGCCTCAGCCGGTATCGGCTCGTCATTCGCTTCTGCCCGCCTTCTCAGTTCATCGGCTTCTTTCTGCTTCTTTTTCTGCCCGTCCACCCATTCTTTCAGGGCCGCATCCTCACCGTTCTCCAACAAGGCGATACGCTTCTTCCACATTTTGATGTCCGCATTCGTACCGCTGTTCTTTTTGGTCGTATAATTAAAAAACTCCTTGATGGCCATCATGTTGCCATGGTCGGTGATGGCCATTCCGCGCATACCGTCTTTCATCGCCTTGTCAACCAAGCGCGACACGCTGGCCTGACCGTCGAGGATGGAATATTGGGTGTGCACATGAAGATGTACGAAGTCCTGCATAATAGTTACAATTTGGTAAAACAGAAATTACGGGCTAAAGTTACGCCACATTGAGGAAACCAACAAAATAAACCTTCGTTTTTTAACATAAAAGACTTTTTAGGGGTCGGCCTTTGAAAAAGAAAGTAGGGAATTTTGCATTTTAACGGAATATAGCTACCTTTGTCCGCTAATACAAGGGGAAAACTCCATGGGACGCAAATTGAATAAATTAAAAAAAATCAGAATACATCGGGAAGGAACGCACACGCTCATCGCAGGTGCAGGGGTGTTGTTGCTGTTCAACGCCTGCCTTTACTATGCTTTTGAATGCAAGCTCCCGTTCTATATTTCTGCAACCGTATGCACGGTCATCTACCTTATCGTAGTCAATTTCTTCCGATGCCCGGTCAGACGTTTCGAAGGGGACACGGAAAACGTTGTCGTAGCTCCGGCCGACGGTAAAATCGTCGTGATAGAAGAGGTGGACGAAAACGAATATTTCCATGACCGCCGACTGATGGTTTCCATATTCATGAGCTTGACCAACGTGCATGCCAACTGGATTCCGGTGGACGGAACCGTAAGGCTGGTGGAACACCATGACGGAAACTTTCATAAGGCTTGGCTGCCGAAGGCCAGCATTGAGAATGAACGTTCCACTATCGTCATCGAAACACCGGACGGGGTCTTCATCATGGCTCGGCAGATTGCCGGTGCCATGGCCCGACGCATCGTGACATACGCCCGCGAAGACGAAGACTGTTATATCGACGAACACATGGGATTCATCAAGTTCGGTTCCAGAGTAGACCTTTTCCTTCCGGTCGGGACCAAAGTCAACGTCAAATTGGGGCAAAAGACGGTGGGTAACGAAACCATCATCGCCAAATTATAATAAAATGTTATATGGCAAATATCATCATACGACAGATTCCCAACAGCATTACTTGCTGCAACCTGGTTTCCGGTTGTATGGCTACGGGTGCAGCTTTCTACGGTAATTACAGTTGGGCGTTTCTGCTCATTGTCATAGGAGCCGTTTTCGATTTCTTCGACGGGATGTCGGCTCGCGTGTTGAAAGTATCCTCCCCCATAGGAAAGGAACTGGATTCGTTGGCAGATGTAGTGACCTTTGGAGTAGCCCCTTCGGCCATGATATTCCATCTGTTCCATCGGGTGGTCTACCCCGACTTCATGGAACCGCTACGCGACGTGATGCCCTATACGGCTTTCCTTATGGCGGCTTTTTCGGCTTTGCGATTAGCCAAATTCAATATCGACACGCGGCAAACATCGTCTTTCATCGGCGTACCTACCCCGGCCAACACCTTGTTTTGGGCTTCGCTGATTGTAGGCAATTACGGTTTTTTGGTTTCAGAAAAGTTCAATGCTTTCTTCCTTTTCATGTTCATGTTGCTATCCTGTTTCCTTTTGGTAGCGGAGATTCCCATGTTCGCCCTCAAATTCAAGAACCTTTCCTGGCAAGACAATAAAATTAAGTTTATTTTTATCTTGACTTGTATTCCCATGATTATCTTTCTGGGGTTCAGTTGTTTTGCAGCCATCATCGCATGGTATGTCATTCTTTCCGTCCTGACTTCGCGACAGAAAACACACTGATTTTGGCATAGTTCTTGTTTATAAGTCCGGCAACAAAGCATAAAAAATTATATTTATGACAGGTCCTTTCGGATGTTTATTCGGTTTACTTTTTGCCTTTTTGGCCTTCCTACTCATTATGGTTCTTAATATAGCCAGAAGAGTACGGAACATCATGTCTTCATTTTCTCCCAAGAACCATAAACAACAGTCTTCATCCGGTAATCCCCACGGACAAACCACGTCGCAAAACCATTCTCAATCCTCGTCCCACGGTTCGCACAAAATATTCGACGACAACGAAGGGGAATATGTGGACTACGAGGAAATCAAATAAAAGGAACTTAACGTTTCCCCTTAAAGAAATCTTTCAGCAAAGCCACGGACTCGTCCGCCATCACACCACTCACCACTTCCGTTCGCGGATGTATGGCTTGCGGTGCAAACATCCTGTATCCTCTTTTTTCATCCGTTGCCCCGTAGACCAGGCGTTTCACCTGTGCCCATCCGATGGCCCCCGCACACATCACACACGGTTCCAAGGTTACGTAAAGCGTACATTCGTTCAAATACTTTCCGCCTAAAGCATTGGCAGCCGCCGCAATCACCTGCCGCGGCCGTGAGGGCCTGCATCTCGGCATGGGCCGTCACATCCGTCAACGTTTCCGTCAGATTATGTGCACGTGCCAGAATACGGTCGCCGCAAACAACTACGGCTCCTACCGGTATTTCATCCTCTTCATAAGCACGCCGCGCCTCTTCCAGCGCTTTTTTCATGTAAAAAGCATCATCTGCCATATCTTCACAATTTAGTACATGCAAAAGTAAGATTTCTGCAAGGATTCACCAATATTTTTAATAAATTTGCAGCACGGGAATCCAACAAATCGATATGGCCGCGCACAATGAACTGGGAAAAGAGGGGGAACTACTGGCTGCAAATCATCTGCAATCAGAAGGTTATGTCATCCGACACCGAAACTGGAGGTGCGGACACAAGGAATTGGACATCGTGGCCGAAAAAGACGGCACGCTGGTCTTCGTGGAAGTAAAGACCAGAAAAGACGTTTTATTCGGACTCCCCGAAGACGCTGTCACAAACGGGAAAATACGACGCATTGTCAGTTCGGCCGACGCCTACTTGCGCAAATACGCCATCGACCTCCCGGTACGCTTCGACCTTATCACCATCGTAACGGGAGAAAACGGGCTTCCCCGGCTAAGGCATATAGAGGACGCCTTTTACCCGCCGCTATACTGACCTGCAACACGATTAGAATATTTTGAATATGACGCATTCACTTTACATATTGGACGATTCGCCATGGTTTGAATGGATACGACTCCACTCGACAGATTCCACCATCGATTTCCTGAAACACTATCGTCCTGTTTCTCCGAAAGACATGATTCTGGTCACGGCAGACTTCCAGACTGCCGGACGCGGACAAGCCGGCAACTCTTGGGAGTCGGAAGCCGGTAAGAATCTTTTGTTCGGGCTGCTCTTCCATCCCCGTGAAGTGGAAGCCAACCGGCAGTTCATCCTGTCCCAGGCCGTGGCACTGTCTATCTGCGAAACGTTGTCCGACTACGCCGAAGACATCCGCATCAAATGGCCGAACGACATCTACTGGAAGGACCGGAAAATCTGTGGCATGCTCATCGAAAACACCTTGGTAGGACGATGTATCGAGAATTGCATCATAGGAGCCGGCATCAATATAAACCAACAAACGTTCTGTAGCGATGCCCCCAATCCGGTCTCGCTCCGGCAAATCACGGGAAAAGAACAAGAACCGGTATTCATCTTAGCCGACACCATCAAACGCTTCAAGGACTATTATCGGAAAATCCAACAAGGCCAAACGGAGGACATCGTCCGTAACTACCGGGAACGGCTTTACCGGCACAACGGTTTTCATCTTTACCAAGACGCGGACGGCGTTTTCGAAGCTGAAATCCACGACGTGGAACCCACCGGGCATCTGGTCCTGACAGACAGGGACGGCACGACACGAAGATATGCCTTCAAGGAAGTAAGCCACCTGATACCGTCGGACACAACCCCGTCCGCCCCATTCGTACTTTAACCCACCAAAATACTTTATTATGGCTAAATTCAAAAGAATACTCCTCAAACTGAGCGGCGAGAGCCTCATGGGAGAACAACGTTACGGCATCGACGAAAAGCGTCTGGCCGAATATGCGGAACAAATCAAAGAAGTGCACGACATGGGCGTGCAAATCGGCATCGTCATCGGCGGCGGCAACATATTCCGCGGCCTGAGCGGTGCAGGAAAGGGATTCGACCGTGTCAAAGGCGACCAAATGGGCATGTGCGCCACGGTCATCAATTCGCTCGGACTGAGCAGTGCCCTGGGAGCCATCGGTGTAAAAAGCCGCGTGCTGACCGCCATCCGCATGGAGCCTATCGGCGAGTTTTACAGCAAATGGAAAGCCATCGAGTGCATGGAAGCCGGAGAAGTGGTCATCATGAGCGCGGGCAACCCTTATTTCACGACCGACACGGGTTCCTCGTTGCGCGGCATTGAAATCGAAGCCGACGTGATGCTTAAAGGGACGCGTGTGGACGGCGTGTACACGGCCGACCCGGAAAAAGACCCCACGGCCACGAAGTTCAGTGAAATCACATACGATGAAATCTACCACAAAGGCCTGAAAGTAATGGACCTCACCGCAACTACGATGTGCAAGGAAAACCATCTGCCCATCTACGTTTTCAACATGGACGTGTACGGCAACCTGAAAAAAGTAATGGAAGGAGAAAACATCGGGACTTTGGTACACAACTGATTCCATATCCGCCTCGGAACGACCGACAAATAAAACGCAATGCCCGTCATGTCGCACACATGACGGGCATTTTATATTCCAATAACGGCAATCAGTGGGATACAGAATCCGAGAACACGTTAATCACCACCACGCCGGCAATAATCAAAGCCAGCCCCAACACGGCCGGCCAGTCAAGATGCTGTTTGAACACCGTGAAACCGATGACGGCTATCAGCACGATTCCCACGCCCGACCAAATGGCGTATGCAATGCCCACCGGAATGTGTTTCAGCACCAAGCTAAGGCAATAAAAAGCCGCCGCATACCCGGCTACCGTCACCACCGAAGGCCAAAACTTCGTAAACTGCTCGCTTTGTTTCAGAAAAGAAGTCGCCACTGTTTCAAAAACAATAGCCATCAACAATACCAAATAACTCTTCAGCATATCCCTCTCTTTTTAGAATGAAACTACAAAGATAGGTTTTTTAAAAAAAAAGAGCAAATAAGATGAAAACGAGTACCGTGCCAGAAGACTTTCCGATAATTCCTCCTCCGTTTTATTGCAGATGAATAAAAAATCCGCTACTTTTGTTTTTTAAAGTATCATAGTATCAATATATCATCTTAACAAAAGAACAGATTATGGCAGATTCAAAGACTATCCTTGACGAAGCGCAGGAGAAAATGGACATGGCGGTAATGTATCTGGACGAAGCCTTGGCGCACATCCGTGCGGGAAAGGCTGATATCCGTTTGCTCGACGGCATCCGTGTGGATTCCTACGGTTCCATGGTACCCATCAATAATGTGGCAGCCGTCAACACGCCCGATGCCCGCAGCATCGCCATCAAGCCGTGGGACAAAAACATGTTCCGCGTCATCGAAAAAGCGATTATAGATTCCGAATTGGGCATCATGCCGGAAAACAACGGTGAAATTATCCGTATCGGTATCCCGCCCTTGACCGAGGAACGCCGCAAACAACTGGCCAAACAATGTAAGGCCGAATGCGAAACGGCAAAGGTCAGCGTACGCAATGCACGCCGCGACGCCATCGACGCCCTGAAAAAAGCCGTGAAAGACGGTATGGCCGAAGACGAACAAAAGAACTCGGAAGCCAAACTGCAAAAGGTGCACGACAAGTATATCAAACAAATCGATGACTTGTACGCGGCCAAAGACAAAGAAATCATGACCGTCTGATGCGAGGGATCGTCATCCGTAATACAGGAAGCTGGTACGTCGTCCGCACGGACGACGGCCAGCTTGTCGATTCTAAAATCAAAGGCAACTTCCGCCTGAAAGGCATACGCAGCACCAACCCGGTGGCCGTAGGCGATTTTGTTCAGATTACCGTTAATGCGGAGGGGACGGCTTTCATCACGGAGATAGAAGACCGTAAGAACTACATCATCCGGAAAGCTTCCAACCTGTCCAAACAAAGCCACATCATCGCAGCCAACGTAGACCAGGCTTTTTTAATCGTGACCGTCAGCCATCCGGAGACTTCCACCACCTTCATCGACCGTTTCCTGGCTTCGGCCGAAGCGTACCGCGTCCCGGTATCGCTCGTTTTCAACAAGACCGACTGTTACGATGCCGACAACCTCCGCTACATGGAAGGCATGATGCACCTATACACAACAATCGCCAACCCCTGCCATGCCTGT
>ENA-OOWO01002544-OOWO01002544.1-human-gut-metagenome-genome-assembly--contig:-NODE-2544-length-10430-cov-1.784578_pt1 | contig 10430 bp, 8 predicted proteins | sample MGYA00241579_ERZ501327 | MGnify/ENA primary metagenome ERZ501327 (study PRJEB25962, sample SAMEA2042836) | human gut metagenome | biome: human gut; feature: human-associated habitat; material: faeces...
CATAGTTGGCTACCCAAACTCCTTCAACTTTTACCATAGAGTTTTTTAAAGTATTTTTTTCTGTTCTTGCGTATTCGTAAGGTGTACAACATTTAAAAGTAATTGTGAACTGTGCTATATTTCCAGTTCTTTCTATAGCCATTTCACCATCCGGTACTGCTAAAACATATCTATCATCAGAATCACTTATTATTAATTTTTGTGGTTCATCTACATCTAGTAAATAACCTATTTGTCTTATTTTTTCTACATAGTCTTCTTTGTCCTCACCTACAATCTTACATTCTAGTGTGATAACTTTATCTTCATACCTATGTGATGTATAATGACTTCCATTTCTCGCAGGGATAGTTTTAGAACTATTCGACCTGTTCGGTAGAATAGTTCTATTAACTTTATGTATATCCATGTATGCGTGAAGTGGGTTTTCTGCGTATATAACTTCATAAGCCATACCTAAGAAACTCCTCCTAATCTATTTTTTCTTTGTTTAAGTTTGCTAACTTCCCCTTCAACATATCTAGCACTCGTTCTCGCTAGTTGTCTACCATCTACATTTAATCCAACTTCTATTACACTTTCTCTGTTAAGTAATTGAAGTAATAATTCATTTTGTTTTAATACTACTGTAAGCATTTCATTAGTACCGGCATTTGCTTGTGTAGATGCCAATGCAGATGCTTTCATAATATCTTGTACTTCATAATAGCCACCACTTGTTTTATAGTTATTAAGATTTACACTATTTCTCATTAATGAGTTTGTGTAACTATCAAGTGATGTATCTGCTATTGTAGCAGGAATGTCTTGAGCATAGTCAAAAGTTACTGTTCTCACTTTTGCATTTGATACCTCTGCGACTGCACCTTTTGCTCTACTTGCTTTGCTTTTTATTCGATCTAGCCAACCTACCATTGATGATAGTCCACTTGTTACTCCACCAAATCTAACTCCTGCTAAATCTCTTAAAGTATTTTTAGCAGTATGACCTGCAGTATTAACTTTCAATAACCATCTTTGGACTTCTGATAAACCTTTAGTTGTTCCACCAAAAGTAACTCTTGTTATTTCTCTAAGACCAACTGCAACTTCTGTACTTGCTTTTTTATCTTTCTGTAGCCATTTTTGAACTTCTGATAAACCTTTAGTTGTTGTACCAAATGTTACTGCTAGTATTAATCTTAAATTCTTTTCAGTTTCTCTTGATGCAGTTTGAACTTTTCCTAGCCATTTGTTGATTTCAGAAAGTTGTTTTGTAACCCCTCCAAATCTTACAGAGTTGATACCATCTAACTGACCTTTGATAGTACTTGCTACTCCACTTAATTTTTGAGATTCTTGCTCAAAAGTATCAACATATGCTTTCGCTCCTTTTGCTCCTTGCTCTGTTAAATCTTTTTGAATTACATTACCTTGTGCATCTATAGATACTCCTATTTTTTCAAGTTGTGTAGAAACCTCGTCCGGCAATCCTGCAAAACCTTCTACTGCACCTTCTTTGGCTTTTTCACTAGTTTTTTTAGTAGATTCTTTTACTTTTTCACCAGTTTTCTCCTCTGTCTTTTCGACACCTTCTTCGACACCTTCGTTGATGCTTTCACCAATTTCTGCTCCATCTAATTGCGATTGTAATTGAGCAGTTTCTAGTTCTTCTTGTAAAGTTTGTCTAAACTCTGCTAATTGTTCCGGAGTTTCTAGGTTCATCTTTTTAAGGTTTGCCATGATAACTTTTGTTAGATCACCACTAGATGTTTTACCATCCTCAAATGTACCATCTAAGATTTTTTCCCAATTCTCTCCGAATTTCTTAAGTTCTGTAGTCCCTTGTGCTCCTATTTCTGATAAAGATTTAGCAATAGAACTTGCACCAGTTTTAATCTTACCACTTGATACAACTGAAAAATCAGTTAGTACTTTCTCTGCAGTATTATTAATTCTCGCTCCACCATCTTGCGTGTTTTTATCAATTAATTCCCACGCACTCTTAAAGTCTTTTTGTATATCCTCTGCACTAACTCTACCTGTATTAACCATATTAAATAGATTAGTTTCGAATTTGCTAGTTGCTTCTTCAATGTTCATACCTTCTCTAATACCATCAAATAGTAATCTCATTGTATCTGAAGTCCCACTAAGTATATCTATAGAACCTTGTGATAATCCTACCATTTCATTCTTAGAGTCTGCGAATAATCCTGCAATATCTTTTGCAGTCTTTTTCGTATTTTCTGTAGTTAGTGTTGTTAATGAGCCATATACATCACTAAAAGCATCTTTTACATCTGTTAATTCACTTACAGACATAGTCTTTAATTTTCTAATAGATGCAGTTGTTTTTATCTGTAAGTTCTCACTTGCTTCACTTGCAGTAATCTGCATTTCAGACCAAGTTTCAGACCAAACCTCTCCTGCACCTACAAAATCTAGTTTTATTATTTTTAAGAATGATTTTCCTAGTCCTCCAAAAAGATTCTTGAATTGTCCCACAATCATTTTGAATAGACCATTCATAAATTCACTAAGACCTGCTAATACTTCTCCAAAAACTCCAAATTCATCTATTAGGTAATTAAGGTAATTTTTATTGTCACCAAGCAATGTTGCCATTACTCCAAGTGCTACTGCTAATGCAGGTAACGCCACCTTTGCTACTGTTTTTATAGCACCAAAAAGTCCTTCACTAAACAGACTAGATAAACTAGATACTGCTCCACCTAACTTACTAGTTAATAAACCAGATAGTGTTGCTCCACTATTTTCAACAAAATTGAAGTGTGTTTTTACTTTTCCAAGAATACCGACTGCACCACCAAAACCATTAACTAAACTCCCTACTGCACTAACAACTCCACCTAATGTCATGATTAAAGGTGCTAAAAGACCACCAATCACTACAAATTTTAGTATTGCTTCTTGCATATTAGGACTAAGATTAGCAAATGCATCTACTAACCATTGAACTGCATCAACAATATCTGAAAATACTTTAGTTAGACTATTGTTTGCAGTCATTTTACCTATTATATCTGTAATAGATTGTACTAATTTTCTTAGTTTTGGTGATATATCATCATACATATCTAAAAACATCTCACTTAGCATAGACTTCATTACTTCAAAATCTGTCTGTAAGTTATCACTCATTGCTTTTTTCATTTTCTCCAAAGCACCCATTTCTGTTGCAGACTCTATTTCTTTTTTTAACTCTTTATAATCATCAGTAAATTTTCTAGTATCTGCATCAATACCTTGAAGTAATTTTGATAATGTTTTTGCTTGTGTTTTACCTCCAAGCATATTTGATAACTGTATTTCTGATTGTTCATCGTCAAACTCTTTTAAAGCATATTTTATATCTCCAAGAACATCTTCTATTGGTCGCATTTTACCTGTTACAGTATCAAATGCACTAACACCCATTTCCTTAAGTGCTTCGGCACTCTCACCTGTTCTTTTTGTTAGATTTATAAGTATTGAGTTAAGACTCGTACCTGCTTCTGCCCCCTTAATACCCTGGTCGCCCAAAATGGCTAACATAGTGTTTGCAGTAGATAGAGGTATATTCATCTTCTCTACTTGCCCACCGACTTTTATGTACGCTTCTAGGGCTTCCTGCATACTTGTATTGGAGTTTGCACTAGTGTGAGCAACTTGGTTCATTAACTCATTTAAGTTCTCTATCTTGTTACCTGTAAGTTCCGAGTTATCCCCTAAACTTCCGAGTGCATCCGTTGCCAAATCACTACATGTGGCAAGATCCATAGACCCTGATTTAGCACTCGCCAATATTATTGGTAACGCTTTCATAGAATTGTCAACACCATAACCTGCTAAAGCGAGGAATTGTAGACCATCCGCCGCCTCCTTCGCTGTGAAGGTTGTCTGTTTTCCGAGTTCTCTTGCTTTGTTAGACATTTTTTCTAATTGTTCTGTATTTGCACCAGTTAATGCTTGAACTTTAGACATACTCTCTTCGAACTCTGCACCAGTTTTTATAATTCCACCACCTAGAGCAGTTGTTGCTACAGTTAATGGAGTCAATGCTCCTCCAAGTGTTTGTAATCCTCCACCGATACCTTGTAATACACCACCAACTTGTTTTATTCTGTTTGATAGTGCGTTCCATGAGTTCATCTGACCTCGTATACTACCATTCATTTGACTAAGTGTACCATTTGCTTGGTTTTGTGCTTGTCTTAATGAGTTTGTAACTTGTTGGATCTCATTATCTAATTCTTCATATTGATTCTCTAATTCCCCAAGTTTTAATTTTGCTCTATTCCAATCATCACTACCTTCTTGCAGATTCTGCATTGATTGTTTAGTTTGTTTTATTTCACTCTCAACTTGTTTCAGTTCAGATTCTAAACTTTTTAAATGGTTAGAATATGAAGTTATTAATGATTGTTGCTCTTTGTACACATTTCCAAGTTGTTCAACTTGTTGTTTTAACATTTCTGTTTCTTGTCTTGTACCTTGAATAGAGTTCTCAAAGTTTAAAAATGAACTTCTTAAAACTTCCATTTTTGAGTCTAATAACTCTACAGAATGTTGAGTTGACTCTATACTTCTCTCAAGTGGAGTAAAAGTATCTTTCTTTGCGACTGTATTTATTTCGTTTCTAACTTGTTTTAACTTACCTGTCATTTGCGACAGTTCACTTTCAGACTTATTATAAGATGTATTTAAGTTTTCTACTCTTTGTCTGTGTAATTGCATTATTGTATTGACACTTGTTAATTCTGCCGATACATCAGATAGTTCATCTGATAATTGTTTATAATTACCTTCTGTACCATCCATTTTGCTTACTTGCTCATTTAGTGTCCTAAATCTATTAGTTAGAGATTGAGATTTTTGCTCCATCTTTTTCATTTCACTTGTAGATTTAGCAATATCTTTTTTATACTCCAACATTAACCTGTTAGTTCTACCCATTTGTGTTTCAAGATGTTTTTCTTCCATCGTCAAATGAGATAAACTATTACCAAACGTAGCAACACTATTCTTAGCGTTATCAAATTTTCTATCTGCTTCCGAGATTTCATTTGATAATTCTTTAAAAGCATTATCCCTTTTCAACATTTCCATTTTAACTTTAGTTTCTGCTAAGTTGTTGTTCATTTTGTTGATTTCAGTTTGGTTTTTGTTGAAAGCAGTATTAACACTTATAATACTATTTTGGAAAGTACGCATTTCCTTTTGAGTCGCTTCAATCTCTGTTTTTGTTTTGTCAATCTCTGTTTGCCATTGTTGCCACTCTTCATTGCTAGTACTGTTTTTTTGACACTCTTCTAAATCCTTAAGTTCATCTTGTAGATCATCGAATTTTTGAGTTGCAACATCAAGCATTTCTTGTTGCTCTTTTAATCTATCATTGTACGCATCAGATGCACTTCTAGCAACTTCCATTCTTTCAGTAAGATAATCTTGCTTTTGTGCTAGACCATCTAATGAACTCTCAAACTCTTTATTGGAACTAGCAAGTCTTTTAAAGTTACTGTCTAGTTCCTTAGTTAAGTCTTTTGCTCTCTTTACTTTTTGAGCAAATGTTGTAGTATCTGCTCCTAATGTTATGAGCAATTCTCTTTTACTTTTTGCCATATAAAATCTCCAATCTTATTTTTATAGTTGGTCTATATAACACGCATCTTGTTGTTTTTCTTCATCATCACTTTGATTCGGATTGTTTACTTTTTGATGAATTTCCACTAACTTAAACAACTTTTTAGGTGTTGCTCTATAGAACTCTTCCTCACTAAGATTAAGTACATTAGTTGCTAGATAGTAACACCAATCAATATCAAATTCTAAGTCGTTTTTTGTTTTTGTTTTTTTTTGTCTTTTTCATCATTTTCCGGTAATGATGCAGTCATTAAGTCTGTTAATTTATCTGTAAAGAAAGGTAGTCCTGTGATTAAATCTATTCTCTTTACAAAATTCATACCTACACACTTAAATGTTTCTTTATCTTTTAGACAAGATGCTACAAGACAAGCTAATGCTTTTAAATCTTGGTCTTTTGTTATCTTATCTATTCCTACGAATACTGATTCTCCATATAAATCTTGGAATACTATTGCACTTTCAAAATCTAATACAAAATCATATTCTTTTCCTTCTATTTCTACTATTACTGGCTTTCTAAATATATTTATAGACATTTTCAACTCTCCTATTTAATTAAAATTCTTTTTTTATTTAATGTATTTTCTCAAAAAAAATAAGGAGATAGCATAAACTATCTCCCTTTACTGAATATTAATATTCAAATTATTTTGTTTTTATTGCTCTCATTTCTTCACTTGGAACTTCCGGTACTTTTGTAAACCAATTTTTTACTACTTCTTGCTCTTTTTCAGTTAAAGTATTATCGTTACTATCTGCTTTTATTTCAACTAAACCATTACTTTGTAAAGGCATAAATACACCTGTTAATGTAACGTTAGATGATTCTATAGATTCACCTTTTGTTTGATAAGCAGACTCATCTCTTGAAAGTACTCCTTTGTAAAGGCAGATTTTTCTAGTGCCCCCTTTACTCAAAGGTGCTTCAAACATCAGGGCAAAGTTTTTAGCAGTAGCATTAGCAGATTGAGTATATAAACCTTTTTTATACTCATTTCCTGTTATCATTGCTTCTAGTTTTGGAGTTAAATAACCTAACTCTATAGTAACTTCTTTCGAACTGAAAGTTGGTATAACATCTTCTACAGAATCATCTGAATAGAATGTTACATTTTCTTTTTGATCTGTTTCACTTATAGATATTAAACTTTTAACTGGTACTGGTTCTCCCCATGTTGTTGCTTCATTTGTGTCTGTTAAAACTTCTGCTATGTGCAGATTCTTACAACCAATTATACGCATATGTATATTCTCCTTATTCTATTTCTTCTATTTCTTCTATTTCTTCATAGAAATCAAAAGCCATCGGTTGATTAAAAACTTCTATATCTTCTAAATAAATAGCAGATGTGATTTCCGTTCTGATAAACCCTGCTTTTAACATTCTACGTTTAATCTCATTTTTTAGATCTACAAAGTTGCTCTTTGCGAATATATTTATTTGTACTTGCCAATGAACTACTCTTTCTTCATCGTCCCAAAACATATCCCCTCGCTCATTTGTAACATTAAAAACTATAAGAGGTAATCTTGATTCACCCCTTGCAACGAAGGATATTGGAACTCCTATGTCCTTTAGAGTATCTGCAACATATTTTTGCATATCCATACTATTCTAATCCTTCCATCATTTCTTTTTCTAATATCTCGTAGGCTTTTTTAGCAGACTTCTCAAATGCAACATCCATCCACCTTGAACCTGCGATATATTTATTTTTGGTCTGACCCTTCAATCTGCGTGTTCTAGTATTTTTCTTTTTCCATCCATTATGATAGAAACCATAATGGTTAAAATACAAACCTTTTATGTCATCCCATTTACTTCCATCATTCTTTTCTTTTAATCCTATTTCTACAAAACTTTGTTTTTTTCTTATCCTCTCCGGAAAACGTTTAAGTTGATTTCTACCACTATTAGCACTATTTCTTGAGTACTTAATATGTTTTGTTTGTGCAACTTGTTTCTCTACCTGTAAAACATGATCTCCTGCTTTTCTAAGTGCTTTTCTAGGTGTTTTAGTTTCTGCAATCTTATCAAAGTGGTCTATAAGTTCTTGCATACCTTTTACATCAACACTCATTATGTAACTGGTTCAATTTCCCTTCCCCAAAGTCGCATATACCTGTTTGTTTCATTTAGGTTTTGAACGGAGTAAATTTCAAAGGCAGTACCTTTATAATAAATCCTGTCTTTTGTTGTTATATTAGGTATGTATCTCATAGTAAATAACTTTACAGATGTAGTATCTACTCCATCATCTCTTAACACTTGACGAATTAATCTATCATCAAAATCTACTTTACAACGAGGACTTGCTATAGTAGTCCAAATTGGTGTTAAGAACCCATGTTCATCAGTTGCGTGTTCAAACCTTTGTATTTCAATGCGAGTGTTTAATGTTCCCACATCTATATTAATCCTTTGAATTGACATTATACTTCAAATCCTTTATTCATCCATAATATACCGGAGAATACATCGTCCAATTTTGCATTGTTTACATTTATTGGACTTTTATTTTCATAGAAATGTGATATTAACATAAGTACAGGCATAATTAAATCCACATCCAATGGAATGTCCGGATCGCTATCCTTACCTACAAACTTTCTTGCATAAGCCAATGCTGATTTTAAATACATTGCTAATTCAAAATCATCTAAGTCATGGTCTATTCTCATGTAATGTTTTACAACATCTACAGTCAAATCGTCCGGTGAGTTTATATCTTCCCAATCCATACAATCACCTTCTTTTAAAAAAGTAAATAGAGAGGATTTAAACCCCCTCTATTTTGATTATTAATTTTCAATTAATAACTATTTTTTCGCTCTAGTAGCACTAACCTCTGCTACTACAAGAGCATCTTGATTAGATATTTTTCCATCTGCCATTAAATATCCTGCGAATACTTCAACACCATTTAGGAACTCTACTTGATCTAATCTTTTTACAACTATATCTTGTAACATATTTATAGAGTAACATTCTCCTATATTTGCTAATATTATTGCTTTGTTTCCAGTACTGTAATCTGGCATATGGTTATCTATAATTATTGGTATTGTACCTATTGTATAAGTGAATTTACCATTCACAATACCATTTTGAACATATTTATGTCCGTTTCCATCTTCTAATAATGCTACTTGTGAGAAAGTTTTTCTATTCATTATGAATTTTGCTTTATCTAAGTAGTCCGGATGCATTTTTGTTATCATAGATACAAGTGCATCATAATCTAATGTAGCAGGAGTTTCTACAGTTTGAGTACCACTTGTTAAACCTTCCGGTTGTTTAGTTCCAGTTCCTATTAAGAAGAATTTATTTAACTCTCTACTTAATCTTCTAACTATTACATCTGTTAAGTAGTTATTTAAATCTATTGAACTGTTTTGTAATAATTCGAACGATGTTTTTACGCTAGTTGCTATTTTATGTGAAGTAAGTTCTATAAAAGCAAATGCCGGATCTTCTGAATTAAATTCAGTATTTTCCTCTGCTATCGCACCATTACCATAACTTGTTTCACTTAATAATCTTAAAGTACCTTTACTAGAGTATCTTCTACCTTCTGCTAAGATAGGACATTGTTCTTCTAATTTTTTTAATAATCCTTCTGCTATTGTTAGAGGTATAGTTGCTTTATTACCACTATTAGTAGTTAACATTGCTCTAAGTTCACCATCTAAATCATCCCCTCTAAAAAATGCATCAAGTGCTCTTTTTTCTAACTCTTCTTTTTTAACTTCTTTTTTAACTTCTACTTTTTCTTCTTCGTTCATAGATTGGTATCTTCTCTCTTGAACTCTTTCTAATGTTTTGTCTATTTTTTCTATTTCTGCTTTTTTAGCATCAAAACTTGCTAATTCTTCGTCTGATAGACTTCTAGTTTCTGTTTCTATAGCAGTAACCATCATTTCTAAATCTGCTATTAACTGACCTCTTTTTTCTTTTAATCCTTTTAACATTTTTTAAAATCCCTTTCTTTTGTTTAAAAATAAAAAAGAGAAGTGAAGAACACTTCTCTATAACTTCATGTTTAATTGTTTTAATTTTGCCACTTCTAACCACTTACTTTGTGCTAAGAATGTGTAATGTAGACTTTGATGTTCTAAGTCATTTGCCATATCTTGTGCATGGTCTAGCACCTCTTGTTTTTCTATATCAATGTCTTGTGCTATTTGCGAGTAAAGTTGTGCATCAGTTTGAGTTCTCTCTATAGTATCTTGTATTACATCTTTTAACTCACCTTTTGTTTCAGAGTCCATTGTATCCACTATTATGTTACTCTCTGCATCTCTTTTCTCTTCTTTTTGTTCATCAGATTCTTCCTCTGACTTATCCTCTGATTCTTCTTTAACTTCTTTATCTGAATCAGTTTTTTCTTCATCAGTTTTATCTTCTTTAGATTCTTCCTTTTTTTCTTTTTCAGAATCTTCTGAATTTTCTTCTGATTTTTTTCTTAGTTCTTGCTCACTATTCTCGTTTTCCTCAAGTTTTAAAGCATCTTCTAATGCTCTTTTTTCTACTAAAGATCCAACGTAAGCAGGATTGGAAACAAGTGAAACCTCAAATAAATCTATATTTGTTACATATCTCTTCTCTAACTTCGGATTGATCGGCTCACATTCTTGCTCATTTATCTTAAATCCAAACGAACAAGCAGTAATCCCTCTACTTTCAATCTCTTTATATGTGTCCTCTGACACCATAGCATCAAATCTAAGACCTATTGAATCTTCTCTAAGTTCTAATGTCCCATCATTCGTATGGGCAACTTGCTTATCCCAATCATGCT
>ENA-OOWO01002551-OOWO01002551.1-human-gut-metagenome-genome-assembly--contig:-NODE-2551-length-10405-cov-2.631014_pt1 | contig 10405 bp, 7 predicted proteins | sample MGYA00241579_ERZ501327 | MGnify/ENA primary metagenome ERZ501327 (study PRJEB25962, sample SAMEA2042836) | human gut metagenome | biome: human gut; feature: human-associated habitat; material: faeces...
GGCCGCCGTCCAGCTCGTGGCTGAAACTCTCTGCATAACGCTCATCCAGACCAACGGTCTCCATGATCTCGGCGATGCGGGCATCGTATTCGTCACGGTTTTTGCAGGTTTTATAGATCTTCAGCGGTTCTCCGATCAGTTCCTTCACGCTCTTGCGGGGATCCAGCGAACCGGACGGATCCTGGAAGATCATCTGCATCCGGGCACGGATGGGCTTGAGTTCCTTGGCGTTCAGTTTGGTGATGTCGGTGCCGTCGTAGATGATCTGACCATCGGTAACATCATAGAGCCGCAGCAGCAGGCGGCCCAGCGTGGACTTGCCGCAGCCGGACTCGCCCACCACGCCCAGCGTGGTGCCGCGCTTGATTTTGAAGTTCACGCCGTCCACCGCATGGAGCTGGCTGTTTGCGCCGACTTTGAAGTATTTTTTGAGGTTCTTTGCCTCGATCAAAACCTTTTCTTCCATTGTCATTTCCTCCCGGCTCAGGTGTTGGACTGCGGCGGATCAAACCGGCAGCAGCGGATGAAGTGGCCCGGTGTGACCTCCCGCATCTTCTGGGCCTTTTTGCAGGCTGCAGTGGCATATTTGCAGCGGTCAGCAAAGCGGCATCCCTCGATCTTCTGGGTGGGGTCAGCCATCATCCCCTCAATGGCCTCCAGACGCTTGGTGTTCTCATCCAGCTTGGGAATGGCGTTGAACAACCCCTGGGTGTAAGGGTGGCGCTGCGTGGTCTCAAAGATATCCTCTGCTGTGCCGTACTCGATGGCCTCACCGGCGTACATGACCATGACCTTTTCGCAGGTCTGGGCCACAACACCCAGATCGTGGGTGATGAGGATCATGGCGGTGTTCAGCCGCTTCTGCAGTTCGTTGATCAGGCCCAGCATCTGGGCCTGAATGGTCACATCCAGTGCAGTGGTGGGTTCGTCGGCAAGGATCAGCTTCGGCTCACAGGCCAGCGCAATGGCAATGACGATGCGCTGCTTCATGCCGCCGGAAAACTGATGGGGGTACTCCACCTTGCGCTTTGCAGGGATGCCCACCAACTCCATCATCTCATCCACACGGGCTTCCAGTTGGGCCGTGCTCTGCTCCGGATGATGGATCTTCAGCACCTCCATGATCTGGGCTCCCACGGTCATCACCGGGTTCAGGGCAGACATGGGATCCTGGAAGATCATGGATACTACACTGCCGCGCATGGCACGGATCTTTTCCTCGGGAGCATTCAGCATATCCACACCGTCCAGCTTGATGGAGCCATCGGTCACAAAACCGATGCCTTCCGGCAGAAGCTGGATGACGCTCAGGGCTGTGGTGGTCTTACCGGCACCGGTCTCACCCACCAGACCCAGCGTCTCGCCGTAGTTCAGATCCAAGTCCAGACCATTGACGGCGTAGACGGTGGAAATTTCGGTATCATATTCAACGCTCAGGTTTTTGACTTCCAGCAGCTTGTCGCTCATTTCAGGCCACCTCTTTCACATTCTTGGTGCGCTTTGCGCGCTTGGTCTTTTTTCCGCTGCCCAATGTGCCGCGCAGCTTCGGGTCGAGGGCATCGCGCAGAGCGTCGCCGCACATATTGAAGCAGAGCACCACGATGATGATCGCAATGCCGGGAGCAATGGCAATGATGGGCTGGGTGGACAGGTACTTATAGCCGCCGCTGACCATTGCGCCCCAGCTGGGAGTCGGGGGCGTGATGCCCATGCCCAGGAAGCTCAGGTTCGCTTCGGCCAGAATGGCACCGCCCAGGCTGGCGGTCATGCTGACGATGTTGACGGACAGGCAGTTGGGGAACACATGCACCAGCGTGTTGCGGATCCGGGATGCACCGCACAGGGTACCGGCGGTGACATAATCGGCATTGCGGACGCTCAGCACCTGACCGCGGGTGACACGGGCGTAGCCGGGCACCATCGAGATGCCGATGGCCAGGCAGACATTGCCCAGGCCCTGACCCAGGATCGCGCCCAGAAACATAGCCAGGATCAGCATGGGCACGGCCATCATGGCATCCATGACACGCATGATGAAGGCATCCACCACGCCGCCTGCCATGCCGGCGATCAGGCCCAGTGCCATGCCGATGACGCTGGAAATGACCACGGCCACGATACCGACCGTAAAGGAGATGCGGGCACCATAGATGATGCGGCTCAGAACATCACGGCCATTGGAGTCAGTGCCCAGCCAGTGCTCGGCAGAGCAGCCCTTCAGAACATTGTAAAGATCATCCTTGTTGGGATCATAGGGAGCAATCACCGGAGCAAAGATGGCGATGAGCACCATGATGAGAAGCAAAATTGCGCAGACCACGATGATCTTGCGGCTGAACATGACCCGGAACACGCGGGAGGACGTGATACGCTCCAGCAGACCCTTCTTTTTTGTCTTGTTTTCCACAGTTCATTCCTCCTTTTAGCGGGTGCGGGGATCGATGATGCCGTACAGGATATCGACCACGAGGTTGCAGATGGCAACAAAGATGGAGATGATGAGCACACCGTTCGCCACCAGCATGAAGTCACGGTTGCTGATGCCGTTCATCATCACGCTGCCAAGACCCGGGATGACGAACAGGCTCTCGATCAGGACGGTGGAGCCCACCATGGAACCCAGGCGCATTCCCATGGTGGTGACGATGGGGATCATGGAATTGCGCAACTGATGCCTGAAGGTAACATCCTTCTTGGAAACGCCTTTGGCACGGGCAGTGGTCACATAATCCTGTCGCATGACTTCCAGCATGGAGGAGCGGGTCAGACGGACAAAACCAGCGTTGACACCCAGACTCAGCACAATGATGGGCATGATCATGTGGCTGAGCCAGCCGCCAAAATCACGGGTGATGGGAACATAGCCGGAACTGGGCAGGACCCGCAGTTTGAGGGCAAACACCAGCATCCCCATCATACCCAGCCAGAACATGGGCATCGAAACGCCGATGTTCGCAAAGAAGGAGATCACACTGTCAATGGTCTTGCCGCGGTTCTTGGCAGCAATGATGCCGAACAGGATACCGGTGATCGTACCAATGATAAAGGCGGGGATCACCATGGTCAGGGTTGTTCCCAGACGGGGCAGGATGATGTCAGCGATCTCAGACTGATAGCTGATGGACTGGCCCATGGTGCCCCGGAACAGGCCGCCGATCCAGCTGAGATACTGGACGATGACCGGGCGATCGAAACCATAAAGGTGGCGGTAATAGGCGATCTGCTCTTCGGTGGCGGTTGCACCCAGATAGTTGGCTACGGGGTCGCCCGGAACCATCTGGATGAGGGCAAAGACGAACAGAGTGACAAGCAGGATGGTGATGCAGGATTGCACCACACGCTTGCCGATCATTTTGGCAAGGTTGTTCGATTTCATAGTTCGCTCCATTTCCTGCGGAACCTTTCTCCCCTTCTAAAACAAATCCCGGCGCAGATCACTGCGCCGGGATCTGCCGAAATAAGGAGAAATATATTCCGGTCGTGATACTCTAAAGTTGGTTGCTTACTTGTTCAGCCAGCAGGCGGACAGATCCCAACAAGCAGTGAAGGCTTCGGTTGCGTGATCGTCGATGACGTAATCGTACTTGTACATAGAGGACTTATTCACGTACAGCACGCGGCCAAACAGGCAGGAGCCATCCTCGGCATCGTAGATTGCTGCCTGCAGCTCCTTTTCCAGCTTGTGCTTCTCATCGGGATCCATGCAGCGGCGGATCTCCTCCAGCAGCTCCATTTCCTTGTCGGGATGCTGGATGCCCTTGGCGTAGTAAGCGCCGTTCTTGTCCAGATGACGACCCATGTACAGGCCCAGATCGGGAGCGATGGTTGCAAAGTGGAGCATCAGGCCCTCCCAGGTGCCATCCTTCATGTACTGGTTGTTGGTTGCGCTGTCCACCTGCTGGATGTTGCAGTGGATGCCCACCTCGTCCAGCATGTTGGCAATGGCCGTCAGCATATCGGACATGCCACTGATGGTGATAATGTTGGTGGTAAAACCATCGGCATAACCAGCCTCTGCCAGCAGGGACTTTGCCTTCTCCGGATCATAGGTAAAATGATTCAGGCTGTCGTTGTAGGTGGCGGAACCGGGAACTGCCCACTGGTCGGTCATCTGTGCCATGCCCATCAGGAATGCTGCGTTGATGGCATCCACATCGATGGCGTAGCACAGGGCGCGGCGGACACGGGCATCGGCCCAGGGGCCGTCAATGGCACTGTTGGGGATCAGACCCAGACTCTCGACACCCATGCCGTTCTGGTTATCTTCCTTGACGTAGATGCCTGCACCGTCCAGCTGCTGCAGGATGGTGGGATTGGCCAGACCTACCCAGTACATATCGTACTCGTTGGCCTGGAAAGCAGTGTTTGCGGTGCTGGACTCAGTGACAAGGGTCACCTCCACGGAATCCAGATAGGGCAGGCCTTCCTTCCAGTAATTCTCGTTCTTGGTGTAGATGGCGTAGGCGTTGTTCTCGAACTCGCTCAGCTGGAAGGGGCCGGTGCCGCAGGTGGCGGCATCCAGGCTGCTGGGGTTTTCCAGTGCCTTGGGGCTCATGTAGTAGACGAAGAAGCCCACAGATTCCAGCGTGGAGGAGTTGGGCTCTGCCATCATCATCTTGATGTGGGTGTCATCAATGACCTCACAGGAAGCGATGTTTGCGGTCTCGGTGCGGTTGTTGGCCTGATACTCCTCAATGTTGCGCTTGACGGCCTCTGCATTGAAAGGCTCACCGTCGGCGAAATTGACACCCTCCCGCAGAGTCCAGGTAATGCTCAGCTCATCGGTGTTCACATCCCACTCCGTTGCCAGATTGGGGATCATATTGCCCTCGGCATCATAGCTGGTCAGGCTTTCATAAGAAAGCGTCAGGTAGTAAATGGCCGCGTTGCCGGTGGCACGGGGGGTGTAACCGGGAGTGGCAATGGGGCTGGAATAGCACAGGCGCAGGGTGCCGCCAGCCTTGGGCTCACCGGTTGCCACTGCACTGGCGGCTGTAGGTGGAACTGGAGGAGCCGCCGCATGCGGCCAGTGTCAGGGCCGTTGCAGAAATGCCCATAGCCTTGAGGAAGTTCCGACGAGAGATACGTTTCATAGTGGTTTCTCCTTCTTGTCCTTCTTATTCTTGCGTTCATCTGCACGGTTCTGTGTCTGCCGTGCTTTTGTTGTATTTAGTTTAACGCACCGGGAGCTTTTCCAGCTACCAAAAAACCGAAACTAATTTTTCATTTTCCGTGTTCCTGTTCCGAAAGCTGCAGCATTTTTTCAAGTTTCCGACCTCTGTTTTTCATTTTCAGAGATTTCTTTTGTCAAAAAATGAAAACAGGGCTGGTCTCCCAGCCCTGCCCGTTTCAATGCAATGCGTTCAGCCAATTATCCAATGCGCTTTGTTTTGCCTGAAGGATCTCTTGTATCCCGGCCTGTTCCAGTTTTTCCAAAAACTCCGGGAGCGCCTCCTCCGAATCCAGATAGCCGCATATCAGCCCATTGTGATAGCTGTTCTTCAGTGCACGGCAGGCATCCAGCTTTGCGGCAACTGCACTGTTGTTGAAGCTGAACCCATAGGCCGGAGAGACCCACTGCGGCTGCTCGTCTGTTTCCGGCATCAGTCCGCTGGCGTTGAGATACAGATTCTGCCACGGATGGAGCTGTTCCTCTTTCCCATCTCCGTTCGCAAAGAGATCATAACAGGATGCATCCGTGTACAACAGTTCAAGAAGAGCCAGTGCCTCCCTGCGGTGGCTGTTGGTCACCGGCAGACACCAGCTCTCCACCGGGATGGAGCCGTTCTGAATGGTCGGCCCCAACGGGATGGCAGTCAGCTCTGTACCACAGGCCCGGGTGTAGCAGTCCAGTGAATCCCGGTTGAGCCGTGCAAAAAAGCCAAAGCTGTTGCCCAGCCGCATCCGATCGGTGGCCGGTTCGTCCCGCAGGCTGGCATTCCGCAGGATCAATCCTTCCTGATACCACTGATGCATCGTTCCGCAAAGCCTGCTGTAAGCATCCGCGGCATACCAGTTGACAACGGTGGTGCCGCTTTCTTCGGTCAGAACACCAAAGGTATCTCCCAGAGGATCCAGTTCCGGAAAAGGAAAAACCTGTCCATTATCCGGCAGGACCCCCTCTGCATTGGGCCGACGCTGCCTGACCTGCATCAGCAGGTCGTGCAGAGCATCCAGATCCGTGATCTTCTCCGGCCTGGCCCCCAGCTCCCGCATCCAATCGACCCGGGCCAGAAAGCCGATCTGATACATCGAGACTGCCCGTGCCGGGACCGCATAGATACGGCGGTAATAGGTTCTACTCGCCCACTGCTGCTCTGAGAACAGAGCTTTTAGCCCGGGATATTCTTCCAGAAGCGCACTCAGGGGCAGGATGCAGTTCTGATTCAGGTAAACATCCAGCGGCTGATTCTCTGTGAGGAAAAACAGATCCGGCATGGTCTGGCAGACCATCCGTTTCCACAGCTCTGCCGAGTAATTGGTGGGTGCCACCTGCTCGATGGAAACGCTGAAGCCCAGCTTCTGCTTTGTGACTTCGCTCAGCGCCGCCGAAATGCGGACACAGGCAGTTTCATCCGATTGGCCCGGCATCAGCACTGTAACCATGGGCTCTGTTCCACTTTCTGCCGCCGATTCCGCCCGCTCCCCGCAGCCAGCAAGCAGAGTTGCTCCGGCTGCAGCACCGGTCAGCTGTAAAAATGTCCTGCGAGCCATCCTTGTTTCTCTCATAATGCTGCGCTGCGCTCCTCCTGTGGGGTCTTGTGATAGAACTTCTTATAAGAAGTGGAGAAATGCCCGAAATTCGTATACCCGACCTTGGCCGCGATCAGGCTGATGGGCAGATTGGTGGTGCAGAGCAGACTCTGTGCCTCCTGCATTTTCTGCTGAATGATATAATCCTTCAGGTTCATGCCGGTCTCTTTCTTAAAAAGCCGGGCCATGTAATCTGGATTCAGGTGGACAGCCTCGGCCAGTTCTTCCCGGCGCAGCTCGTTTTCCAGATGCTCGGCAATATAAGCCATAATAATCTCCACGGTACTCTGGCTGCTTTCTTCCGTTTCGCTATCCCAAACCGAGGCCACATAATGGACCAACGCCTTCATATCCGGCACGGTCTTCATGCCGTTGCGGTAAAGTTCCAACGCTTCCGGCTCCCGGAACATATCGTCCTGCCGTTTCTTTTCCGGCAGGGAGAAGAGCATCTGCATAAAATCCTGATAAAAATACCGCAAGGTCTGGCTGTTCAGCTGATTGTTGGCCGTCAGCTTGTCCAACAGCTGGCAAGCTTCCTGCTCCATTGCCTGCGCACATCCCGCCTGCAGCAGCTTCTGCCATGCACCGATCTGCGGAATACGGAACACTTCCGGCGCTTTTTCCGCTGGGCGGCCCAGCAGAACACCGCCTTTCAGGGCCACATTCTCGCTCCGTTGCTGCAGCAGCTTCTGGTAGATCTCCGGTGCCTGTTCAAAGGGCTGCGGCCCCTCCGGATAAAAGGCCGCTTCACAGTGGATATACTGCGCACACGCACTTTGCAGATAATTCAGCTGCCGGGTGATATAATCTGCCTCCAGCGGCTCCCCCACCCGGCTTTGCAGCACCAGAACGAGACACTGCTCCGCAGGGATCGCCACCGTTACACTGAGCACCTGCAGCGGCGTGAACACCTCGCTGCTCATATTCCCCACTGCCGTGCTCAACAAGCTCAGCTCCCATGGCTCCTCGCCTTGCTTCCAGCGCAGCGGCTGCATCAGGGCAACCCAGCATTCCTGCTCCCGCCGGGGCACAAGGCTCAGTTCTTCAAATGCGGTCAGGCTGCTTCCCGGGGCGTTGCCCAACAGAAAGCCCCGCAGCATAGTCTCCACGATCTCCTTTTTCTGGTCGTCAAAAACAGCGCCCCTGCTCTGCAGTTCCAGCGCCGCCCATTCCTCCTTTACATTATCCAGCGCACGGCTCACTGCATCCGCCACCTGCTCGTAAGGGGCGGGCTGCATGATATAGTCAAAACCGCCCAGCCGCAGTGCCTCCTGTGCATATCGGAACTCAGCATGGGCTGTCAGGAAGATGCAGCGGGTGGTCATCCCTCGCTGCCGGAGCCAGTCCAACAGATCCAGCCCGCTTTCCATGGGCATTTCAATATCGCAGAGCATGACCTCGGCCTCCTGCCGCAGCAGGCTGGCCTTGGCATCCACAGCGTTCAAAGCCGTATCCACCACAGTAAATCCCATTGCTGCCCAGTTGGTGCAGTGCAAAAGCCCCTGCACCACGGTGCTTTGATCGTCTACGATCAGCAGTTTCATGCTGTTTCTCCTTCCTTCTTCTGTAAGACCGGATCTATCGGCAGGAACAGCTCCACCCTGGCACCGCCGCCCCGGCGGTTATTGGTAAAGGCGATGGCTGCCTGCTCCCCATAGAGCAGCTGCAGCCGCCGTACCACATTGAACAGCCCGACGTGCTGTCCATTCTCCTCCTGCGGTGCTGCACTGTTCAGCTGCTTCAGATCCCCTGCCGTAAAGCCTGTGCCATTGTCCGCCACCGAAAGATCAGCCATGCAGCCCTCTTCCGTTTCGAGGAGCTTTGCAGTGATCGTAATCTTCAGCGTTTTTCCGATCATCTTGCCGTGCTTGACGCTGTTCTCCACCAGCGTCAGCAGCGAGACCGGCGGCAAGGGCAATTCGCTGAGTTCCGGGTCGATCTCGCATACTACCTCCACGGGATCGTTCTGCCCCACGCTGGAAAGTTCCGCGTAATTGCAGCACTGCTCGATCTCAGTGTGCAGAGGCGTTGTGGTCGCTGTAAAAGAGAGGATATAGCGCAGATACCGGCTCAGCAGCAGGATCAGCTGCTGGGCATCCTCGCGGCTGCCAGTCTGCACCATGGCATAGACACTTTTCAGGCAGTTGAGCACAAAGTGGGGCCGGATCTGCAGCTTAAGGGCGGTCATCTCGTTGCGGCGGGCTTCCAGCTCCTTTTCGTAACCGTCGATCTTCAGCTGGGTGATCTGGTCGATCATCCGGTTGAAGGTCTCGTTCACCTGCGTAAACTCAGCGTTGCGATAATCCACACTGGAGCGCACCGAAAGTTCACCGCGGCCGATCCTGTCCATGGTGCTCACCAACGCCGTCATAGGGGCAAAGATCTCCTGCTTCATATAGAACAGGATGAACGGGATCGCCAGCAGAACAAAAACAGCGCCCATCACCAGCAAGATCTGATACGGCGCAAAGTCCACCCCGAAATGCTGGTAGGGAACCAGATACAATACCGTCAGCGCTTTGACCTGTTTGCGCACCACCAGTCGGCTGTCCCTGCCCACCTTTGTCAGGCAATACCCTGCGCTGTTCCATTCCATCTTTGTGGGCAGAAGGTTGGCATCCCCTACCAACACATTGCCGCTGTCGTTCATCACAACGACCCGGCCGTCCAGCCCATAGTCTTTCACCAGTTCTTCAAACACCAGCCGCAGATCCACCGCAGCGGTCAGGCTGGCTTTCTGGTAGAAAACACTGCGCAGCAGGTAAAGCCGCTGGCCGATGGTGCGCAGATACCATCCCTTTGTCATCATTTTATTGGTCTGGCCCGGCTGGCCGAGATACGCTTCCAGATTCAGTTTCTGCTTGAGCTGCTGGGCAGCTGCACCGTAGCGCCCCACATATAGGTTGCCTGAGCCGCTGCGCAGCACCACACCCATCAGGACATCGTTGGCAGCCAATACCGCCGGAAACCCCTGTGCGATCTCATAAGCATCCAGGTAGGCGCGGGTGCGGTCGGTCTGTTCGCTCAGGCTGCGAAATGTCGCATCGTTCAGTGACAGATTGAGCAGGTAGTTTTCCACCGAATCCAGCTGATTCTCAAAATTTGTGGTAAACATATCAAGGCCACCGGATGCCGCAGCTGCCAGCCGATTGCGGTTATAAAGCCCTGAAAAAAAGAGCAGCAGCCCCAGCAGAATACCAATGGGAATGGCGATTCCCAGAAAGATCATTACAAGCTGCCTGCGTAATGATGGCCGTTCCATTTATTTTCAAACCTCCTGCTGCTTGCATCCTGCGGAAAATGCGATTATAATAAAAACCGTACAACTCATTCCGTACAACGTTGTACCACAATCAAAAAGAAGAGGCTCCCTATGCAGGAACAGAACATTGCACAAATGCTTGAAAATCCATTCATGCAGTACAATCACATCGAGATCGTATCGGTAACATCGGACAGCGCCGTCATGTCGCTGGACATCCGGCGAGACACCACCAACATCTACGGTTATGTGCACGGCGGCGCATTTTTTACCATGGCCGACTGCTGTGCCGGGCTGACTGCCCGCTCTGACGGGCGGCAGTATGTCACCCAGAATGCTTCGGTCAATTTCATCCACAACATCAAAGCCGGTCACCTGACAGCCCGCGGC
>ENA-OOWO01002557-OOWO01002557.1-human-gut-metagenome-genome-assembly--contig:-NODE-2557-length-10388-cov-1.975806_pt1 | contig 10388 bp, 6 predicted proteins | sample MGYA00241579_ERZ501327 | MGnify/ENA primary metagenome ERZ501327 (study PRJEB25962, sample SAMEA2042836) | human gut metagenome | biome: human gut; feature: human-associated habitat; material: faeces...
GATTCTCCATGAAGGATACACCTTTACCTTTGATTGTGTGGCAGCAAATGAATTTTGGCTTACCAGATACTGGAGCCTCAATTGCTTTGTCAATTTCTTCGATGTTATGTCCATCTACTTCAAAGCATTCGAAACCGAAGGCTTTAAACTTCTCAACGATGTTTCCAAGTCCCATAACCTGATCGTTAGTTCCATCAATCTGAAGTCCGTTATAGTCAAGTAAAACGCAAAGGTTATCAAGTTTGTAATGAGCTGCTGCCATAGCTGCCTCCCATACAATACCTTCCTGACACTCGCCATCACCAACTACTGCATATACTTTGTAGTCGGCTTTTGCATGCTTAGCTGCAAGAGCAAGTCCTGTTGCCAGAGACATTCCCTGTCCAAGAGATCCTGTGTTCATATCAACACCTGGAGTCTTGTTGCAGTCCGGATGTCCCTGAAGATGGCTGTCAATCTGACGAAGGTGTGCCAGATCCTCTTTCGGGAAATATCCCAGATCTGCCAGGATTGCATATAATGTAGGGCAAGCATGTCCCTTACTTAATACGAGACGGTCTCTGTCTGCTTTCTTAGGATCCTTAGGATCAAGATTCTTCATCTCATCATAGTAGAGAGCCATAAGAATCTCAACACATGATAATGATCCGCCCGGATGACCTGACTGGCAGGCAAATAAACTCTTCAATATCTCTTGGCGCAATTCCTTTGCTTTTTTCTCGTAATTCATTTTTCTTCCTCCTTATATTAACCTTTAACAGCTCCTGCTGTTAATCCCTCAACTAATCTCTTCTGTGCAAAGAAGAACATGATACATACTGGAATGATTGTAATAATTCCACCTGCTGTTAACAGACCCCAGTCAACTCCAAGCTGACCGATCAGACTCTTCAGTGCTACAGGTATTGTTCTTGTCGCATTGTTCGTAAACATTACCGCAAATGTATACTCGTTCCATGATGTCATGAAGATATATACACCGGTGGCAACAAGGCAAGGACCTAATATAGGTAAAATGATCTTGAAAAATGCCATCCTTCTATTACATCCATCAACCAATGCTGCTTCTTCAAGTGATAGTGGCAAGTCGTTAAAAAATCCATTCAGCAACCATACAGAAAATGGAAGTGTGAACGTTGTATATGCGAGTACAAGAGCCCATGGAGTATAAAGTAACCCCAGATTTCTCATTATAGAGTATAATGGGATTAAAAGCAATACCGTAGGGAACATATTATTGCTTAAAAACAATGCCATCATCGCTCTACGTCCTGCAAATCTGTATCTTGAAAACGCATATGATGCTAATGTTGATGCTGTCAGAGAAACAACTGTTGTTACTGCCGCAACAATAAAGCTATTCTTCATGGCAGCCAGGAAATTTACTGTTGTAGTAAACAGTTTCGTGTAGTTCTCCCATTGAACTTGTCTTGGCCAGTATGTAACTGCTCCGTATAACTCTGTGTCCGGTTTTATAGATGTAATAAATGTCCAATAAAACGGGAACAGGATGAAAAGTAATATTACGATCAGTGGGAGATATACTGTTAAAAATCTCTTTAAGAATGATTCCCTCTTCATACTACTTATCCTCCTCTCTAAATGTAAAGATCAAATACGGAACTGCAACCAGGCAAAGTACAAGTGCAAGCAAGATTGCCATTGCTGATGAGTATCCTAAGTTCAATGCCTGAGCTTTATTAAACACATATACACTCAGTGTCTGTGTTGCATAAGCCGGTCCACCTTCCGTCATGTTGAAGATAACATCGACTGAGTTTGCAACCCAGATAATTCTCAGAAGTCCTGTGATAAAGATTGTATTCTTAATACTTGGAATTGTAATCTTAAATAACTTCTGGAATCCTGTCGCGCCATCCATGTCGGCTGCTTCATAAAGTTCTCCTGGAATTCCCTGCAGTCCTGCAAGAATCATCAGTGCAAAGAATGGAATTCCCTGCCAGATAATCGTTACTACAACTGCTGGAAATGCTGTATTCGTCTGTGCTAAAAATGGTATGCTCTTATTAATTATGTGTAATTTCTGAAGAATGTCATTGAGTACACCATAGTTACCGTCATACATCCATCTCCACATAAGACCGATCAAAATACCAGGTGTGACCCATGGAATCAGGCTGACTGCACGGACAACACCGCGGCCTCTGAACTTCTTGTTAAGAAGCAACGCCAGTATAAAACCAAATACAAACTGAAATCCAACGCCAAATACCACCCAGAGAATCGTCTTCCAAAGTGCTTTCCAGAACAGCGCATCTTTAAATGCCGCGATGTAATTTGCAAGTCCGACAAACGCAATGTCATTCGGTCTTCTCAAATCATAACTCTGGAAACTCATTCCAATCGCATTAATAACCGGAATGAATACTACGCACAAAATGATAATCAGAGCAGGTGCTACCAATAAATATGGATAGATACTTTTCTTTTTTACCATCGTGTTCTTTCCCTTTCAATCATACTGCCCTGCCAGTTGCCTGACAAGGCAGTTCCATAAATCAATTATTATCTAGTTGTTACAAAATCTAGTTTCTACTCGTTAAGAGCTTTGTCCAGCTTATCCATACACTCTTTAGCTGTAATCTCGCCTGTCAGAGCCTGAGAAATTGTTGCCGGCCAATTACTGATCCACTCAGTTGTTGTATCTTTTACCGGAACTGTACCCGCAATATCGACACCTTCCATAGATACTTTCATGAATTTGTCATTCTGGAAGTAATCTTCCTGCTGAACAGTCTGGCTTACTGGAACCTGTCCTGTTCCTTCACACCACATTTCCTGTCCTTCTTCTGTTGCAAGATATTTCATCCACTCAAATGCTGCTGCTTTGTTCTCGCAAGAATCGAACATTACAGTCTCTGTATCTCCCATGGATGTCCACTGTCCTTTTCCTTTTGGAATGATGAATGCATCAACATCATCACCAAGTTCTTCTACCATACCTTTAGAAGATCCAATATGATGTATGAACATAGCTGTCTTTCCAGACTTGAAGTTAGCAACTGTCTCGTTGAATCCATCGTTCGTAGCTGACTCCGGAACATATCCGTTCTTATACAGATCGATGAAGTCCTGCATACCCTGTACAGATGCATCAGATGTCAGATCATCAAAGCTTCCACCTTCACCATAGATGAAACTTCCCCATGGCTCCTGTCCACCGGAAGCACCACGCATACCAAATCCGTATACGTCTGTCTTTCCATCACCATTTGTATCCATTGTACATTTCTTAATGTCTTCAAGGAACTCATCGTATGTCTTAGGTGTCTCTGTGATACCAGCCTCTTTGAAGATTGATGGTCTGTAGTATACATAGAGTACCTGAATGTTCCATGGCATCAGATAGAGTGAATCGTCAGATCCGCCTGCCTTTTTCATTACGTCGTAGATGTTGTCAGAAATGTCATCTTTCTTATCCCATGCATCAACATAAGGTGTTAAGTCTGCAAGCAGGTTATTGTTTGTGAACATCGGTGTTGCGGAAAGCTTAAAGGTTGCTACATCCGGTGCTCCACCACCCATAGCTGCGTTGAACAGTGTGTTGGAATATCCTCCACCATCCCAAGGAACTTCTTCACCTTCAACAGTGATTCCGTACTTATTCTCCTCGTTGAACTTCTTGATGATGTCCTGCATCAGGGAAGAATAATCTGTGTTATCTGCCCAATACTGGAACTTGATTGTGCACTCTTTGATATCATCGGTTGACTGAGCTTCTTCTTTTTTGTCTGAGCTTCCGCTATTGGATTTAGATCCGCAAGCTGTCATTCCGAGTACCATAGCTGCTGTCAGTAATACTGCTAATAACCTCTTTTTCATTGCTTGTCCTCACTTTCTATATTTTGTTGTAACTAGGATCTCTGACTGATAACCTGTGCTTTCCTGATCCCTTGTTTCAGCCATCTTCCTAACGCAACGAAGAACTTTTCGAACTGAAATGCTTTACGAATTGTAAACGCTTACATTTTAATTTTAAAAAAAATCGTAAGGCATTTACCGTCCTTGTAAGCTCTTACATTTGATAATTCAATTATATCCTTTTGACACTTTCCCGTCAATAAAAGAATGTACCAAAATAGGGAAAGCTCTTTTGTTACATTTCACTAAGAGTGCATTGTATACTCCTACACTTCCTCACGAGTTTCACAAAAAGCACGCATAGAACTGACCACCATTCGATAGATAAAATCTGCTGCGAACTCTGGTGTACAGGACTTTTTATCGGCAAGCCAGGTCTTTACAAATCCAAGACAGCCATTCAGGCAATATGCATAAAAGTAATCCATCTGATCACTTTTTTCCGGAAACATCTGCTCTAACACTTCCCTGCTGTTTCTTGCCAGAATAACTTCCACTTTCTGAATAAATCGTATATCTCCGTAAGGTCCGACCAAAGCAGAAACAATCTCTCGATTGTTGTCTAACACTTGAAATATGTCCTGAAGAAAATAAAATCCATTATCCTCTCGCTTTTCAATTGGATGCTCTCTGATCGCACGTTCCATCTCCTCTGCCAGATCATTCTCAATCTCATACAACAGCCCAGATATATCTGGATAATGCAAATAAAAAGTAGATCTGTTAATATCTACCTGATCTACCAATTCTTTTACTGTAATCTCACCTACACTTTTCTCCTTCATAAGCATGGCGAGCCCATTTCTAAGCTGGGTCTTTGTCTTGCGGACCCGGCGGTCTGTCTTCTTCTGCATATGTTTCCTGCTCTTTCTTTCATTATAATGTTAAATTTTTATAACATATTGATATAATGCAACATTTTTAATATTTTCTGTCTATTAATCAGCACTTTTTAACCTTTTAACGGTTGTAAATCACTTTCTTCCTTAATATAATACTTTTTGATAAGATAATCAACATCGTATCTATTACTAGAAAAATATTTACACAAAAGGAGCATTTTACTTATGAGGAACGCATTTCGGATTTTCCGCCGGGACATGAAACGTCTGCTTCGCAGTCCTGCTGCCGTGCTGGTCATGATCGGCGTATGTATTATCCCCTCTCTGTATGCCTGGTTCAATATTGCAGCCAATATTGACCCATACAGCAACACCTCCGGCATTAAAGTAGCCGTTGCCAATAACGACAAAGATGCAACAAGCAATGATCTTACAATCAATGCCGGGAATGAAATTATTAAAAATTTAAAAGAAAATGATCAACTCGGATGGACTTTTACGAATGAAGAAAATGCTGTTGAAGGAGTCAAATCCGGAAAATATTACGCGGCAATCGTAATTCCGGAAGATTTTAGCAGTTCTCTTCTGAGTATCCTCTCCGGCAAGATGGAGACTCCGAAACTGGATTATTATCTTAATGAAAAAATCAATGCAATTGCACCAAAAATCACAGACAGTGGTGCCAGCACAATCCAGCTTCAAATCAACAATACCTTTTCATCCATTGCATCTGAATCGGTTTCAAATGTATTAAAGCAGTCTGTTACTGACCTGGCCGGTACTATCGATACTGTCAATTCTGATCTTGTGTCAATGCTTGACAAAGTAAATGATAATATTGCCGAGTACCAAAAGATTCTGGATTCCTTCAATTCCAGTGTCGGTGGTACACAGACTTTGATCGATAACGCAAAAAGTGCCACATCTGCTTTAGGCGACGCAGCAACTTCCGGTGCAAATGCACTTTCCGATGCAGACAGCGTATTAAAGGAGACACGAACAGCTACCGGAGGCTTCACTTCCGCATTATCCCAGTCTATTTCAAATGGTCTGAGTATTATTGAACAGGCTTATGGCCAGGCTTCCAGTGGAATTAGTGATCTCGGTAAAAAAGCCGAAGCAATTAACGGTGATGTAACAAACGCCTTAGCCTATGCCAATAAGATTAATACTACAAATGCATCAGTCATTGCAACACTGCAGCAGCTTGCTTCACAATTACCGGCACAGTCCGATACAATCAACTCTGCTCTCGCAAAACTTTCCGAGCAGAACCAGAGCAATCAACAGTTGATCAGCAGCCTGACTGCCGGAAACGATGGTATTAGCAACGCACTTTCCACAACAACCAATACACTTTCACAGTTGGAAACAATCAACAAAGCAAACTTAAGTGGTATTCAGAGTCTTCGTACCTCTCTTGATGAGAACGTATTTCCACAGTTAAATCAGACTATGGATATTTTTTCCAGTCTGACAGGTGAACTGAACGGAATACTGAACGGTGTACCTGCTACCACTGAGCAGTTAAACAGTATTCTGACACAGCTTGGCACAAGCCTCACAGAACTGAACAACGTACTGAATGGAACACAGTCCTCTCTGAATGCCGTAATCAACCGACTGGACAACGTCCGTACCGACATCAATGCGATTACAAGTTCTGAGACATTCCAGAAGCTTACCTCTTTAGAAGGCATTGATTCCGATACGATTGCTGAATTCGTATCATCTCCAGTAAATGTGAATACAGAAACTTACTATTCTGTTAAAAACTACGGTTCTTCCATGACACCATTCTATTCGAACCTGGCAATCTGGGTTGGAGGAATCGTCCTGATTGCTATCTTCAAAATGGAAGTGGACCGTGACAGATCCATGCGTTCTTACAGTGCCACAAATATGTATTTTGGGCGCTGGCTTTTATACATGCTGCTAGGTCTTGTCCAGGGACTGATCGTATGTGTCGGAGATGTATTTCTTCCAGGCGTTCAGTGCCGTCACCCATTTGCGCTGGTACTGACCGGGCTTGTATGCTCCTTTGTATATGTCAACATTATTTATGCTCTGTCACTGACATTTAAGCATATTGGAAAAGCGTTATGTGTAATCTTTGTCATTCTTCAGATTCCAGGATCTTCCGGAACCTATCCGATTGAAATGACACCGGCATTTTTCCAGAAAATACACCCGCTTCTTCCATTCACTTATGGAGTTGCTGCTATGCGTGAAGCAATTGCAGGCATGTATGGAAGTGTTTATATCCACAACCTTTTAATCTTGCTCTGCTACGTTCCGATTGCACTTTTAATCGGACTGGGAATAAGACCTCTTCTGGCAGGACTGAACCGCCTGTTCGACCTGAAGCTGTCTGAAACAGAATTTATGGTCTGCGAAGAACCAGATGATCAATTAAGCAGGAGCGCTCAGTTGTCTATGCTTTTAAAAGCCTCTCTTTCACAAGACGACTTACGTACACAGACCGCTGAGAAAGCTCAGAATTTTGAACAGAATTATCGGAAAATGATTCGCTATGGTTTCCTTGCGATCATTATTATTCCGTTGATCTTCCTGATACTGATGTTCAGTCTGGAATCGAAAATTGTATTTTTGGTTCTTTGGATCATATCTATCATCGCCATCGCAACATGGCTTATTATTGTAGAATTCATTCACACAAGACTCGCCGAGCAACAACAGCTGGCTGGTATGTCTTTTGATGAGATGGTGAAAAAATTCCGTGGAAAGGAGGATGAATAATCATGAAAAATATTCTTCGCATTTTTAAGTATGATTTAAAGAAGATCCATAAAAATGTCATTGCCATGATCGTTATTATGGGAATCACTGTTATTCCGACTCTTTACGCGTGGTTCAATATCGCTGCGAGCTGGGATCCATACGGAAATACAGGAAACTTAAAAGTTGCTGTAGCAAGCTCTGATGAAGGTTATAGTGGTGAACTTCTCTCAGTAAACCTTAACCTTGGAGATCAGGTTCTTACAACTCTTAGAGGTAACTCGCAGCTTGACTGGACATTTACAAGTGCTAAGAAAGCGAAAGAAGGAGTAAAATCCGGAAAATATTATGCGGCAATCGTAATCCCAAAAGATTTCAGTAAAGACATGATGAGTATTTTCACATCCAATGTAACACATCCTGAAATCAAATATTATATCAATGAAAAGGAAAACGCAATTGCCCCGAAAGTCACCGTAAAAGGCGCAAATGCCGTACAGCAGCAAATTAATGATACATTTGTACAGACGGTATCCCAGACCGCATTAGAAGCCTTTCAGCTTGTTAATAACGTTGCTGACGAGACCGATGATCAGACAATCGCCGACAACCTCTCAGCCGCACTGGCGCAGATTTCAACAGACTTATCCTCTGCTGCCGGCACTGTACAGGCATTTTCCGATATGGCAAATTCTGCGGCAATTATGTTGAATACCACTACAGAATTCTTAAGTCAGTCCGGTTCCGGTACAAAAGCCAGTGTAAATGCTCTGGGCGTGGCTGGAAATGGTATTGATTCCCTGAATTCAGCTTTAACAGGAACAACCGATTCCATCAACCAGGCACTTTCACAGAGCGCTTCCTTCTACAGTGCGGTATCCACCTGTGTCGGAAATGCACTGGATTCCTATAATTCAGACGCACAGGCTTGTGCAAATGCACTGAATGCCGTAAGTGGACGTGTGCAGAATCTGATAGATGGTTACCAGTCACTGGAAAACTCGCTGAGCCAAATTGCTGACTCTATTACTGAGCCAAATTTAAAAGGTATGCTTATGCAGGCAATCGGCAATATTCAGAAAGCGAAAGCTTCTCAAGAAGCAATCCGTGATGCCATTAACGATGCAGCTACTGGTATTACTTCCGCAACTGCAAATGCAACCGAATTAAAGAACAATATTGACGGCTTGATCGCCCAGAGTAATTCTTCAATCAGTACTGTGAAAAAAGATTATGAAAACAATGTTAAGGGTAGTCTGGATGATCTGGCAAATGATCTGACTAGCACAGGCAGCTCTATTACTTCACTGATTGGACAGTTAGATAACAGTCTGAAAGACATTTCCGGGGTGACAGGCTCTGCAGCCGGAAATCTCACAGAGGTACAGAAAGCTTTATCAGATTCCGCTTCTCTTTTAAATGAAGCATCCGGTAAAATGTCTAATGCAGCAACTGCAATGCTATCTTCCGATGACAACGGCATTCAATTACTGACCAGCCTTCTCTCTGAGGATCCGGAGGCAATTGGTTCATTCCTTGCATCACCGGTCAAGCTTAATGAAACACATATTTACCCTATCGAGAACTATGGATCTGCTATGGCTCCATTCTACTCAACACTCGCGATTTGGGTCGGCGCAGTTGTAATGGCTGCCATGTTAAAAGTAAATGTTTCAGACAACTTAAAGCACAAATTGAATAATCCGAAAGAACACCAGTTATATATTGGACGCATTCTTCTTCTCCTTTGTATAGGATTTTTACAGAGCGCATTGATCTGTCTTGGCGATCTTTATTTCCTGGGCATCCAATGTGAACATCCTGTATTATTTGTACTGGCAGGATGCTTTAGCAGTCTTGTATATGTAAACATTATTTACGCTTTGACTGTTTCCTTTGGAGATATCGGTAAAGCAATCGCAGTTGTGCTGATGGTCATGCAGGTAGCCGGAAGTGGTGGAACTTTCCCAATTCAGTGTGCGCCGGAATTTTTCCGGAAAGTATATCCTTTACTTCCATTTGTACACAGCATGAACGCTATGCGTGAATGTATCGCCGGTTTCTATGGCATGAACTACTGGATTGAACTTGGAAAACTGGCACTCTTCCTGATTCCGGCATTGTTGCTCGGTCTGATCCTCAGGAAACCAGTCATCAAGTTAAATGATGCATTTACAGAAAAATTGGAAAGTACACATCTGATTTAAAATACACAAAATACTCCAGTAAATTCGTTTCGAAATGCACATAAGGCATTTATAGATAGAAAAACCCCTCTGAAATATTTCATCTTAAAGATGGATATATTCCAGAGGGATTTCTTTATCTTACATCTGATACGTCATTTTCGAGTTTATTTATTTTCCGATCATATGTATAAATTCCATTAATCTCATCTTCGATATCACTCCACTGCGTATATACACAGCCACACAGCCCTTTCTCTTTTAAATGTATCACCTTATCCTCAAGTTGTTCATATGCCTTTTTGTACTTTGAAACAGTCTTATAACTTCCATAACCATATTTTTTCTCCGATGCTACGTGTCCTTCCACTCCAAATGTAAAACCACCATATTCGCTTAATACCGCTGCACGGATTTTTTCCGGTTTTACTTTTAATGGAAAGAAATAGTTATGTACACTCTGAAAATCTCCCGTTCCCTGATCAAACCAGCCGCTTGCTGAATCAATCATACTCCCAGGATCCAGATTTCTTACCATATCTGTAATTTTCTTCGTTTCAAATTGTCCCCAGCCTTCATTGAAAATTACCCAGGTACATATACTCGGATGGTTCTTTAGCAACTTAATAGTTTCTTTCACTTCACGAACAAATTCATTTCTTCCGTCTTGATTCTGACGAGACAGAAGTCTGGAATGATTGTCTTTCATTGTTAATCCCGGCCATGACATCACATTTGC
>ENA-OOWO01002559-OOWO01002559.1-human-gut-metagenome-genome-assembly--contig:-NODE-2559-length-10383-cov-2.451104_pt1 | contig 10383 bp, 10 predicted proteins | sample MGYA00241579_ERZ501327 | MGnify/ENA primary metagenome ERZ501327 (study PRJEB25962, sample SAMEA2042836) | human gut metagenome | biome: human gut; feature: human-associated habitat; material: faeces...
ACCCTTTTTTTATTTCTTATAAATTGTGTACCAAAGCGGCAACAAGCCATATCTCATCCGACTTCACCACGCATACGATCTTCGAAAGCGGCAAGTGCGGCCTTTGCCCCTTCACCCATCGCAATGATAATCTGTTTATAGGATATATCCGTTACATCTCCTGCTGCATAAATACCCTTCACGGAAGTGCGGCCATTTTTGTCGGTCAGGATTTCGCCCATACGGTTCGTTTCTACCAAATCCTTGAATAAAGCACTATTGGCAGTCAAACCAATCTGAACGAAAATGCCGTCCAAAGCAAAGATTTCTTCTTTATCCGAAGAACGGTCTTTCTTAATCATACCGACCACCTTATCCCCATCGCCCAACACTTCAACCGTCTGGGTGTGAGTAAAGATATCTACATTAGGCAGACTCCTGACTTTCTCCTGCAAAACGGTATCTGCTTTCAGAGTCTCCATAAACTCGAAGACCGTCACCTTAGAGCAAATACCTGCCAAATCAATGGCCGCCTCCACTCCGGAGTTACCACCACCGATAACAGCTACCTCCTTGCCTTTATAAAACGGTCCGTCGCAATGCGGACAGAATGCCACTCCATGACCAATATATTTCTCTTCGCCCGGAACATTCAACTTCCGCCAGTTGGCACCTGTAGCAATAATCAGCACAGGAGCCTTGTAACTTTCACCACCCTTAACCGACAGCACTTTCATTTCCCCGACTACCTCGGCTTTTTCTATCCTGCGATTCTCAAGTATATCAATATGGTAAGCAGCCAAATGGCTTTTCAAGTCCTGTGCCAGTTCTTTACCGGTAGTCCGAGGCACGGATATCAGATTCTCAATACCCATGGTCTCATTCACCTGACCACCTATACGTTCAGCCACTACAGCCACCCGCAGCCCTTTTCGAGCAGAATATTCGCAAAATGCGCCCGTGTGATGATTTCACCGCCTGCGTTTGCCGCCACCTCGTCCAAAGTCAGATGCAGACCGATGGAGGAAAGCCTTTCGCACATCCTGCGGTTGCGGATATCGCGGCTGCTTCGGATGGTTTCCATGCGGCCCTTGAGAACGGGATGCGCCGGGTCAAAGCCTAAGCCGACAATATGGATTTCGGGACGGTGGAAATGCTCCCAGAGTGCGGCAAATTCAATGCCTGCGATGGCTTCGATGCCGAGGGCGTTTCCTGCGGCTTGAAATTCCGCCAGACCGTCAATGGTATCATGGTCGGTCAAGGCGATGGCGGAAAGCCCGATTTTCTGCGCCAGCGCTGCAACCTCTTTGGGGGCATAGGTGCCATCCGATGCGGTGGAATGGCAGTGTAAATCTATAATAGAGGAATCATGCATAGCAATGCCTCCTTTCTATTTTATCGGTATATCTATCAGTATAGCATACTTTTTCCAAAAGACCCATAAAATAAAACCAGAGAGGTCTGTTTGGATAGGATGTGATTTTTTGGGGAAGGAAAAAGGAAAGAAGGAAAAAAGAGAAAAAAAGGAGAACCATAGCCGCCGAACCCGTGAAAGGCAGACGGGCGGCACGGCGCTTTGTCTTCTGCGCGGCATGGGCATTGCCTTTGCCATCACCTGTATTATATTTATCGGCTTTGGGATGATACTGACCTATACCGCTGCTTCGGAGGAAAGTCTGCCTTTGGTTTCGCTAATCTGTACGGCGCTTTCTGTGGCGGCGGCAGGCTATGACTGGGCGGCGTGCAAAAGGAAACGGGGGCTGCTATGGGGGGCTCTGGCAGGGCTTGTTTACACCGCTCTGCTTTACGTTATTACAAGCCTTGCGGCGGATTCCTTCGTTTTGCATGCTTCGGGGCTGATGACGCTTGCAGTGGCACTTGCGGCAGGAGTTATCGGCGGAATTCTGGGGGTAAACCGCAGGTAGTGCAACAGAATTAGAAAATAAACTTGCAAATCCATCATTTTATGCTAAAATAAATTTTGTGATAAACGGAATAAAGGGGCATGGATCCTTCCGCTGACAGAGAACAAGGAAAGATTCATCCCTTTTTTGCGTAAGAAAACAGCATGAAAGGATGGAGAAAAAAGATGAAGATGAAAGGCAGAATGATGCTTTTGCTGACACTCATTGTGGCAGTTGCGCTGAGTGCAATCTCCTATAAGGGGATTGGTTCCAAAAAGGCATTGAGTGTTCATCGCATTGAGCAGGGTCTTGATTTGAGTGGCGGTGTAGATATCGTTTACGAAGCAGACCAGAAATCTGTAACAGACGATGAAATGAAGGCAGCAATTTCCCTTTTGCAGGGCAGATTGGACTGGAAGGGCTGGACAGAGGCTGAGGTTGCCCGTGAGGGAGACAAGCGTATCCGCGTGCAGATTCCCGGTGTGGAGGATGCGGAGGAAGCCATTCAGGAAATCGGACAGACCGCGCAGCTTTCCTTTGCAGATGAGGACGGCAATGTGCTGCTGACAGGTGATATGGTAAAGGATGCAACCAAGCAGGTTGGTTCCACAAGCAAAAACGGTGCTTCTCAGCCCTATGTTGCACTGGAGTTCAACAAAGAGGGGACGGAGAGATTTGCTGAGGCAACCTCGAACAATATTGGTAAGCAGATTTATATCATTATGGATAATGAGGTAATCAGTGCGCCAACCGTACAGACAGCAATCACAAACGGACAGGCAATGATTACGGGCAGCTTTACCGCGGAGGGGGCAGAACAGCTTGCGTCCCTCATTCGTGCAGGCTCTCTGCCGTTTAACCTGAATGTAATTCAGATGAAGAACGTAGGTGCGCGCCTGGGTGCGGATGCGCTTTCCACAGGAATTAAGGCAGGTATTATCGGTATCGCTTTGGTACTGATTTATATGCTGTTTGCCTATAAGCTGCTGGGCTTTGCGGCAGACTGGGCACTGGTGATTTATATTGGCCTGGAGCTGGTGGCGCTGAGTCTGTTCCATGTGACGCTGACATTGCCCGGTATCGCAGGTATCGTGCTTTCGGTAGGTATGGCGGTAGATGCGAATATCGTTATTTTTGAACGTGTGAAGGAAGAACTGGTTCTGGGTAAGAGCCTGCGCAATGCGCTGAAGGCAGGCTTCAAGAGAGCAACTCCTGCCATTCTGGATGGTAACGTAACCACGCTGATTGCGGCGGCGGTTCTGTTCTTCTTAGGCAGTGGTACAGTGAAGGGCTTTGCAACTACACTGATGATCGGTATTGTGATTTCCATGTTCACTGCGCTTTTTATTACCCGTGTGATTGTGAACGGTCTGATGTATGCCGGTGTGCAGAATCCCAAATATTACGGCTTGAGAATGAAATAAGGAGGTGGGGAAAATGCAGATTATTCAAAACAGAAAAAAATTCTTTATCCTTTCCCTGCTGGTCATTATTATTGGTTTTGGCTTTATGATTGCCAATGCACAGGCAGGTAAGGGCGCACTCAACTGGGACGTTGAATTTACAGGCGGTACCTCCATGGAACTGAATATGAACGGTAAATATGATAATGACAAGCTGATTTCCATTATCAAGGACGTAACCGATCAATCCAGTCCGCAGATTCAGGAGGTTCTGGGGACAAATAACGTAGAAATCAAATTGCAGTCCATCGACAGCCCTACGCGTACGGCTCTGGTGGAAGCAATCCAGAAGGAATATTCCAAAGCGACACTGACGGAAGCGAATGATATCAGCGGTACGGTCAGCGGTGAAATGCAGCGTGCAGCCATCAAGGCAACGCTGATTGCGGCAGTAGCAATGCTGATTTATATTTCTATTCGGTTTAAGGATGTGCGCGCAGGCGGCAGTGCCATTCTGGCGCTGATTCATGACGTGCTGGTGGTTCTGGCGGCGTATGCGATTTTCCGTATTCCCGTAAATAATGCTTTTATTGCGGTACTCTTGACGATTCTGGGGTATTCCGTAAACTCGACCATTGTTATTTTCGACCGTATTCGTGAAAATAAAGGGGCATTCAAGAGAAACCAGACAGCAGAACGCATCAATAAGAGCATCAGCCAGACATTGGCGCGTTCCATCAATACATCCCTGACAACATTGTTTACCATTGGTGCCATTTATTTCCTTGGTGTGCCTTCCATTCAGGAATTCGCACTGCCTATGATGGTTGGCATCATTGCCGGTGCATATTCTTCCATTTGCATTTCCGGCTCCATCTGGTACACATTGCTGCCCAAGGCGGAAAAAGACGTATAACGATCAGTCGAAATTAAGATTTTGACTTGCGAGAGGAAAAGAAAGCGTTGTTCTTTGGTTCATCCGAAACAACGCTTTTTTCTTTTGCCCTGCTATGGTATGATGGAGGGGTATGAAAGGAGTGGCGGCATGAAACGCTGGCTTTTAAAACGAACGAAAATAGATACGGCGGCAATGGCACGGGATTTGGGCATCCGTCGGGCAACAGCGGCAGTGCTTGCCAATCGGGAGCTATCTTCCAGACAGGCGGCAAGGAGCTTTCTCTACGGTGGTACGGCGGCATTAGGAAATCCGCTGGAAATGAAGGATTTTTCGCAGGCAGCCTCTCTGCTTGCGGAAGCGATTCGCGCAGGAAAGAAAATTGTCGTGTATGGGGATTATGATGTGGACGGGGTGATGAGCACCTCTATTTTATATCAGACGATTCTGCGATGTGGCGGCAATGCTGTTTTTTATCTGCCGCATCGGCAGAAGGAGGGCTACGGGCTGAACCTGAAGGCAGTGAATCAGCTTGCGGCAGAAGGCATAGAAGTGCTTTTCACCTGTGATAACGGCATTGCGGCGTTGCAGGAAATTGCGCTTGCGAAGGAAAAGGGCATGACGGTTGTAGTGCTTGACCACCATGAGCCCGGCTTTCGGGGCGAGGGAGAGGAGCGCAGGGATATTCTGCCTGCGGCGGATGCCATCATTGACCCGAAGCAGCGAGCCTGCCCCTATCCCTTTAAGCAGATGTGCGCCGGAGGACTTTCCTATTACTTTGCGCATCACCTTTTGCAGATATTTGAAATTACGGATGAGGGGCTGGAACGACAGCTTTTGACCTTTGCAGGCATTGCGACCGTCTGCGATATTGTGGATTTACTGGGGGAGAATCGTGCGCTCGTGCAGATGGGGCTTGCGGAAATTGGCAAAACGGAAAATATTGGGCTGCGCGTGCTGATTGAGGAGGCAGGGCTTTCGGATAAGGCCATTTCGGAATATCATATCGGCTTTATCATTGGGCCCTGTATCAATGCGGCAGGACGGCTAGAAAGCGGCAGGCTTGCGGTGGAGCTTTTCTGCACGCAGAATGAGAAGGAAGCAAGAGAGAAGGCAAGGCATCTGGTGATGCTCAATGCGGAACGCAAGCATCTGACAGAGGAAGCGGCGGAGCGTGCGGATATTGCCCTGCAGGAAGGTGACGCTTTGCAGGATAGGGTGCTTGTGCTGTATGATGCGGAGATTCACGAAAGCATTGCAGGGATTGTTGCAGGCAGAATCAAGGATAAATATTACCGCCCGACCATCCTGATTACGGGCAGCGAGGACGGAGCAAAGGGCTCAGGCAGAAGCATTGAGGGCTATCATCTGTTTGAGGCGTTGTTTGCCAATCGGGATTTATTTACGCGCTTTGGCGGACATGCCATGGCGGCAGGGCTTTCTCTGCCTGTGGAAAATATCCCCGTTCTGCGCAGACGGCTCAATGAAGGCTGTACCCTGACGGAGGAGCAGATGATTCCGATTCTGCGGCTGGAGGATGCACTTTCCTTTGCGGAGATTGACTTAGGGCTTGCAATGGAATTGCAGACACTTGCGCCCTTCGGCAAGGGCAACCCTGCACCGTTATTCGCATCCAAGGGGATTCATGCTGACCGTGTGGATTTGATAGGGAAGAATAAAGATATCCTGCGGCTGACGCTTTCCGAGCCGGAAAACGGGATTCGCCTTTCGGCAATCTCCTTTGATGGCTATGAACCGCTCAGAGAAATGCTGAAAGCATTGTATCCAGCAGAGGATTGTGATAAAATAATACACAGTGGGCTTTTGCCGCAGCTGCTGGATATTGTGTATAGCATTGAAATCAACAGCTATCGCGGCAGAAGCAATGTACAGTTGATACTAAAGGATTTTCGATTTGCAAAATGAGGAGGATATGGGATGGATTTAAAGGACAAGATCAGATCAATTGAGGATTACCCTCAGAAGGGTGTGATCTTCCGTGATATTACAACACTGCTGAAGGATGCAGAGGGGCTGAAGGACGCTGTGGATGCCATAACGGCTAGCCTTGCGGATGTTTCCTTTGATTTGGTGCTGAGCCCCGAATCCAGAGGGTTTATCTTCGGGATGCCTGTGGCGTATAATATGGGGAAGGGCTTTGTTCCTGTCAGAAAGGCGGGAAAGCTGCCTGCGGAAACCATCAGCAAGGAATATGAGCTGGAATACGGCAAGGCAACAATCGAAATTCATAAGGATGCCATCAAGCCCGGACAGAAGGTTGTCATTGTAGATGACCTGATGGCAACAGGCGGCACAGCAAAGGCGATTATGGAGATGGTAGAGGAAATGGGCGCAGAGGTCGTTGCCTCCGCATTTTTGATAGAACTGGATTTTCTGAACGGCAGAAAGGCCTTGCCCGATTGCAGAGTCGAGGCTGTGATTCATTACGAATGAGAAAAAAAGGAAGGGTGGCACTGCCGCTCTTTCTTTTTATAAAAGAATAGATGAGGGATAAGGTATGTACGGACAATTTTTTATACTTTTTGGGTTGATTCTGGTGGGGTATTACTGCAATAAAAAGGGATACTTGCCGATGGAAACAAATAAAAACGTAGGCAATATGGTCATGCGCGTGACGATTCCTGCGATGCTGATTACTACGATTGCAGGGATTGAGATTACCGACAGGGTGCTGAAGGCATTTCTCTTTTCTGCCGCAGGGCAGGCAGCCATGATGGTTGTGTTTGGCTTTTTGATGCGGCAATACGGGCGGAAAAGAGGCTTGGACAGCCGCCTTCTGCCCATGCTTGACCTGACCGCAGGCTCTCTGAATACGGGCTTTATCGGCTTGCCCGTTACGATGATTTTCTTCGGGCAGGCGGGGATTATCTATATGTCTGCGGGGGTTTTGGCACTGAATTTGTATCTTTGGTCGTATGGTGTATATCTGATTTCAGACAAGAAGGCGACAGGTGCGGCGGCCATCGGGAAAAGCTTTTTGCAGGGCGCAATCAACCCGAACTGCATTTCTATTTTGCTGGGGCTTTTGCTTGCGGTGACGCATACGGCGCGATTTGTGCCGACAGTGGTGCTTGGCTTTCTGACAAAGGTGGGGGATTTATCGACACCGCTTTCGTTGATTTATATTGGCGCATTGGCAGGCGGCAGCGGCATCGTGCAGCTCTTTAAAGAAAAAATGGCACTGGAAATCAGTGTGGTGAAGATGATTGGGATGCCTGCATTGGCAATTCTTGCAATGCTTTTTATTCCTGCGGATGGTCTTGCAAAGTCGGTGTTCCTGCTTTCCGTTTGCATGCCATCGGCGGCGCCGATGATGGTCGGCAGATACGGCTATGGGGATAAGATGTCCTCGGATATTGTGCTTTGGACAACGGTTCTTTCTATGGCAACGCTGCCGTTAAGCGTGCTGCTTGCCGCAAAGCTTTACGGAGCAGTCTGAAAAGCCTGAAAAACCTTTATTTTTCGGAAAAAAGTGCTTGCAATGCCCTTTCGGGCGTGGTATAATTTTTCATGTTGATTACGGACGGTCCAATGCCGCTGTCAAAGGGATGGGGTAAGAACGTCTAAGGTGCATAAGGAGGAAATACAATGGATATCATCAGAGAACTGGAAAATGAACAGCTGAAAAGCGAAGTAACTCCTTTTAACGTTGGCGACACAATCCGTGTTTATGCTAAAGTAGTAGAGGGTACAAGAGAAAGACTGCAGATGTTCGAAGGCGTTGTTATCAAAAGACAGGGCGGCGGCATCAGAGAAACTTTCACAGTAAGACGTATCGCTTCCGGCGTTGGCGTTGAAAGAACATGGCCCGTACACTCTCCCAGAATCGACCGTATCGAGGTTGTAAGACGTGGTGTTGTAAGACGTGCTAAACTGTTCTACCTGAGAGACAGAGTTGGTAAAGCAGCTAAGGTTAAAGAAGTTCTGAAATAAGCTGTACATTTTGTACCGGAACGAGAAAAAGCAGTCTCGATGAACAAGTTTCATCGAGACTTTTTTCGTGAGAGGCAGAAGGGCTTTTGCCTTTGACGAAAAAATGCGTTTGGATAAAGGAGGTCTTTGGAATGGAGCAGGCAATCGAAAAGCAGGAAGAACAGAAGCCTACAAGAAGAAAAAAGGAAAAGAAGGGAATGCCCATGCTGCTGCAGCTGGTGCTGTTGGTTGTTGTGATTGTGGTTTTGCGTAATGTAATGGGGACGGTTTTGGTAAAGGGGTCTTCCATGGAGCCGAATTTTTACCATGGCGATTTTGTGTTTATCAATAAGCTGAGCACCTCCTTCGGTACGCTGAAAAAGGGAGATATTGTTATCTGCCGCCTGAATGACGAAAAGAAAAATATCATCAAGCGTGTGATTGGTCTGCCCGGGGATGTAATTGACCTCAGAGACAATGGTGACGAGGAAGATACGATATACTCTCTGTATATCAATGGGGAGTTGGTGAAGGAGGACTATATCAAAGCGCCGATGGATACAAAGGGAAATATTGAGTACCCTTATACAGTTCCCGAAAACAGCTATTTTGTGATGGGGGACAACAGAAACGCAAGCTCCGACAGCCGCAGAAAATCGGTCGGCGCGATTCCGAAGGAGAACCTGATGGGGAAGGTTGTGTTCCGTCTGTATCCCTTCAGCTCCATTGGCTTTATCAAATAAAAACATGAGTGAAAATAGAAAGAGGTAGCTATGAACAATATTCAATGGTATCCCGGGCACATGACAAAAACCCGCAGAATGATGGAGGAAAATATTTCTCTGGTGGATATTGTCATCGAACTGGTAGATGCAAGAATTCCATACAGCAGCAAAAATCCGGATTTGGATACGCTTGCGAAGAATAAGCACCGCATTCTGCTTCTGAATAAATGCGACCTTGCGGACGAAAGGGCAACCGATATCTGGCAGGAATATTTTGAAAAGCAGGGCTTCCGCGTGATTCGCATCAATGCGCTGAAGGGCAACGGCTTGGGCGAGGTGACGGAAACGGCACGCAGCTTAATGAAGGAAAAAATTGAAAAGCTGAAAGCAAGAGGGCGTATCAATGTACCCATCCGCAGCATGATTGTGGGGATTCCGAATGTGGGGAAATCCACATTTATCAATAAATATGTTGGGAAGGTAACGGCGAAAACCGGGGATAAACCCGGCGTGACCCGCGGCAAGCAGTGGATAAAATTAAAAAAGGACTTTGAGCTGCTCGATACGCCGGGCATCCTCTGGCCGAAATTTGAGGACCAGCAGGTAGGGCTGAAGCTGGCGTTTACGGGGGCAATCAATGATGATATTCTTGACCCCGAAAATATGGCGATTGCCTTTATCAATCACATGATTTCCAGAAATCCCGACTGCCTGCGGAATCGGTATCAGATTACATTCGATACGATTGAGGAGCCGCATGTAATTCTGGAAAAAATCGCGATGGCGCGCGGCTTCAAGAAAAAAGGCGACGAACCTGATTTGGAACGCGCAGGCAAAATTCTGATGGATGAATACCGTGGCGGCAAGCTTGGCAGGCTGACATTGGAGCTGCCGGAGGATATTGATGTGATGCTGGAGCAGAAGAAGGCAAGGGCGGCGGAAAAAGCGGTTTTGGATAAGGAACGGAAAAAGGCCTACAATAATAAAAAGAAGAAATAACACAAAAACCATAGGACTGGCGGATACCAGATTCTATGGTTTTCTTTTTTAGTTGCTTTTAAAATTTCAGCTTAGACTCGTTTAGAATCTCGATGATATTGCGAAGCACCTGTGCGGTGAAGCCCCAGATGATATGCCCGTTATATTCATAGAAAAGCTGTGTGGTTTTGCTCTTGCTAAAGGGATAATTTTTGCCGCCTTCGATTTTTTCGTAGGGGAAATCGGGGGATTCTATGACCTTCCAGACGGTATCATGCCGCTCCGGCTCGGTTTTCAGAAAGAAACGCAGGGGGACGGTGAAAATTTCCGCAACCTCCTTGGGATTTGGGACTGCGGTTTTGTAAATCTCATAGGGGATATAGGCGATATAGGGCTGAATCATGCCACGATAAATTGTCAGCATGAAGTCACTTTTCCCCAGAAGGCGAATATCCTTTTGAGAGATGCCGATTTCCTCCTCGGTTTCTCTGAGAGCGGTTTCCACGAGGGTTTCGCCCTGTTCCCGATGTCCGCCGGGAAAGCAGACATCCCCCGGTTGATTTACC
>ENA-OOWO01002563-OOWO01002563.1-human-gut-metagenome-genome-assembly--contig:-NODE-2563-length-10371-cov-4.211225_pt1 | contig 10371 bp, 7 predicted proteins | sample MGYA00241579_ERZ501327 | MGnify/ENA primary metagenome ERZ501327 (study PRJEB25962, sample SAMEA2042836) | human gut metagenome | biome: human gut; feature: human-associated habitat; material: faeces...
CTGGCGCTGCCGCAGCGCCCCACCTGCATCATCTTCCCGGATGACTTTTCCGCACTGGGCGGCTACAACGCCCTGACCGAAGCGGGGTTGAGCATCCCGGAGGACATCTCGGTGATGGGATACGATGGCATCTATCTCTCCCGGGTAGTCAAACCCTCGCTGGTGACCTACCAGCAGAACACAAAATCCCTTGGCAGGCTGGCAGCGGATAAGCTGATCGAGCTGATCGAGCATCCGCGTGTGACTCTGCCGGAGCAGATCCGGGTGTCCGGCAAACTGCTGGACGGCGGCTCCGTCCGCATCCTTTAACAAAGACCCATGACTCCCAGCGCGGAGTTTTTGAGAATGAATTTTTTAATTGGAAAACCATGAAGGAGGTTTACCCTTATGAAAAAGATCTCTCGTCGTAATTTCCTGCTCGCTTCCGGTGTCGTGACTGTTGGTGCTGCTCTGGCAGCCTGCGGCGGCGGTTCTTCCAGCAGCACTGCTGCTTCCTCTGCCGCTCCTGCATCCTCTGCAGCTGCTTCTGCTCCGGCTGCTGCCGAGGGCAAGGTGCTGAACATCTGGTGCTGGAATGATGAGTTCCAGAGCCGCTTCAACGACTACTATCCCGAGGTCAAGGAGATCGCAGCCGACAAGTCCACCACCACCCTGAAGGACGGCACCACCGTGAAGTGGACCATCAACGCCAACGAGAACAACAACTACCAGAACAAGCTGGACGAGGCTCTGCTGAATCAGGACTCCGCTGCCGATGACGACAAGATCGACATCTTCCTGATCGAGGCTGACTACGCTCTGAAGTATGTGGATTCCGACTACGTTCTGGATGTCAAGAAGGATATCGGCCTGACCGATTCCGATCTGGCCGGTCAGTACCAGTACACCAAGGACATCGTTTCTGTGGACGGCAGCCAGCGCGGCACCACTTGGCAGGCTACCCCGGGTCTGTTCGCATACCGCCGCAGCATTGCCAAGGAGGTGCTGGGCACCGATGACCCCGCCGAAGTGCAGACCTACCTGTCCGACTGGGATAAGTTCAACGATGTAGCTGCCAAGGCTGCTGCCAAGGGCTACAAGATGCTGTCCGGCTTTGACGATGCATACCGCACCTTCTCCAACAACGTCTCCGCACCTTGGGTCACCGGCACCACCGTTACCGTGGACGAGAACCTGATGAAGTGGGTGGACCAGACCAAGGAGTACACCGACAAGGGCTACAACAACAAGTCCAGCCTGTGGGACAGCCAGTGGGCTTCCGATCAGGGCCCCACCGGTAAGGTGTTCGGCTTCTTCTACTCCACTTGGGGCATCAACTTCACCCTGCTGGGCAACTCTCTGGCAACTCCTACCGCTGAGGGCGGCAAGGAAGAGGTTGGCAACGGCATCTACGGCGACTACGCTGTGTGCGAAGGCCCTCAGCCCTACTACTGGGGCGGCACCTGGATCTGCGGCGCAGCCGGCAGCGACAACCTTGAAACCATCAAGGACGTTATGCTGAAGCTGACCTGCGATGAAGCCATCATGAAGCAGATCACCATGGATACGCAGGATTACACCAACAACGAGAAGGCCATGAACGAGATCGCCAACAGCGATTACAAGTCCGACTTCCTCGGCGGCCAGAACCACATCGCTCTGTTTGCAGAGGCTGCAACCAAGATCGATATGTCCAATGCTGGCCCGTACGATCAGGGCCTGAACGAGAGCTTCCAGAACGCTTTCAAGGATTACTTCACCGGCAACGTGGAGGAGGATGCCGCCAAGGCAAACTTCGAGACCGCCATCAAGGAGAAGTACCCCGAGCTGACCGATGTGGTCTGGCCCGCATAAGCGCAGCCGGAACCTGAAAACCTTTTGAACCGAATCTGAATGGGGCGGGCCGGACGCTGATCCCGCCCGCCCCGTTTTGCTTTGGGCAGTGTACGTCAGGAGGGCAGTTACTATGGGAGCAAAACCAAAGAAGAACGGCTCGATCAGCTATGCAAAGTGGGGCTATATCTTCATTGCACCGTTCTTTATCATCTTCGCGGTATTCCAGCTGATCCCTCTGGCATCCACCATCTATTACAGCTTTTTTGAATATTACCGCAGCGGCCTGAAGATCATCGGCCCTACCTTTGTGGGCCTGAAGAACTACATCACCCTGTTTGCAACCGACCTGCCCAAATACTTTGGCAACACGCTGCTGCTCTGGATCATCGGTTTCATCCCGCAGATCGCCATCTCGCTGCTGCTGGCGGCCTGGTTCACCGACCTGCGCCTGAAGCTGAAGGGCCAGACCTTCTTCAAGACAGTCATCTACATGCCCAACCTCATTATGGCTTCGGCGTTCGCCATGCTGTTCTTTGCCCTGTTCTCGGATAACGGCCCCGTGAACGCTGCACTGGTGGGCATGGGCATCCTCAAGGAGCCCTTCAGCTTCCTGAACAGTGTCTGGGGCAACCGCGGCCTTATCGGTCTGATGAACTTCCTGATGTGGTTCGGCAATACGACCATCATGCTGATGGCGGCCATCATGGGCGTGGACCCCACCCTGTATGAGGCAGCGGAGCTGGACGGCTGCACCCCGAACCAGATGTTCTGGAAGATCACCATCCCGCTCATCCGGCCGATCCTGGTCTATGTGATGATCACTTCGATGATCGGCGGCCTGCAGATGTTCGATGTGCCGCAGATTCTGACCAACGGCAAGGGCGGCCCCGACCGCACCTCCACCACCATGATTATGTACCTGAACAACCACCTGTTCAGCAAGAACTACGGTATGGCCGGCGCGGTCTCGGTGGTGCTGTTCCTGGTGTGCGCAGTGCTCTGCGTGATCGTTTACATGGCCCTGACCAAGGAGGACGACGGCCTGAGCAAGGCCGAGCGCAAGGCCCGCAGGCAGGCGGCCAAACAGGTGAAGGGAGGAAAAGCATAATGTCACACGCAGTCAAGACAAGATCCGAAAAAGCGACCCTTGCGGCCCGCCGCACGGTGTGCTATGCGGCGCTGGTGCTGCTGAGCTTTTTATGCCTGTTCTTCTTCTATGTGCTGGTCATCAATTCCACCCGCACCCATTTTGAGATCCAGAAGGGCTTTTCCTTTCTGCCGGGCAGATCCTTGATGACCAACCTGAAAAACGTGCTGTCGGATGCCAACATCCCGGTGCTGACTGGTGTGCGGAACAGCCTGATCGTGTCCGGCTGCTCGGCTGCCCTCAGCGTCTATTTTTCGGCCCTGACAGCCTACGGCATCTACGCCTATAACTTCCGGTTCAAAAAGGCGGCGTTTGCCATCATCCTGCTCATTATGACCATGCCGACCCAGGTCTCGGCGCTGGGTTTCCTGCAGCTCATCACAAAGATGGGACTGAAGAACAGCTTCATTCCCCTCATCATCCCCAGCATTGCGGCCCCGGCGGTGTTCTTCTTTATGAAGCAGTATCTGGATGCCAGCCTGCCCATGGAGATCGTGGAAGCCGCCCGCATTGATGGCGCAGGGGAGTTCTACACCTTCAACCATATCGTGCTTCCCATTATGAAGCCCGCTCTGGCGGTGCAGGCCATCTTCTCCTTTGTGTCCAGCTGGAACAACTACTTCATCCCCGCACTGGTGCTGGATACGGCAGACAAAAAGACCCTGCCCATCCTCATTGCACAGCTCCGCAGTGCCGACTTCCTCAAGTTCGATATGGGCAAGGTCTATATGCTGGTGGCCATTGCCATCCTGCCTGTGATCATCGTTTATCTGCTGCTGTCCAAGTTCATCGTCCGTGGTGTTGCACTGGGCGGTGTCAAGGGCTGAGCATTCCGTTCTCTCCTTTGGAAAAAGCACCCGCAGCCAGCAGGCCGCGGGTGCTTTTCTATCCTCTCGTGCTCAGTCGGCTTTGGCAATGCGCTGCATCGCGGTGGAAGCGACATACTTCTCCTTGATGGCGCGGAGCTGGGCCATGTGGTCGGTGTTCACGTGGGCCTGCTGCTGGGCTTCGGAGTCCCACTCCTCAACGATGAGCAGCTCGTCCGGGTCAGCGGCGCTCAGGTAGTAATCATAGCGCTCAAAACCGTCCTCCTGCTGGACCTTTGCCAGAATGCCGGCAGCGGCGACCTCCTGCAGAAAAGCGTCCCTCTGGCCGGGGAGCATACGGTAGGTGACCAGAAGCATCATGTGTTCCATGGCGAAATCTCCCTTATAATGTTCCAATGTGTGTGTTAGACAAAAGCCGCCGGAAATCGCTTCCCGGCGGCTTTTGCTTATTAGGAGGATCAAAAGATGATCCCTGGAGAACTTAGTTCAGGATGGTCTGCTCGGTTTCGACATCAAAGAGGTGAACCTTGTGCGGATCAAATGCAACGCGGACGGTGTCTCCGTTGCGTGCCTTGGAGGTGGGAGCGACACGGGCGGTCATCTTGTTGCCCTTGTACTCCAGGTACAGGTAGATCTCAGCGCCCATCATTTCGGAAACATCGACCTTAGCATCCAGCTGGCAATCGGTGTGCTTTGCCATAAACTCGGGCTCGTCATCGATATCCTCAGGACGGATGCCCATCTTGATCTTCTTGCCAACGTAGGAATCCAGCTTGCCGTCGGCGGTCTTCTCCTTGGGCAGGGGGATCACGTCGCCGCCCAGGTCAATACCGTACAGGTCGCCCTTCTTGATCAGGGTGCCGTCCAGGAAGTTCATCTGGGGGCTGCCGATGAAGCCTGCAACGAACATATTGCAGGGCATATCGTACAGGTTCTGCGGGGTATCGACCTGCTGGATGATGCCGTCCTTCATAACCACGATACGGTCGCCCATGGTCATAGCCTCGGTCTGGTCGTGGGTAACGTAGATGAAGGTGGTAGCCAGCTTCTTGTGCAGCTTGATGATCTCGGTGCGCATGGAGGTACGCAGCTTAGCATCCAGGTTGGACAGGGGCTCGTCCAGCAGGAAGACTGCCGGGTTACGAACCATTGCACGGCCCAGAGCAACACGCTGACGCTGACCACCGGACAGAGCCTTGGGCTTGCGGTCCAGCAGGTGCTCGATCTCCAGGATCTTAGCAGCCTCGTGCACGCGCTTGTCGATCTCATCCTTCGGGGTCTTGCGCAGTTCCAGACCGAAAGCGATGTTCTTGTAAACGGTCATGTGGGGGTACAGAGCGTAGCTCTGGAACACCATGGCGATATCACGATCCTTCGGGGGAACGTCGTTGATCAGACGGCCGCCGATGTACATCTCGCCCTTGGAGATCTCCTCCAGACCGGCGATCATACGCAGGGTGGTGGACTTGCCGCAGCCAGAGGGGCCGACGAAGATGATGAACTCCTTATCCTGGATCTCCAGGTTGAAGTCGGTAACAGACGGGGCAGTTGCGCCCGGATAGATCTTGTAGATGTGCTGGCAGCTAATGGAAGCCATAATCGTTATCCTCCGTAAATATTTGGTGTTTCACGCCCTTGACGGCGTGTTGTTTCGTTGGTACTATAATAGCAGATAATTTTGTGATATAAAATAGCATTTTATTGATTAGAGGTGTCAGATATTGCTGTTTGACTGGAACACCATCGCCGCACCGGCTGCACTGCTGGACGTGCAGCTTTCCGCGCCCCGCACCCTGACCGGCGAAGGGCTGTGGGTCTGCCTTGTTTCCAGCGGCAGATGCACGGTTTCCCTGCCCGGGGCGTCGGCTGCGCCCGCCGGCTCTGTGCTGGTACTGCCGCCGCAGTCCGCAGCGGCGGGGCACCTGATCTTAAGCCGTGCCCCGCTCACCCTGACCCCGGAGGACAGTTGCCACCTGCTGTGCGTCCAGCTGACCGGGCAGGCCAGCACGCAGTTTTTAAACGGCCTGCGGGAGCTGCCCTACCTTGCCAAAGGCGAGACCTGCCCTGCCGCCGCCGAGCTGATGGGGCGGCTTGCGGAGGAAAAGCCCACCCACAGCCGTGCCCGCAGCCAGCTGGTCTTTGCCCTGCTGTGCGAACTGGCGGATGCCGACAGCGCCGCGCCAGCCCTGCCCCCGCTGGTGCAGGCCGCCATTGAGGATATCCGCGCCAACTACGCGGGGCTGTACGGCGTGGAGGAACTCAGCGAGCGGCTGGGGGTCTCCAAAAGTCATCTGGTGCGCACCTTTACCGCCTCCGTGGGCGTGCCGCCGGGCAAGTACCTGACCACCGTGCGCATCGAGGCCGCACAGCGGCTGCTGCTGCACCGGGAGTACACGCTGGACGTGGTGGCCAGCCTGTGCGGCTTTTCCGGGGCGAACTACCTGTGCCGGGTATTCAAAAAAGAAACCGGCCAGTCCCCTGCACAATGGCGGGCACTGACCGGTCGCGCCGCACAGGCCGGACTTACGCCCGAGGAGACCATGCGGGAGCAGGAGATGTATATTTAAGCTTTTCCGTTCTCTTTTCTGCGCAGCAAAAACAGGGTCAGCAACGCAGTGAGCAGTTCCGAGGCTGGGAAGGCTGCCCATACACCCGGCATCCCGAACACCGCGCTGAGCACCAGCGAGCAGGCCACAATGGCCACCATGCCCCGGCAGATGGAGGTGATGGAGGCCTCTGCCGGGCGGTTCACTGCGCTCAGATAGCCCGCCGCCATAATGTTGAAGCCTGCAAAGAAGTAGCCCACAAAGTACATCCGCATCCCGGTGTGGGCGTACTGCGCCATCTGCACCGAGTTTTCGCTGTTGAACCAGCTTACAAGGGTATCGGTCAGGCCGAACACTGCGGCGTACAGCACCGCCGCCAGCACCAGCACCGTGCCGCTGCCCAGCAGCAGCAGTTTCCGCGCCCCGGCGTGGTCGTTCTGGCCGTAGCAGCGGCTCACCAGCGGCTGTGCGCCCTGTGCCACACCGTTGAAGATGGCGGTAGCCACCAGCGCAAAGTTTGCCACCACGCCGTAGGCTGCTACGCCCACGTTGCCTGCCAGACCCAGCAGCAGAAAGTTGAACACCGTGGTGGTCACGCCGGAGGAAAGCTCGCCCACAAAGCCGGAGATGCCCAGCTGGCAGCTCTGCACCAGCAGCCGGGCCGAGGGGGCCTGCCGGACAAAGGTGAGCGTGTTGCTCTTTTGAAAGAAGTGGCGGCTGCAGATGGCGATGCTGAGCACCGGCGAGATGGCGGTTGCCAGCGCCGCGCCGGGCAGGCCCAGCCCCATGGGGAAGATGAAGATGTAATCGAACACCACATTGAACAGGCTGCCGCTCAGGGTGGCCACCATGGCAAGGGACGGGTCGCCGTCGTTGCGTACGAAGGCCGAGAAGATGTAGTTGCACATGAAGAAGGGCGTGAACAGCAGGAAGATGCGGGTGTAGTTCAGGCCCAGCGCCACAATGTCCGCATCGCCGCCCATGAGCTGCAGAAGCGTGCCCGGGCAGAACGCGCCCGCCAGCATGAACGGGATGGCGATCAGGCAGGCGCAGAGGATGGCGTTGGAAAAAAACCGCTGCGCCCGCGCCTCGCCCTGCGCCTGCAGGATGGCGTACCGGGTGGCCGCACCCAGACCAATCATCGAGCCGAAGGCAAAGATCAGGTTGTACATGGGCAGGCAGAGGTTCAGCAGGGTCACGCCGTCGGTGCCCGCCGCCTGGGCAATGAAATAGGTGTCGGCCAGAATATAGCACGATGTGCCGATCAGACCGAAAATATTCTGCGACACATACTTGAAGAACTGCTTTGTCAGGTTCATGGATGCTTCCTTTCCGCGGGGAGAGTAGGGGAGTGAAACGTAAAAACGACTACTACTATATCATAAAACTTGGCATATTTCAACGAAAAAACGAGGAAACACGCCATCATTTCCCAAACGGAATACTTCTCCCCGGGACAATGCGGCTATCCCAAAATGCAAAAAAACACTGCTGCTTTTGTGCAACTCGCCAAAGATGCTTTTGGGTTATTGACAAAAAAAAAAAAAAAAGTTTTATGATTTTTGTGTAAGTTGCCACATAAAAATAGAAGAATCGGCAAACCAGTCGAAAGGCTGCGGCGCAAAGCTAAAGGGCCTGTAATATGGCAGCCAGCTGCACTTTCTCAACCATACCGCACATGGGCATCACCTCAAGGGGCGGTAGATTCCCAAAGTACAAAATGCAGAGCGTTGTACCAGCCATTTGGCCGGTGCGGCGCTCTTTTTGCTTTGTGCAGGCATGGTTATATTTTGGGAGTAACTCATAAAAGGAGGATTTTTATGAAAAAGCGGTTCGTCAGCTTGTTGGTTGCAGCATGTATGATATTTGCACTGTTGCCAGTGAGCGCAATTACAGCGTTTGCAAAAGAACCAGTGCTAACTGGTTATTGTGGTGCTGACAGCTCCTACCCTAGTCAGACGTATAACTATTCTGTGGAGTATAAAAACATAGAACGTACCTTTACTGGAACATATTACAGTAATGCTATTTGGACATTGACACCGAATGGTGAAAATACCTATAAGCTTACGATTTCTGGTACTGGTGCAATGGGAGATTTAAAAGGCTGGGCCTTTGGAAACCCTTGGAATTTTGAATTGATTCAAAAGCTAAAAGTAGCAGTCGATGACGTGTATTATGCAGTTACAGAGCTTGAAATCGCCGATGGTATTACTGAAATCGGTGCACATGCCTTTGAAGCTCACAGAGCAATCACGCATGTTGCTTTACCGCAGAGTGTAACGAAAATTGGAGAGAAATCTTTTAACTACTGCACGGGAATGCAATCGATTGAGCTCTCTAACAATCTGGAAGAGATTGGTTCGACCGCTCTTAGCGATACTTCTTTGACCTCTATTGAACTTCCGGAATCCTTAAAAAAAATTCAAAATGGTGCTTTTTCCGGCTGTAAGTTACTTGCAGGAGATTTGAAAATCCCCAGTAATGTGACTGTAATTGGAAATTCTGCTTTTGCAAATGATACTGCGTTGACAGGAACTCTGACAATTGGCAATTCAGTACAGACGATCGGAGATTCTGCATTTTCTGGATGCAAGTTTACCGGAAAGCTGACAATTCCTGATTCTGTTATTTCCATCGGCGACAGTGCTTTTACAAATAACAAGTTTAGCGAAATTTCGCTGGGTAGGAATCTTGAAAAAATTGGTGGAAGTGCTTTTAATACATCGGGCACCTATACTGGCCAACTGAATATTCCAGATAGCGTAAAAGAAATTGGAAAATCAGCTTTTAACGGTATGGGCTTTACAAGTATTCGACTTGGAAAGTCAGTAAGCAGTATTGCAGATACAGCATTTCAAAATTGTACAAGCATTCATTCACTGGATATTTCGAGCATTGGTAGCGCTGATTATGGTACGAATGTATTTAAGAGCCTGAAGAACCCCAATACTATTTATGTAAATAGTGAAGAACAGAAAAATACGATTACCAATCAAATCACGGAGAATCGTTCTGTATTCGCTATCACGAATGGTGGAGTTTTTGCAGAAAATACCACATTTGAAGAAGGTAAGCTGGCTACTCCCGAAAAGGCCGGCTACACCTTTGACGGTTGGTATGAAAACGCTGATTTTACCGGTGAAGCAGTAACGACCCCCGTAAAGGGTAAAACCTATTACGCCAAGTGGACAAAGAACAAGTACACTGTGACCCTTGACAACAATGGGCATGGTGAACAGCCTGCTGCTATGCCTCCTGTTGAACATGGTGCCCCTGTTACTGACCTGCCTAAGAAGCTGAGCGACAGTACCAACGAATGGGTCTTTACAGGTTGGTACACGGACGCAGAGTGCACTACTGAATACAAGAACGAGCCTATTACCAAGGCAATTACTCTTTATGCGGGCTGGCGTAAATATACGAACACTTCGCTGACCGCAAAGGTTTCCAAGAGTGACTATCTGGTCAACACCCCTGCTGATGTGAATGTCACGGTTACTCCCGGCGATGATATTGGTAAGCTCATGCAAGATAAGGACAACATCAAGATTTCGCTGACCTACGATGATGATGTTACCAGTGTGATGCTGAACGGCGAAGTGCTGGACAAGAAAGAATACACCATTTCCGAGCTGATGCCGCTGATGGGCCAGAATCGCAAGCTGGACGTAACCTATGGCAAGGCCGGTACGCATACCTTTGGTATTGCCCTGAAAAATGGGAACAAGATTGTGAGTGAGTGCGGTACGGATATCGTTGTTGTCGAAAAGGCCGCCGAACTGACCCCTGCAACCAAGCTCTACACCCTGACCGTTAAGAATGCTGATGTTACCATTAAGAATGGTGACGAAGAGATCAAGGCTGAGAAGAACGACAAGGGCGAGCTGATCGCCAAAGTGCCCGAAAAGGCTGACGTGACCGTGACCTACACCAGCCAGAGCGATGCCGTTGCATTTGACCAGTGGACTATTACCACCGATGAAACGCTGGATGTGGATGTCAAGAACAACCCCCTGAAGTTCCAGATGCCTGC
>ENA-OOWO01002567-OOWO01002567.1-human-gut-metagenome-genome-assembly--contig:-NODE-2567-length-10363-cov-2.457121_pt1 | contig 10363 bp, 7 predicted proteins | sample MGYA00241579_ERZ501327 | MGnify/ENA primary metagenome ERZ501327 (study PRJEB25962, sample SAMEA2042836) | human gut metagenome | biome: human gut; feature: human-associated habitat; material: faeces...
GTTAAAGAAAAACAGCATGAGGGCGGTAATGGTAGTGGCGATCACGGAACCGATCAGCTCCGGGATCCAGTGGGAAGAAGCAGTCTCCAAAGTGGCGCAGTCATTCATAATGGCGTTGGTCAGATCGGTCAGATCACGCTGCCCAAAGAAGGATAACGGCAGCTTGCGGATATGCTCTGCAAGGGAAAGTCTGCGTATGCCGCTTTCTTTGTAGGTGGAAAAGAAGGTGCAGTTATACTGGATGTAAGTGGACAGGCAGATTAGTGCCAGGCATACCAAAATGCCGATCCCGAAGAAAAGGATCTGGCTGCCGGAAATGGGGGCATCTGCCGTGTATACTGTATCAATAAACTGGTAAAGAAGGCCGGCTGGGATCATTAAGACCAGGTCGGAAAAGGTGCAGGCGGCAAAGGCCCGGACCATATCTTTGGCGCCGTTTTCAGAAAGGGCGTATTTATACTGTAATGTTTTTATTATGCTGTTCATTTATTTTCACCTGCTTTCCACGAGGCAGCCGTTTGGTATGTCGTTACTGTCCATGCGTTGCATGTCCAGAAACGGAATTTGCCGTGGATTCGCATTTGAATACGGCAAATTCCCGCGATCGCTATGTAATCGTACGGCACTTTCGGGTCCAAAAGTGCCTACCCACTACAATAACCAAAACAACTCATATCTTAGCACAGTTTAAATGCACTGGCAATAAAAGGCAGCTTATTTTTGCAATAAAACTGCCTTCTTCTGCATTATCTATATGAACGGATGAACTGGCAGCTTATTTCATTCCCTGTTTTAGATCCAATATCCATTCAAATGAGTTCCTTGTTGCATTACACTCCATCACATCAGGATATCTTCTGGGAATAATAAAAAGCTGCCGGTTTTTACATATGATCCATTTTTAATTTTACCTTTACTCCTGTGCTTTTACAGCCCAGCGAAGCTTTGTGGACTTAGCCCTTCCGTTTTTCGCACATTCTTCTGCTGACGGACGGATCACATCCTGATTGATCTCACTGTAGATCCCGGCTTTCAAGCCTTCTTTAAAGGCTTTCTTTACCAGACGGTCCTCACCGGAATGGAAAGTAAGGATCGCAGCTCTTCCACCTGGTTTTAATGCACCTGGAAGTTTATCTAAAAATGCGTACAATACTTCAAATTCACTGTTGATATCAATACGCAGTGCCTGGAAGGTACGCTGGCAGGACTTCTTTACTGCCTCTTTTTTCTCTGCTTCCGGCAGGAAAGAAAGTGCTTCTTCGATCACTTCTTTTAACCGGGTGGTTGTTTCAATAGGGCGACCATGCTTTTTCTCGTTCATCACTTTTCTTGCAATCTGTTCTGCATATGGCTCGTCTGAGTTTTCGATCAGCATTCCCTTTAATTCTTCAAAGTTAAGCTTTTTTAAACGTTCCGCTGCTGTTTCCCCCTTAAACGGGTCCAGTCTCAGATCCAGCGGACCTTCATTTTTAAAGGAAAAACCTCTGTCCGGATTGTCGATCTGCATGGAAGAAACTCCCAGGTCAGCCAGAACAAAGTCAAAACCGCCTGCTTCCTCTGCCACCTGGTCAATATTGGCAAAGTTTAAATGCTTAATGGTTAAAATATCCGGTCCAAAGCCTTTATCAGCCAGACGTTTTCTGGTCTTTTCCATTTCAATGGTGTCCACATCCAGGGCATACATATGGCCTTCGCCTTTTAAACAGGCTAACATATGACTGGTATGACCACCATATCCCAAAGTAGCATCCAGTCCTGTCTGTCCCGGCTGAATGTTTAAGAAATCCAGGATTTCCTTTACCATAATGGAAATATGCATCCCTGCCGGTGTACTTCCCTTGCTGATGACCTTCGCAATGGTATCCCCGTATTTTTCCGGCTGCAGTTCTTTGTATTTCTCTTTATAGGACCTTGGATGAGTACCTTTGTAACGGACGCGGCGCTTATGTGGTGTTTCCAGATTTTCTCCCCCGCCTATTGTGTCTGCGGTTTCACCGACACTGTTTATCCTGTTTTCTTCCATCTTATTTTTCTCCTTTTGATCTTAATGTTCTCTCGAAAGCTTTTTAAACCTGCTTCTTCAGAAACATCTTAAAATCACAATATTATTCTGTCTGCTCTCTTACCGCTGCCAGGAAACGTTCCCCATATTTCTCATATTTAAACTCTCCCACACCGGATACAGACAGCATTTCTTCCTTATTTACAGGCTTTATAATGCACATGTGAGCCAGTGTCTTATCAGAAAATACAATATACGGGGGAACTTTTTCTTCTTTTGCGATCTGGGCCCGAAGTTTTCGCAGTGTTTCAAATAAGTTTTCCTCTGCCTCTGTAAATTCGCCGGATCCAGCCAGAGCACTCTTTTTCTTCCTGCTCTTCTTCTGCGTTTCCTGCTCACTCTTTGTCTGCTCTTTTGCCAGTTTCATCCATACTGTTTCTTCATTATTTAATACAGATGCAGCTTTTGGTGTCAGACGCAAAATAGCATACTCATCATTGGTAGCAGTAAGATAGCCCTCCAACTGCAGCTGGTTTAAGACCTGACGCAAACGATACACCGGAACTTTCGCCAAAGAGCCATACTCCGGATTTTCATTCATCCCATAGCCCCGGATCTTGGCTGTATTGGCCCCATGGACTGTATCAATGATCACAGTCGCGCCATATCTCTGTCTGCTGGTTTCAATACAGGAAAGAAGTGCTTTTGCCATCTCTGTTATATCAGTATTTTCAAATTGCGTAAGACAATTGGAACAGTTTCCGCAGTAATTACTGCCGTATTCCCCAAAATAGCGGAGGATATAATCCCGCAGGCACTCATGGGTAAAGCAGTAAAAGGTCATTTTTCTGAGACGTTCTCTGTCCCGCTCCATGACCAGCTGCCTTGTCATAGGATCCAAAGCCTCATTATCCTGGTTATGATCAATAAAAAACTGGTTGGTGATTACGTCCTGTCCCCCATAAAGAAGGATGCACTCCGCCGGTTCCCCGTCACGTCCTGCTCTTCCTGCCTCCTGGTAATAGGATTCCATATTTTTCGGCATATTATAATGGATGACAAAACGCACATTGGACTTGTCAATTCCCATTCCAAAGGCATTGGTAGCCACCATGATCCGCACATTATCATAGATAAACTCTTCCTGGTTGTGCTTTCGCTCTGCATCACTTAAGCCTGCATGGTAACGGGTAACGGAAAATCCCTCTTTGATCAGCTTTTCACATACTTCTTCCACGATCTTACGGGTAAGACAGTAAACAATTCCGCTTTCTGACTTATGCTGTTCTAACAGCTCCACTAATGCCTGGTATCGATCTTTGGGAGTCTGTACACCAAAATACAGGTTAGTCCGGTCAAAGCCGGTGGTTAAAACTTCCGGTTCCTGAAGCATAAGAATGTCTATGATATCGTCTCTTACCTCTGCAGTAGCTGTAGCTGTAAAAGCACTGACTACCGGGCGTTTGGGTAGACGTTTGATAAAGTCTACGATCTTTAAATAACTGGGTCTGAAATCCTGTCCCCACTGGGAAACACAGTGTGCCTCATCTACAGCCACCATGGAAATATTTACCTGTGGATCTAAGGCAAACCGAAGAAAATCCTCCGTTATCAGCCGCTCCGGTGCTACATATATAATAGGATATCTTCCCATTCTGGCCAGTTCCAGTACCTTACGGTACTGACCAGGTGTAAGGGAACTGTTTAAGTAAGCTGCCAGGATACCTGCCTGGTTTAAGTTACTTACCTGATCTTTCATTAAGGATATAAGAGGCGAAATCACAAGTGTGATCCCGCCCATCATAAGTGCCGGTATCTGATAGCAAAGGGACTTTCCTGCCCCTGTTGGCATAATGCCAAGGACATCTCTTCCTTCTAAGATAGCATGGATCAGTTTCTCCTGTCCATCCCTGAAGGTATCATATCCAAAATAATGCTTCAAGATCTCGTATTGATTCATATTTTATGCCTAATTCTTTCCGCAGCACTTCTTATACTTTTTGCCGCTTCCGCATGGGCATGGATCATTTGGATAGATCTTTGCAGTCTTTCTGACTACCTGCCCATTTGCCTTGCCCTGATTTAAAAGACCGGCTGCAATGTCTGTATTTTTCTTTTCTGCAGCCATACGCACTGCCAGTCCGTCTGCGCTAAATCCACGGTTGCACCATAAATGCTCTGCATTGGACAGTTCCATTGCATAGCGCAGTGGTTCTTTTGCGTCTGCAATATTCTCAAAAGCAGCGCCGATCTGTCTTAATGTGGTTAAAACAAACTGGATCTGTGCCTGAGGATCCGGCTCTGCTCCGCCTTTTCCTACATCTGTGCCTAAATCACGCAGCTTTGCAATAAAGGCTTCTAAGTATACCTCCGCGGTAGTTCCTGCTGCCTGTGCTGCTGTTTCTAATTCTTTTCCATATTTTCCCTTCAGATAGTTTCTTAAATTCTTTTCTGCAGTCGAGATCACATGGTAATCTTCGTTTACGTATTTTAAAAATTCTTCTTTGGTTGGAAGATACATTGGCTTGTCCATGGTGTCACGCAGCAGCTTTCTGTAGGAAGTTTTTTCCCCTGCAGCTGCAAAGAACTGGTCGAAATCCTTTTCTCCCACATTCTGTCCACCATTTTTCGCAAATGCCTTTACCATTTCCTTCTGTTCTTTCTGGAAATCTTCTGTAAAAGAAGGATGTAAAAACAGGCCGTCCATGGTAGTCAGTACTTCTGGTACTGTATTTCCGATCAGCTGCTGTAAGGTACAAAGCCCTAAGTATCTTGGCTGGAAAAGGATGGTGTTTTTATAGCTTCCTTCTTCTCTTGCATAGCCATCGAAATCATCCAGGTTCTTTTCGTAATGGCGCAGCAGCAGTTCAAAATCATGAAGAGCTACTACACCATACAGGTGGGAGGCTGCCAGCACATAGTCAGAAAGCATGCGCATATAAGCTCTTCTTTTTCTGTATACAGTATCCTGTACTAAGGCTTCATAAGCTTCCAGACAGCCATACTCATCGCAGAGAACTGCCAGCATCTCATCTTTTCCATAAAAAGCCAGGCAGAAACCTTCAAATAAAGCAGCATCGCTCATAACAGAAGCAATTCTTTCAATTCTGTCTGCCTTCTTTAATTTTACTTTTTCTGCTTCCTCTGCCTGGATGTCCTGCCACAGCTTCAGTGACTCTCCTGAAATAATGGACTCCATTGCAAAGTCGATCTTTTCTCCTGTCTCCCCTTCGATTACAGGACGCAGATCATCTGTATCTGCATTTTGTACCATGCGAAAATCATCATTGCCGGATAATACTCTGAGCATCAGCTGATACAGAGTTTTGATCTCATCCGCTTTGTATTTCTGCAGTTTTTTGGTGATCTGTGCTTTTATTTCCATTCTGTCTTATCCTCATTTCTTCATTTCAAAAAAATAGCCCAGAAATCATGTAACCTTCCGGGTCTTTCCCTGTTATTATAAGGCAGAAGGGCATATGCTTCAAGCATTTTATTTTAAAAACCCTGGAAACCAGGCACACAACTGCACCAGTTTCCAGGGTTTTTATAAACATTTTACTATTTAATTGTTACTGAACTGTAACTTCATTTCTTACTGCGCATTTTCCATCTTTTCTGCCATCTTCTGTGCGATCACGATCAGTACGATGGCTGCAACTGCTAATACTGCAGATCCGATGAAGCCCATGGTGTACTGGCCGGTGGTGTCGTAGAAGTAAGCACTGATCTTAGGTCCTACGAAAGCACCGATACCATAGCCGATGAAGATCAGTCCGTAGTTACGGTTGTAGAACTTGGAACCGAAGATCATACGTACCATTGGCGCAAATACTACTAACAGTCCGCCGAAGGAGAAGCCTACTAAAACGATGCATACGATAAAGTATGGAAGTGTAGTTGCCTGTGTCAGCATTAACATGGAAGCTCCATTGATGACCATTAACAGGATCAGGCTCTTCCAGCCCTTTAAAATGTCGTAGATGAAACCAAAACCAATACGTCCGCACATGTTAGCCAGTGTCATAATGGATACGCAGAATGCTGCGGTCATTGCAGTCTGACCAACCTGACGCTGTGCGATCGGGCTTGTGAAGGAAACCATCATGGTTCCTGCTGCATTTGCGAAGATGAACATTAATAACAGTACCCAGAATACAGGGGTCTTAACCATTTCGCCCATGCTGTAATCTTTTGTTTTTAATACCTTAGCCTGCTCAGCTAATGGCTTCCAGCCTTCTGGAGTCCAGCCTTCCGGACAAGGAACGATCATTGCTGCTGCAATACCAACACCGATCAGGAATACGATCGCCAGGATGCGGCAGGTCATCTGTGCGCCTACACGGTCAATGAGAGTCTGGGCAATAGGACTCATAATGAAAGGACCGCAGGAAGCGCCGGCCTGAACCAGACCGGAAATAGAACCGGAACGGTCAGGGAACCACTTTAATGCAGTAGGAAGGCATGCCGGGTAGATCATACCGCCGCCGGCACCAGCCATTAATCCGTAAAATACATACAGCTGTGGGATGCTGGATGCAAAACCGGTTAAGAACCAGCCGCCTGCGAAAAGGCAAAGACCAATGTAAATGGTTTTTCTTGGACTGATCTTCTCAGCTAAGGAACCGCCGATGAAGCCAACTGCACAGTATGTAAACATATAAATAGTATATGCCAGTGCGAATGCGGAATCACTCCATCCAAACTTGGTTGTTAACGGGATACAAAACAGACTGAAGTAAGCAGTAGCAGAGGTAAATAAGCTCTGCAGCCATACACCGGCAAATACTCTCCAGCGAGTTGCTTTTGTGATATTCATACTCTAAACTCTCCTTAAAAATGTGACTTGTAAAACTTTATGCATTTGCCTGTTCCGCAAGTTTGTGGCGCTCATCTAAGACTTTCATGATGCCGTCATACTCACGGTCCAGTTTATAAAACAGCAGCAGTGCCAGAATAGCAATAAATACAGCTAACGGCGCATAATAGAACATGATACGGATGCCTTTCATTGCAGTTTCACTCTGCACTGCCAGCTTGCCGTCATATCCATAAGCTCCCAGTACCCAGCCGATGACTGCGGACGCAAGAGCGGAACCAACACGGACACCTAAGGATGCAGCGGAATATACGAAACCTTCTGCACGGGTACCTGTTTTGTACTCTCCGTACTCAATACTGTCTGCGATCATACCAAACTTGGTAGCGGAAATACATGCAACACCCATTCCACGAAGGATCAGTCCCAGATACATAAGTCCCATGGACTGCTCTGCAAACAGGATGAGGACGATCTGTCCTGCAATACCCATTCCTGCGCCTCCATAGAGCGCCACATTACGTTTTCCGATTTTCTGTACAACCGGGATCAGAAGCAGAGGAACCAGGATGGATGCGAATGTGGAACACATCATCATGGTCTTATTGTAGCCTGCGTCCTGCATAACATATTTTGCAAAATACATGTTCATGCCGTAAAGACTGGTCATTGCAGTATAGAAAATGTTGACCATCAGCATGATGAACCAGTATTTGTTTGCAAACAGGATCTTCACTCCCTGTAATAAAGATAAGGAAGATTTCTTTCCTGTTTTCTGTTCCATAACACCGGAACCAACACGCTCTTTACATCCATAAAATGTAATTAAAAACAGTACGATAGAAACGACACCTACTAACAGGAATGTCTTCTGCCAGCCGGCAGGTCCGCCGCCAAATTTTTCTACCAGATCCGGAGCATAAGAACTGATCACGAATACGCCTAAAGCCCCTAAACTTGCACGGCTGATAGAAAGAAGTGCTCTTTCGTTCTGCTTATTTGTCATAACGCTGCTTAAAACACCATATGGCACGTTCATGGAAGTGAAAATACAGGTTGCCATCAGGTTATAGGAAATAAATGCATATATAACCTTTCCTGTTTCACTGAAATTCGGTACTGTAAACAACAGCACACAGCCGATGCAGTACGGAATTACCATCCATAATAGCCACGGCCTTGCTTTTCCCAGCGGTGAATGGACATTTTCAATGATATATCCCATCATCATATCAGAAATACCATCGAAGATCTTGCTGACTAAAAGTACCGTTCCTACTGTAGCTGCACTGATGCAGGCCACATCTGTATAAAAGAAAACAATGTAAGAACCGATGGCTCCGTAAATGAAGCAAAAGGAGAAATCTCCCAGTCCATAGCAAAGGTACTCCATCAGATCAATCTTGTTTCTCTTTGATACATTTTTAAAACCAAAATTACCCATTTTTCTTTTGTCCCCAACTTCTGTTTGCTTTTATTCATGGACATGCCACTGTCTGGCAGCATGTCCATTTTTATTCAGTGATTAGCACTGAAGAGTTCCCAGATCCAGGGCAACGTCTCTGCCGTTGAACTTGCCAGCTGCACGGCTGGTTCCAAGCCAGTAAACCATATCAGAAATATCCTCAACATCCAGGAAAGGAACTCCTGCATACATTTCCTTGTAATCCTTAAAGTTCTTTCCGGTCAGTTCATTGATGAACTCTACATAGCTCTGGGTTTCGCACATTGGGGTCTTAACCTTGGTTGGGCAAAGAGCATTAACAATGATTCCCTTGCTTCCAACTTCTTTTGCCAGAGTCTTGGTCAGACCTAAAACGCCCCATTTAGCCATGCAGTAGGTAGCTAACTTTGGTGTTCCGTAAAGACCACTGGTAGAAGCGATATTGATAATTCTTCCAAAGCCCTGCTTTAACATGTACTGTGTTGCGTACTTGTCAGTTCTCCAGGTACCGATCAGGTCGATGTTGATAACCTTCTCTACCTGCTCATCTGTCAGCTCCCAGGTATTTCCGAAGTTGATAACGCCTGCGTTTGCGATAACTACATCTAAGCGTCCGAACTTCTCCCATGCCTTTGCAAATAGGTTTTCCATATCAGGTGTGCTGCAGATGTTTGCCTTAACAGCTAAAACTTCAGCGCCTAATTCATTTAATTCCTTAATGGTTTCCTGGAATCTTTCATCTTCCGGATCCAGCATATCTGCCAGAACTACGTTAAATCCGTTCTGTGCATACTTAACTGCATGGGCACGTCCCTGTCCCATAGCTCCTCCGGTGATCAATACTGTTTTCTTCTGTTCACTCATGACCTTTTTCCCCTTTCACTTTTTTAAGTGGTTTAAATGTGTTTGTTATTTTTTTAACTTGCTCATCTGCCACTACTATAACAACTAAAGTGGTTTTAAGGTCAAGTTGATTTTTTGCACAAAAAATGCAGAGTGGTTTATTGCACTCTGCACAATCATTTTTCAATAGGAAACCACACAATATGCCAGTTAAAATACTCCTCTTCCGGCTTGGTCATGCAGGCTACCTGGGTGACAATATCCCCTGCAAGGCTTAATCCATTCTGCTTCAAATACCGGAAACCTTCCTGTAAACTCTCCAGTGACAGATATTTTCCGGAACGTGAGGGAACACAGGTATGAACGCAGGGACAAGGCGGATAATACTGCACCAGTTCTGACTCTTTTACATGCAAGAATTGTGCATACTCTTCCCGAAGTCCCATTCCGAAATCAAACTCTGACTCTCCATTTTCAATATTTTTCTGATAAAATACTGCGCATGAAAAGACAAAAGGTTCTTTTTCTGTCCATTCTGAGATCAGATCCAGCTGCTCTTTCTTCTTAAATAAAGTATAGTTTTTCTGGGTATTCATGCGGTAAATGCCCGGTCTTTCCTCAATACGGAACTTTCCAACGCTGTCTTTTGCATCCTGAAGCACCTGTTGGCTCTGTCTGATCCGCTTTAAAAGGTTCATCTGGCGGATGATCTCCTGCTGGATCATCTCCTCCTGATCCACCATTTTCCCCCGTATTTCCCCTAATTCATGGCTTCTGAACAGTTCTGCTATCTCTTCCAGTGAAAAACCATAGTTCTGGTAGTGTCTGGCCCTTAAAAGCATATGAAAATCCCAGGTATTGTAGTATCTGTAGCCTGTTTCCGGATCACGGACCGGACTGATAATGTTCCTGCTCTCATAATACCGGATTGCCTCCGCCGAGATACCCATCAGTTTTGCCATGGTTCCAATACTGTACTTCTGATACATCTTATTTCCCCCTCAATTGAATGACCTCTCTAAGAAAACATGTTTCCTTGCTTTCACCTGTTAGACATAATTTTCACAACTGTTTACATTTCAAACTCTCAAGCCCCTTGAAAGATTTTTAACAAGAATATAACAAGTATACCATATTTCTTCAGAAAAATGTCATACTTTCATCACAGCTGGCATGGTATAATGTGGTAGGCACGAAAGAAAAACAAGCGGCTGCGCAGCAGACATTTGTTTTTCGGTGCCACCAACGAACGAAC
>ENA-OOWO01002568-OOWO01002568.1-human-gut-metagenome-genome-assembly--contig:-NODE-2568-length-10355-cov-2.544757_pt1 | contig 10355 bp, 8 predicted proteins | sample MGYA00241579_ERZ501327 | MGnify/ENA primary metagenome ERZ501327 (study PRJEB25962, sample SAMEA2042836) | human gut metagenome | biome: human gut; feature: human-associated habitat; material: faeces...
TGGCGAACGTTCTTATGATATTTATTCCAGATTGCTGAAGGACAGAATCATTTTTCTGGGGGAAGAGGTCAACGATGTAACCGCAAGTCTGGTTGTGGCACAGCTGCTGTTTCTGGCGGCGGAGGACCCCGATAAGGACATCAACCTCTACATCAACAGCCCTGGCGGTTCTGTAACGGCAGGCATGGCAATTTATGATACCATGCAGTATATCAAGCCTGATGTATCCACCATCTGTATCGGCATGGCGGCAAGTATGGGCGCATTTCTTCTGGCAGGCGGCGCAAAGGGCAAGAGATATGCTCTGCCCAATGCAGAGGTCATGATCCATCAGCCCAGTGGCGGCGCAAGAGGGCAGGCAACGGATATCCGTATCCATGCGGAAAATATCCTGCGCACCAAAGCAAAGCTGAATCAGATTCTGGCGGAAAATACAGGCAAGCCTGTGGAAGAAGTGGAAAGAGACACAGAACGCGATAACTTTATGAGCGCTGAGGAGGCAAAAGCCTACGGTTTGATTGATGCTGTCATCACAAAGCCTCAGACAAAGGAGAGAGGATAAATGGCAGGGAAAACGGAAGATATGAATAAGCTGCACTGCTCCTTCTGCGGAAAAACGCAGGATCAGGTGAAAAAGCTGATTGCCGGCCCGAATGTATATATCTGCGATGAATGTATCGACCTCTGCTCGGACATTATCGAGGAAGAATATGATGTGCTGGCAAATAAGGATGAAAATTTCAATGTGCCGAAGCCGAAGGAGATTAAGGAAACGCTGGATGAATATGTCATCGGGCAGAGCAGAGCAAAACAGGCTTTGGCGGTTGCGGTGTATAACCACTATAAACGCATTTATATGGATACCAAGGCAGAGGATGTAGAGCTGCAAAAGAGCAATATCCTTCTGGTTGGACCTACAGGGACAGGGAAAACCCTTCTGGCGCAGACCTTGGCAAAGGTGCTGAATGTACCCTTTGCGATTGCGGATGCAACCTCTCTGACCGAAGCCGGCTATGTCGGCGAGGATGTGGAGAATATCCTGCTCAAGCTGATTCAGGCGGCAGATTATGATGTGGATAAGGCAGAACGCGGCATTATCTACATTGATGAAATTGATAAAATCACAAAGAAAAGCGAAAATGTATCCATCACCAGAGATGTCAGCGGCGAAGGCGTACAGCAGGCACTGCTGAAAATTCTGGAGGGGACTGTGGCAAGCGTGCCTCCACAGGGCGGCAGAAAGCACCCGCATCAGGAATTTATCCAGATTGATACAACCAATATCCTTTTCATCTGCGGCGGTGCCTTCGGCGGCATTGAAAAAATCATTCAGAACCGCATGGGGCATAAAGTGATTGGCTTTGGTGCAGAGGTGCAGAGCAAGCTGGATAAAACAAATGACGAGCTTTTGCAGAGTCTCATGCCGCAGGATTTGCTGAAATATGGTCTGATTCCGGAATTTATCGGTCGTCTGCCTGTTGTGGTAACGCTGGATAATCTGGATGAGGATGCCTTTGTGCATATTTTAACAGAACCAAAGAATGCGCTGACAAAGCAGTATGAATATCTTTTTGCACTGGATGATGTTATTCTGGAGTTTAAGGAGGAAGCACTGCGTGCCATCGCAAGAAAGGCAATGGAACGGGAAACCGGCGCGCGTGGGCTACGTTCTATTGTAGAGGAATTCATTAACCCGATTATGTATGAAATCCCGACACAGACAAACGTGGAACGCTGCATTATCACAGAGGATGTTGTAAACGGCAAGGCGGCTCCCGAATATGTTTATAATGAAAACAGAAAGCCCCTGCAGCGGATGCGGAAGCGCAAAAGCAGCAGAGGAAACAGCGGTGTTTCCGCATAAATCAAGAAAAAACGGGAAAATTGAGTATCTCTATCCTAATGATAGGGATACTTTTTTATTGGAAAAACGCACAATAGAAGGGGATTTCATTTTGCAGTGTGCGGAAAAATGTGCATATTTGGCGGATTTGTCGGAATTTTTAACAAAATCGCAAAAAATGTCTAAAAAATCACAAATAGCTGTTGACGGAATCGCATTTGCGTACTATAATTTATGCGTACTTGAGAGAGAGACAAGGACAGAAAAATGTCCTTGATAAAAAGACAAAACATATTATATAAAAGACACTAGGAGGAAGAAAAATGCTTACACTGGAAATGATTCAGGACGCAAAAAAAACACTGGAAGGCGTTGCAAGAGTAACACCTTTGTACGAATCCGCTTTTATCAACCCTAACGCAAACGTATTTATCAAATGCGAAAATATGCAGGTAACAGGCTCCTTCAAGCTGAGAGGTGCTTATGTAAAAACAGCAAGCCTGACAGAAGAAGAAGCTTCCAAGGGTGTAATCGCTTGTTCCGCAGGTAACCATGCACAGGGCGTTGCTCTGGCAGCACAGAAAAAAGGCATCAAGGCTACTATCTGCATGCCCGCAGGCGCTCCTCTGGCTAAGGTAGAAGCTACAAAGAGCTACGGTGCAGAGGTTGTTCTGGTTCCCGGTGTATATGATGATGCTGCTGCAAAGGCAGTAGAACTGCAGCAGGAAAAGGGCTACACATTCCTGCATCCCTTCAATGATGAATATGTAATGGCAGGTCAGGGTACTGTTGGTCTGGAAATCATGGAAAAACTGCCCGAAGCTGACGTTGTATTCGTTCCCATCGGTGGCGGCGGTCTGATTTCCGGTGTTGCTTGTGCAATCAAGAGCATCAACCCCAACTGCAAGGTATATGGCGTACAGGCAGCAGGCGCTCCTTCCATGAAGCAGTCCATCGAACATAAGAAAATCGAAAAGCTGGCTAGCGTTTCCACAATGGCTGACGGTATCGCAGTTAAGGAGCCCGGCACACTGACATTCGAGGCTTGCATGAAATATGTTGATGGCATCGTAACTGTAACAGAAGCTGAAATCGCATCCGCAATCCTGATGCTGCTGGAAAAACACAAAATGGTAGCAGAAGGCGCAGGCGCAGTTTCCGTAGCAGCAGCTATGACAAATAAAGTAGATATCAAGGGCAAAAACGTTGTATGCGTAGTTTCCGGTGGTAACGTAGACGTAAACGTACTGGACAGAATCATCGACAAGGGTCTGCAGGAAAACGGCAGAATCGCTGAATTCTCTGTAATGATGGCAGATAAGCCCGGTCAGCTGATTCAGCTGCTGCAGATTATTGCACAGACAGGCGCAAACATTCTGGATGTAAATCACGACAGAAGAGCAAAAGGCGTAGCAGTAAGCAATGTAGTTGTAAACGTAACCGTTGAAACAAGAAACAAAGCACACTATGAAGAAATGGTTGCAGCACTGAAGGCACAGGGCTACACAATCTGATTTTTCCGAGTGCTTCATAATAACCTTTAACAACACAGGGTACTGATCGAAGGGTCAGTACCTTTTTTTGTTGAAAAAAGCGAAAAAATATATTATTCTGTTACCTGAGGTGAAAAATATGGAACAACAAAAGAAAAAGCGTACAGCAGGAATCTGCCTTACCCTCGCGGGTGGCATTTGCTGGGGGCTTTCCGGCTGCTTTGGGCAATATTTATTTCAGAAAAAGGATATTACGGCAGATTGGCTTGTGATGGTGCGGCTGCTTTTGGCGGGAGTACTTTTGGTTTTGATGGGCTTTTTGCTGACGAAAAAACGGATGGGGGATATCTGGAAAAATCCTGTGGACAGAAGGCAGCTCTTGATTTTTTCTGTTTTTGGTATGCTGAGCTGTCAGTATACTTATTTTGCGGCCATCCAATATTCCAATGCAGGCACGGCAACGGTGTTGCAGTCCTTGGCGCCTTTGCTGATTTTGGGGGTTGTGTGCTTCAAGGAAAAGCGTTGGCCTCGTAAAATGGAAACAGGTGCTATCTTTTGTGCATTGCTGGGGGTGTTTTTGCTCAGTACGCATGGCGATATTCACAGCATGAGCATCACAACCTTGGCTTTGGTGTTCGGCTTAGGTGCGGCGGCAGGCGGTGCGGCGTATAATCTGCTTTCCGGGGATTTATTGCGGCATTATGGCGTATATGCCGTTGTGGGCTATGCCATGCTGCTTGCGGGTGTGGCAATGCTGCCCTTTGTGCGCCCCTGGAGCTATGCCGTTCCTTTTGACCAAGGAACTGTTTTGGCGACGGCAGGGGTGGTTGTGATTGGCACGGCGATTGCGTTTTCGCTTTATCTGAAGGGTGTCAGCATTGTGGGGCCCTTCATGGGAAGCCTGCTCGGGATGCGGGAGCCGATTACGGCGGTTATCGTTTCCCTCCTCTTTTTGCACGCAAAATTCCAAGGTATAGACCTGATTGGCTTTGCGCTGATTCTGGGGACAGTGGTGGCGCTTTCCTTGCAATCGAAATAACGAAAAAAACAGGATACCTTGGTTTTTGCGGAAGCCAAGGTATATTTGCGTGCAAAGGAATTTTGTGATAAAATTATATATTAGAAAATTTTTATCTGAAGGATATGGAAATAGATGAGGTGAGAGCTTTGGCGGAACAGAAAAATAAGAAAAAAACTGCCAAAACCACTGCAAAATCGCCGTCTGTGAAAAAAGCAACGGCAAGGAGCAGTGCCGGAAGGGAAACAGCAAAAAAGGAAACGGGAGCGAGAAAAGAAACCACCAGAATGACGGCGCAGCCTGCCCGTTTTGGGGACAGTATTCTGGATGAAGTGATTCTGCTTCTGATTATTGTTGCATCAATTATTGTATTTATCAGCCTGCTGACGGAAAGGATGGGCATCATCGGCGGCATCATCAGCAGCTTTTTCAAGGGACTTTTCGGGCTTGGCGGGCTTTTTCTGCCCATCTGCGTGATTGCCTACTGCATCTGGATGCTGGTGAGCGAGGAAAAGCGATATCCGCTTGTGCGCGGCATCGGGGCGGGGCTATTTCTGCTGACCGTAGCCGCCTTTGCGCAGGTGCTGCACCCGATTCAGACGGCAGAAAGCCTTGGCTTTTTCAAACGCTGTGGTGTGCTTTACGGCGCAGGTGCGTTTACAAACGGAGGGCTGACAGGTGGACTGATTGGCGGTGGACTGGACAGGGCATTGGACACCCTTGGGAGCGTCATTGTCCTATTGGCGACAGGCATTATTTCCATCGTCATGGCAACAGGAAAATCCTTCTTCCATGCTCTTGGGGATGCCAATGCGCACCGTAAGGCGAGACGGAAGGTGAAAAACGAAAAAATCAAGAATAAAGCCGAGCGGATTCGCCAGCAGGAGGAGCTGGAAGCGGAGCGGCAGGCGAAAAAGGCACAGCGCCGCAGAAGGATGAACCGTGAGGATTTCAATATCGAGGTACAAGAGAACAGCGGCGAAACGCCCTATGTGGAGGAAACGGTGTTCCGCAAGAAGCCTTTGATTCTGGAAACGAAAAAACGGGAACCGATTTTTGATTTTGTGAAGGAAAACGGCGCAGAGGTTGCGGTGCGCAGAGAAGAAAAGACGGAGGATGCACCGAAGGAAGCGCACGATGAAAAAGCCGCAGAAACGCCTTCTATCCGAGAAGCGGCGGCAATGCCGGCAGAGGATGTGCGGAAGGAGGCGGCAGAGGAGCAGGTGAAACCGCAGGCAACAGAATCCGATGCGGCGGATGCATTGTTTGCGGAAATCTTTGCAGAAAAGCCGCGCGAGGAAAGCATCAGCATTGATATTCTGCCGGAGGAGGACATGGGCAAAACCGTTGTGCCGAGAAAGGAAACGCCCGCTGCCAAGGAGGAAATCCCCATTGCAATGATGGAGGAGGAGACTGTGGAAGAAACGCAGGCAGAGGAAGCGGAGGAATCCGAAGAAGCGGCAGAGCCGGAGGCAGCGAAGCCTGCGGCAGATATGCCTGAGCCAAAGAAGGAAACGGCACCTGTCGAGGAAGAAAAGCCGTATATCTTTCCGCCGATTACGCTGCTGGGAAAAGATCCGCAAACGGGCAACGGCAGCAACCGTTCGGAATTATTTGAAAATGCAAGAAAGTTGGAAACTACGCTGAAAAGCTTTAGTGTGGATGCAAAGGTAATCCAAATCAGCAGAGGTCCTACTGTGACGCGCTATGAGCTTTCGCCGAGCCAAGGCGTAAAGGTCAGCAAGATTGTGAATTTGGCGGATGATATCGCGCTGAATCTGGCGGCAAGCGGAATTCGTATTGAAGCACCCATTCCCGGCAAGGCGGCAGTCGGTATCGAAGTGCCGAATAAGGAAACACAGTCGGTTTATATGCGGACGCTGCTGGAAAGCGATGCCTTTAAGCAGCACCCCTCTAAGCTTGCCTTTGCCCTGGGGCAGGATATTGCAGGCAACCCTGTTGTGACGGATATTGCAAAAATGCCGCACCTGCTGATTGCGGGCGCAACGGGTTCGGGGAAATCGGTCTGCATCAATACGCTGATTACGAGTATTCTTTATAAGGCAGACCCCAAGGAGGTTAAGCTGCTTCTGGTTGACCCGAAGGTGGTAGAGCTGAGCGTGTATAACGGGATTCCGCACCTTTTGATTCCGGTTGTGACAGATCCGAAAAAGGCGGCCTCTGCGCTGAATTGGGCGGTGCGTGAGATGCTGCAAAGATATAATGATTTTGCCGCACACGGCGTTAGAGATATCAAGGGCTTTAATAAATTGATGGAAGAAAAGGGTGACGAAAAGGGCAAAATGCCCCAGATTGTCATTATCATTGATGAGTTGGCAGACCTGATGATGGCAGCACCCGGCGAGGTGGAGGATGCTATCTGCCGTTTGGCGCAGATGGCGCGTGCAGCAGGGATGCACCTGATTATTGCGACACAGCGTCCCTCTGTGGATGTCATTACGGGGGTAATCAAGGCGAATATCCCTTCCAGACTGGCGTTTGCCGTATCCTCCGGCATTGACTCCAGAACGATTCTGGATATGGTCGGGGCAGAAAAGCTGCTGGGGAAGGGCGATATGCTGTTCTATCCTTCGGGACAAAGCAAGCCTTCCCGTTTGCAGGGCGCATTCGTAACAGATCAGGAGGTCGAAGCTATTGTCGATTTTCTGAAAAAGAGCAGCAAGCCCAATTATACACAGGAAACCATCGACCAGATTACCGCTGCCGGCAAGGTTGGCGGTGCGGCGGAGGATTCGGATGAATTTTTCTCTCAGGCGGTTGATTTGATTTTGGAAAAGGAAAAGGCATCTGTTTCCATGCTGCAAAGACAATTCCGTATTGGCTATAACCGTGCGGCAAGGCTGATGGATGATTTGGAGAAGCAGGGCATTGTCGGCCCTGAGGAGGGCAGTAAGCCAAGGAAGGTTCTCATTACCAAAAGTGAATGGGAGGAAATGACGGGCGCAGTTCCCGATGAGATTTAAAGTAGCCGACAAGGGATTGCAGAAGCACTCTGCAATCCTTTTTCGGTTTTCGACTTAAAATGATTGACAAAAAGAAAGAAATATAGTACTATCACGATAGGGTCATATGACTGACGGAAGTGGAGACAACCACATGGAGTATGACTATTCGAATGCCGACCGTCTGGGCGATGATGCTTGGATTGGGTGCGGTTTTTTTAATGGAAAATTTTCGGTAAAAAACGCACCGTCCCTTGTATCAGATGTGGAACAGCGGAATACCGCCAAAGCAGAGAGGAGATTTTTCGAATGTTTAAAACAGACTTACAGATTGCGCAGGAATGTAACATGGAGCATATCCTGAAGGTTGCTGAAAAAGCAGGGATTCCCGAAGAATATGTAGATTGCTACGGCAAATACAAGGGCAAAATCAGCAGCAAATATTACGACAAAATCAAAGATAACCCCGATGCAAAGCTGATTCTGGTAACAGCGGTGAACCCTACCCCCGCAGGCGAAGGCAAAACAACCGTTACCATCGGCCTGACAGAGGCATTGCAGCAGATGGGCAAAAATGCCATTACCTGCCTGCGTGAGCCTTCCTTGGGGCCCTGCATGGGCGTAAAGGGCGGCGCTGCCGGCGGCGGCTACGCACAGGTGGTGCCCATGGAGGATATCAACCTGCACTTTACCGGTGACCTACACGCCATTGGCACCGCCAACAACCTGCTGGCTGCCATGATCGACAACAGCATCCAACAGGGCAACCCCCTGAACATCGATCCCCGCCGCATCACCTGGAAGCGCTGCATGGACATGAACGACCGGCAGCTGCGGTTCATCGTGGACGGTCTGGGCGGCAAGGTGAATGGCACCCCCCGCGAGGACGGCTTTGACATTACCGTGGCCAGCGAGGTCATGGCTATTTTCTGCCTTGCCACCAGCATCTCCGATTTGAAGGAGCGGCTGTCCCGCATCGTGTGCGCCTATACCTACGACGGCAAGCCGGTGACCGCCGGTGAGATCGGCGCAGCCGGTGCCATGACCGCCCTGCTGAAGGATGCACTGGACCCGAACCTTGTGCAGACATTGGAAAACAACCCCGCCATCATCCACGGCGGCCCCTTTGCCAACATTGCCCACGGCTGCAACAGCGTGCTGGCCACCAAGCTCAGCCTCTCGCTGGCAGACTACACCATCACCGAGGCCGGCTTCGGTGCTGATCTGGGTGCGGAGAAGTTCTTGGATATCAAGTGCCGCTATGCCGGTATTGCCCCCTCTGCCTGTGTGCTGGTGGCTACCGTGCGCGCCCTCAAGAGCCACGGCGGCGTAGCCAAGGCAGACCTGAACCAGCCCAACCTCGAGGCTGTCAAGGCCGGTGCTTCCAACCTGATCCGCCACATCGACAACCTGAAGAACGGCTTCGGTCTGCCGGTGGTGGTGGCTATCAACTCCTTCCCTACCGACACCGCCGAGGAGCAGGCTTATGTAGAGCAAGTCTGCGCCGAGCAGGGCGTGCCCTGCGTGCTGAGCGAGGTGTTCGCCAAGGGCGGCGAGGGCGGCAAGGCACTGGCTGAGAAGGTGCTGGAGATCCTGGAGGATCGTCCCATCCAGTACACCTACCCGCTGGAGATGCCCCTGAAGGACAAGATCAACGCCATTGCCACCAAGATCTACCGCGCCGATGGCGTGAATTACAGCACCGCCGCCAGCAAGACGCTGGCCGAACTGACCGAGATGGGCTACGGCAACCTGCCCGTCTGCATCGCCAAGACCCAGTACAGCTTCAGCGACAACGCCAAGCTGACCGGTGCACCCACCGGCTTTACCATGGAGGTGCGCGAGGTGCGTCTGGCAGCCGGTGCAGGCTTCGTGGTGGTGATCTGCGGCAACATCATGACCATGCCCGGCCTGCCCAAGAAGCCCGCCGCCGTCAATATCGACGTGGATGCCGAAGGCAAGATTACGGGGCTGTTCTGATTGAAAAAATATGAAGTCCCATGTCCGCACCGTTAAGGTGCTGGGTATGGGACTTTTTAGCTCAACAAATCGGAAGCGGTGGAGAAAAAGATGAAAGCTTACCACATGAGTCAGACACTACAAGTTGGGGATAAATTAAAAGCTGGATACAAGAGAAATGAAATTCGTTGTAGAGAGGTTATCAGCACATTAGAACAATCTGAACAGTGTCTCGAAACAACGATTGCGTCGATGAAATTGCAAGGTGATGAATGGCGTGAATATGTAAAATGGTGTGTTGAAGGAATCTTTGAATTTGTAAGAGAAACCGAATTTTCTTTTCTTCCAAGCCGTTTAAATTGCAGCTACTATTTCGACAATATTGAATATTATAAAGTGTTATATGAAGCTGGCTGGGCTCAGAAATCGGAAGAAGAGAGAGCGCAAATTCGACTTTTTGAGGTTGACCTTGAAGAAGAGAAACCTACAAAATATGATATGCTTCTTTTCGATGAAGCTTTTGATGTTATGTTGAACACAAAAAATATAAAGGGTGTAGTAGAATGCGCCCGAAAATATTTTTCTGGAGAATGTAGCAATAACCCTGTTTGGGAAATTATGAGTGACAAACCGGCGATAGCAACAAAAGATATAACGGAAATCTTACTTGATTGCCTTGGCCGGGTCAAACAATGAAAACATTTAGTTTTATTGTTTGGCAAATCAAAATACCATTCTATGAAATCCCTGTGTTAGGCCACTCTCCCTTTTCTATATACAAATCAACTATAAGATGTTATGCAGAAATTATTCTGAGGCTGAAAGTTTCCAGTGATCCGGAAGAATACAAAAACTCTATTATCACGATGTGGAGCATCAGCCAGAAACGCTTCCGTCGTCTTTTGCGTCAGAGTGAGATACTTTACAAAAAGGGATAAATGTGGTATCCTAAACATAGGATAAGAAAGGTATTTGAGGTGGTCAATTTCGTGGCAGCCACACGCCGATGGTAACGACAAGGGCTTAGGCTCTGAGAGATGCAGGAGAACGCCACGCCTGCCAAATGCTTTTCGAGGGGG
>ENA-OOWO01002572-OOWO01002572.1-human-gut-metagenome-genome-assembly--contig:-NODE-2572-length-10341-cov-2.633677_pt1 | contig 10341 bp, 7 predicted proteins | sample MGYA00241579_ERZ501327 | MGnify/ENA primary metagenome ERZ501327 (study PRJEB25962, sample SAMEA2042836) | human gut metagenome | biome: human gut; feature: human-associated habitat; material: faeces...
AATGTATCGGCTATCTGCCGGAAATGCCGCCGCTCTATTTTGACATGACTGTTCTTGAGTACATGAAATTTGCGGCTGATCTGAAAAAAATCCCAAGAAACCAGAAAGACAAACAGATAAAAGAAGTCATGGATATGGTAAAGATCACAGACATGAAAGACCGTCTGATCAAAAACCTTTCCAAAGGTTACCGCCAGAGAGTTGGCCTTGCACAGGCGATCCTTGGATATCCGGAAGTGATCATCCTGGATGAGCCTACAGTAGGACTTGACCCGAAGCAGATCATCGAGATCCGTGACCTGATCAAAAGCCTGAAACAGAAACATACGGTTATCTTAAGTTCTCATATCCTTTCCGAGGTGAGAGCAGTATGTGATTACGTTCTGATCATTTCACACGGAAAACTGGTAGCCAGTGATACGCCGGACAATCTGGAACGTCTGGCAGCAGGTTCCAACAGTCTCCTTATGAAAGTAAAAGGCGAGAAAGATACCATCCGAAAAGATCTGGAAACGATCGAAGGCGTTACCGGTGTGGAAATGTCCTACGACAGCGACGAAGAACTGTGGAAAACAAAAGTTTCCATTCAGGAAAATGTGGATATCCGCGAAAAAGTTTTCTATGCTATGGCAAAAGCAAACTGCCCGATCTACGAGATGCAGGTTAAGAGAGTTTCTCTTGAGGATGTATTCCTTGAGCTTACCGAAGGAGAAAAAAAGAAATCCACCGGGAAACAGGAAAGATCACAGTGGAAACCGGTAGAAGATAAATCTTCGGAAACAGAAAAATCTGAGAAAACGGAGAAAGCTTCAGATAAAAAAGAGGGGGATCAGTCATGACAGCGATTTTTAAAAGAGAACTGAAAAGCTATCTGACCTCCATGGTTGGATATCTCTTCATATTTTTTGTCCTGGTGCTGACGGGAATTTATTTTTCCGCATATCAGCTCTCAGCAGGTTATTCAAAATTTGAATCTACATTAAGCGCACTGACCTTCGTGTTCCTGATCGGTGTGCCGATCCTTTCCATGCATGCTCCTTTTGAACTTGCTTCTAAATTAGACGTTTACCATACATATAAAGCATTTAAGGCATTTTATGCGTCATAAAACTTATTGTAAGGGCTTTTTTTTCCCGACGGTGTATGGTATAACTATGTACAACGCTTAAAGAAAGTCTGTTTTTGTTTTCCAGGGACGGACAAAAAGTTCCTGACAGAACAAATAAGCGAAAAGAAAGAAAAGAAAAGAAAAGGACATGCAACAATGAGAAAACTGAAATTATTATGTTTATGCGGTCTGACTGCAGCTGTTCTGATGACCGGATGCGCAGGCAGCACAGACACCACAAATGTAAACCTTGGTTCTGCAACTGTTTCTGAGTACAGAGGAGTAAAGATCAATGTAGCAGCTCCGGAAGTAACAGATGATGAAGTAGACCAGAAGATCCAGACCAATCTGAAGCAAAATCCAAATGAAGTAGAAGTGGACAGAGCTGCGCAGGACGGCGATATCGTCAACATCGACTACAAGGGAACAAAAGACGGAGAAGCTTTTGACGGCGGTACCGCAGAAGGACAGGATCTGACTCTTGGTTCAGGATCTATGATCGACGGTTTTGAAGACGGTCTGGTCGGAGCAAAGAAGGGTGAGACAAAGACCTTGGATTTAACTTTCCCGGAAAATTACAGAGAAGAGTCTTTAGCAGGACAGGCAGTTGTATTTGAAGTAACTGTAAATGCTGTAAAAGAAAAGCAGGATGCAGTATTAGATGATGCATTTGTACAGAGAACTTCTGATTACCAGACTGTAGATGAGTATAAGGAAGGCATCCGTGCTGACCTGTTAGCCCAGAAGCAGAAGACAGCAGAGCAGGAAATGGAGCAGGATGTTCTTCAGGACATTATCGATAACTCCGATTTCAAGTTCTCCAGAAACGGTTTATCTGTGCGTTACAATCAGATGTTAAAGCAGTATACCAACCAGGCTAAGATGTACGGAATGACTCTTTCCCAGATGGCTCAGGCCAATGGTATGGATGAAGCCGGATTTAAGGAATACATCTACTCTTCTGTAAAAGAAGCAGCTAAGAAAGAGATCGTTGTAAAAGACATTGCAGCAAAAGAAGGTCTTGATAACCTGACAGATGAAGATAAAGAAGCATTTGCACAGGCAAATGGAACCAGCAAAGATACACTGGTAAGCCTTTATGGAGAAGATACTGTAAATGAGCAGGTCCTTCAGGATAAGGTATTAAGATTTTTAGCTTCCAATGCAGACAATGAAGCAGAAAATCCTGCAAAACTGTCTGAGCGTGAAGTAACGGTTACTGAAACTTCAGCAGACCAGGAGTCTTCCCCAGAAGAAACAACAGAAGCTGAAACTACAGCAGAAGAAACAAAAGCAAACTAAAATATTATATTCAAAACAAATGGATAAGGAGGATATTATACATGCAACTCTTAAAAGATAGGATCCGTAAGGACGGCAAGATCAAAGCGGGAAATGTGCTGAAAGTAGACAGTTTTTTAAATCACCAGATGGATATTAAACTGTTTGGTGAGATCGGAAAGGAATTCAAGCGCAGATTTGCGGATGTGGAAGTAAACAAGATCCTTACCATCGAGGCTTCCGGAATCGGAATTGCATGTATTGTAGCCCAGTATTTTGATGTTCCTGTTGTATTCGCTAAGAAGACACAGACCAAGAACATTGCTGGTGAAGTCTATACTTCTAAAGTAGAGTCCTTTACCCACGGCAGAGTATATGACATTATCGTATCCAAGGAATTCCTTGGAAAGGGCGACAAAGTGCTTCTTATCGATGATTTCCTGGCAAACGGAAAGGCGTTAGAAGGTCTGGCAGCTTTAGTAAGAGATTCCGGTGCTGAATTAGTAGGTGCTGGTATCGTTATTGAAAAAGGCTTCCAGGTAGGCGGAGATCTGATCCGTTCCGAAGGAATCCGTCTGGAGTCACTGGCTATTGTTGACAGTATGGATGAGGAGACAGGAACCATTGTTTTCAGAGATGATGAATAATAACAGAACAAAAGCTTTATTTTTTGATATTGACGGAACCCTCCTGTCTGAAAAGACGCGGAGGGTTCCTGACAGTGCGAAAGAGGCACTGAAACAGGCAAGAGAAAAAGGACATCTGGTCCTGATCAATACAGGCCGTGTGTATCCGCATTTACATGAGATCCGTTCCCAGGTAGATGCAGATGGATTTCTCTGCGGCTGCGGTACTTATGTGAGAGTAAAAGATGAGGTCTTATATCACCATGTGATCCCACATGAAAGAGGACTGCAGATCAAAAAAGACATTGATGACTGCGGTCTGGACGGTGTACTGGAAGGTCTGGACGGCTGCTATATGCATAAAACACCATCCCGCCTGCCGCAGGTAGAGCGTGTAAAACAGGCTGTTAAGACTTCCGGCTGTCCGGTGCCGTGTTACTGGGAAGATGACAGTTTTGATTTTGACAAGTTCTACATCGGTTCTGATGAAAAGAGCCGCTGCAAAGAGCTGTTTGGAAGAATGCCGGATATTGAGGTCATTGACCGGGAAAAGGGCTTTTATGAGTGTATCCCAAGAGGTCATTCTAAGGCAACTGCCATTGATCTTGTGTTAAAACACTATGGCATTTCAAAAGAGGATGCTTATGTATTTGGTGACAGCAGCAACGATCTGTCCATGTTCCAGTATGCAGTCAACTGTATCGCCATGGGAGATCACAGTCCGGTGTTGGAACCATATATATCTTTTGTAACAAAAACAGTAGAGGATGACGGGATCGCCTATGCTATGAAAGAGCTGGGGATCATATAAATTATGAAACGAAAAACCTGGATCGTCAGTGCCCTGATGTATGCCCTTGTATTTCTGGTATGCTTCGGGGTATTGCACGTTTTTAAGAAAATAACAACTGCCGGAGACAGTACGGAGTACACCTCTAAGGCTGCGGCAGAGACAAATATTGTAATTGACGGGTCTGCAGATGATACAGACCGTGAAAATGGAAAAATGGACGGGGCTGAAGGATCAGATCTGTCAGAAGATACAGATGAATTATGGAATGAGACGGAGAAAAATACCCATATCCGACGGGAAACAGGCTATAAAGGCTGGAGTAAGACATTGCCTCAGGTTTGGCCGGAGGTCCCGGAAGAAGAGCATTATACGCCTCCAAGGATCATCCAGGCAACGGATGTTCATTATCAGAGCGCAGATGCAGAGGATGACGGAGCAGCTTTTCAGCTTTTTGTAGAGCGCTGCGACGGAAAAGTGGTAAAATATCTTCCCCAGCTGTTAGATGCTTTTATGGATCAGGTGATCGCTGAAAAACCAACAGCACTGGTACTCAGTGGTGATATTACCATGAACGGGGAGAAGATCAATCATAAGGAACTGGCTGAGAAGCTTCACAAAGTTCAGGATGCAGGTATTCCGGTACTGATCATTCCTGGAAACCATGATATCAACAATCCCAATGCAGCTGTTTATTTTGGAGATGAGAAAACATCTACAGACAGCGTTACCCCGGAAGAGTTTTATGATATTTACCATATGTACGGCTACGATCAGGCCATCAGCCGGGACAGTTCTTCTTTAAGCTATGTTTACCAGTTAGATGAAAGAAACCGTCTTTTAATGTTAGACTCCTGCCAGTATGAGCCTAAAAACCTGGTAGAAGGCCGGATCAAGGCAGAGACTTTAGTGTGGATGGATGAGCAGTTAAAAAAGGCCCAGGAAGACGGGATGCAGATATTGCCTATTGCCCATCACAACCTGCTGGCCCAGAGCCGTATGTATACAACCCAGTGTGCCATGGACAATAATGGTGAGGTCATTGATCTTCTTCAGAAATATAAGATCCCCCTGTTTTTAAGCGGTCATCTTCATGTTCAGAGGATCCGCAAGCACAAGGCAGAACCGGGAGTAGCAGATGATGCCTATGGCATCCAGGAGATCATTACAGATGCTATGAGTATCCCGCCCTGCCAGTATGGCGTTTTACAGTGGAAAGAGGACGGAAGCATGGAATATTCTACGGAGTCTGTGGATGTATCAGCCTGGGCAAAACGTACAGAACAGGAAAATACAGATCTGCTGGATTTTGTGGGCTGGTCGGAACATTACATTCAGAAGCTGATCGCAGACCAGATCGGCGGAGTAGTCCACAATGTAGGAAGTGATGTGAAACGCTCCATGGCAGTGACCTACGCAGATGTATATATTGATTACTACGCAGGCCGCAACATTGATGCCAAAGGAGTGAGAACTTCGCAAGGTTATACCTGGTGGGAACGTAACCTGCCGGACAGCTATCTGTTAAAAGAATTAAATTCCATGATCAATGACTCTGACAGGGATAATAATTATCTGCTGCTTCCGGAAGATACCATCCTGGAAGAACGGTATGCATGGAAGAAGGCTACGGCTTCTGAGGCAAGCCCGTCAGAGGCAGGTCGCCAGTGATGCGATCTGTTGGAACAGATCAGTCCGCAGTGACATCCGAATAAAAATCTGCAAGCATAAGATCAACCATACGCCCATAGCTTAAGACACCATCTGTCTGGCTGTGGGCTTTTAAATATGTATCATTTACCTTGGTGGACACCTCTGCCGTCTTTCCCTCAAAACGATCCCAGAAAACATTATTTTCTTCCAGGTCATTTCTGGCTTTTTCATCTAATTTCTTATATAGTTCTATAAAACCGTCATAATCCGCTTTTGCCAGAGCATTTCCCGCGTAAACCCAGCCAGTGAGATAACCGCTGTAGCGAAATGACCTGCTTTCTGAACCGGTGCAGGCCAGGTAACCGATAAAATTGGCCTCATCTTCCCGCATATATCCCTTTAAATGAGACAGTTCATGACAGATGGTATGGGGAATGTTGTAGGCAGGTATCTCACTGTTGTAGTTGGCTTCTACTGTAAAAGGAGAATAGACGCCGGTCAGCTGTTGGACAGATAAAAGCCTTGGATGGATCAGAGGCTTTGGATATGGGTACCAGCTTTTAAACTGGGGATACTCATCTGCCAGTCCTTTCATGGCTTTCTGCCCTCCTTTCCCCATTTCCCGAAGATAGGAAAAATTCTGAAAATAAGAGAAATTCCCGGCATCTGAAGGAGATGGGTCTGTTTCTGTTGGTATATTTTCATTTACCTTATTTACAAGATCACTGCAAAGAGCATAGAGTTCATCGGTAGAATGGGTCCGGATCACAAAACCAGCTTCATAAGAAAAAGAATTCCGGTAATAATTAATGCCGCAGTTGATGGTAAATAAGAAAAATAGGAGAGAAGCTGTAAAGAATGCACCATTTAACAGATATAATGGCTTTTTAAACCATTTGACCACAGCGAAAATACAAAAGAGAAGAAGCAGATACAGCCCTACTTCTGATACAGAAAAGGGGAAGATCCCGAAAATACGCGCAAATATCCCTTTCAGGACAGGATATATAGTTACAGAATAAGCCTGGGCAAAGCCGGGTACCTTCCTGGCGCAAAGGCTTAACAAAACAGAAAGGATGCTCATGATCACACCGGCAGCAAATATTTTTTTCAAGTTCACGACCTCCTTCAGATCATTGCGGATATCCCCATTATAAATGCTTTTGCCTTGACTGAAAAGGTGGTTTCATCTATACTGAAATGAGCTAAGAAGAGAAAAAGTTATATAAATATAAAAAGGGGAAACAGATATGGGATATCAGGACGATTATGTAATGCGTACCATCAGTGACTTAGTCCGCGCCATTGCAAGACTGGCACTTGGAAAAAACGAGATCAATTATGCCCTTCCGGATACAGAGGATAAATACAGCGATACAGACCGTATTTACCGGAAACTGCGTGATCTGGTAGATGCAGGTGAGATCAACGAAGCAGAGAACCAGCTTTACGAAAATCTGGATGAAAACGACACAGAACATCTGGAAATGGCACTGACTTTTTATATGTATTTAAATCAGTTAGATGATGATACACTTTTCATGGCAAACTATTCCAGAGAAGAGATCGTAGAAGGGATCAACAGTGTCAGCGCAAGCTTTGGCATTACCGGATTTGAAAATTTTGTAGATACCACCATGGTTTAGCCAGATGACGGTGCGGATCATAAAGTTCCGCGCACTTACAGGCGGGACCACAAGAAACACAGGGGGCTGCTGCAGGATGCCTTAAAATTTTGCAGCAGCCCCTTGTGGCGGATATAAGAAAACGGACATGTCACCTGAGGGTGATATCGCCATGAATAAAAGAGGACATCCATGGAAATAAAAGAAGAATGTCTGGCCTATCTGGGGCAGTATTATAAAGAGCTGTTTTTTGGAACAGCCAATAAACGATACCGCTCCATGACAGGCGCGGACTTAAAACACCGCTTAAATCGTTTAAGCCAGGAGACTTTAAACGGGGTGGAAAAGCCAAATGAATTAAACGATATCCATGCCATGTTTGCAAAAGTGTGTGCCTATCTCATGCACAAGGAAGAACGTTTAAAACCGGGTCCGGCCCTGGACCAGTTAAAAGAAAACTGGAAAAAAATGGAAGATTTCTGCGGGATGCTGGCAGCAAAAGATATGGAATACCTGCCGGAGCTGACAGAAGAAGAGCTGGAGCATGTATTAAAAATGCAGGGCATCCGCCGCTACCTTCTTACCAACTCCTTAGAGCGGGCTTATCAGCTGTTTTATCTTCCAAAGACTATTAAAAAGGGAATACGGGAGTCTGTAAAACGCCGCCCGGAGGATGAATATCCGGAGACCAGGGCCATGAAGCGCCGCTTTATCCTTCATATCGGACCAACAAACAGCGGAAAGACCCACGATGCATTAGAAAGGTTAAAAACAGCTTCCCACGGCGCCTATTTTGGTCCCTTAAGACTTCTGGCACTGGAAGTTTATGACCGGCTAAACGGTGAAAACATTCCCTGTTCCATGATAACCGGGGAAGAAACACTGGAAGTGGCCGGTGCTTGCTGTCAGGCATGTACTGTGGAAATGTTAAATGAACACGAATATTTCGACGTAGCTGTAGTGGACGAGTGCCAGATGGTAGCGGATCCCTACAGAGGCCACAACTGGACCAGGGCAGTCTTGGGACTTCGTGCAGAGGAGATCCATCTGTGTATGGCTCCGGAGGCGGAAGATATTATCGTGCAGATGATCAAACGGTGTGGGGATACCTTTAAGATCGTCCGTCATAAGCGAAATACAAGGCTTACCTTAGAAGAAAAGCCGTATTCCCTGAAAAAAGATTTGAAAAAAGGCGATGCTCTTATCGTATTTTCAAAGAAATCAGTACTGGCGCTGGCGGCCCACCTGGAAAACCAGGGAGTCCATTGTAGCGTTATCTATGGAAGTCTGCCTCCTGCCACCAGAAGAGAGCAGGTGCGCCGCTTCCTGGAAAAAGAGACAGAAGTGGTAGTCAGTACCGATGCCATTGGAATGGGCTTAAACCTGCCCATCCGCCGTATTGTTTTCATTGAGACCCGGAAATTTGACGGAGTAGGCCGCAGAAGCCTTCTGCCAGAGGAGATCAAGCAGATCGCAGGTCGGGCCGGGCGTTTTGGTCTCTATGACGAAGGTTTTGTGGCCGTGCTGGACGATCTGGAATTAATAAAAGACGGACTGGAACGGCGTCCGATCCCCATTATGAAAGCCTACATCGGCTTCCCGGAACAGCTGTTAAAGCTGCCGGCTGAGATCGACACACTGGTAAAAATATGGGCCAGTATGGAAACACCTTCTATTTATGAAAAAATGGAAGTAGACGAGCTGCTTGCGCTGTATGTAAGCTTTGAGCATGTACAGCGGGATCATATGGACGAATTTTCCAAAGAAGAGATCTATAAGCTGATCACCTGCTCTGTGGACATTGACAATAAGCTGGTCATGGATCTGTGGAAAGATTACTGCCGGGACTACCGGGATGTGGAAGAACTGCAGTTTCCATACAGTCCGGGACCGGATCTGTATGATCTGGAAAGCTATTATAAAATGCTGGATCTGTATTTCCAGTTTTCCAGAAAAGTGGGACTGCCTGTTCAGGAAGAAAATCTGGTGGAAGAGCGCAGGAACACAGAAGAAGAGATCAGCCGTATTTTAAAGACAGAATGTGCCAGCTACACCCGAAAATGCACAATCTGTGGAAGAGAACTTTCCTGGGATTATCCGTTTTCCATCTGCGAACGCTGCTTTGAACGTGGAAAAAGAGTACATCCCAGAAGAAGATAATATAATGTACTTCTGGAAGCTTTCCGGAAACAAATAACACATCAAAGGAGAAGAGAATGGAAAAGAGAATTATTCAGGTAGAAGAAAAAGTTCCTGTAAAATTGCTGATACCCTTAAGTATCCAGCACATGTTTGCCATGTTCGGCGCGTCCGTTCTGGTGCCTTTCCTTTTTGGCATCAGCCCTGCGATCGTACTGTTCATGAATGGTATCGGAACCCTTTTATTTATCGCGATCACAAAGGGAAAAGCACCGGCTTACTTAGGTTCCAGTTTTGCTTTCCTGGCACCTGCATCTATTGTGATCCAGAATTTTGGCTATGAATACGCTTTAGGCGGTTTCGTGGCAGTTGGTTTCTGCGGCTGTATTTTAGCACTTATTATCTATAAGTTTGGTACAGACTGGATCAACATCGTACTTCCGCCTGCAGCCATGGGCCCGGTAGTAGCTCTGATCGGTCTGGAATTATCCGCCAATGCAGCTTCCAACGCAGGTCTGCTGGATGAGAACATTGATCCAAGAAAGATCATTGTATTTATGGTAACTTTAGGCGTAGCTGTATTCGGTTCCATCCTGTTCCGCAAATTCCTGGCAGTTATCCCAATCTTGATCGCAGTTCTGGCAGGCTATGCAGCAGCCATCATCTGCGGAATTGTTGATTTTGAGGAAGTAGCCGCAGCTAAGATCATCGCTATGCCTCATTTTTCCTCACCGAAATTTGATGCTCAGGCGATCATGATCATCCTTCCTGTTATCCTGGTCATCATTTCCGAGCATATCGGACATCAGGTAGTTACCAGTAAGATCGTAGGAAGAGATCTGTTAAAAGATCCGGGACTTCACAGATCCTTATTTGCAGATAACTTCTCTACCATGCTTTCCGGTATGATCGGCTCCGTACCGACTACTACTTATGGCGAGAATATCGGTGTAATGGCAGTAACCGGTGTATACAGTGTCCGTGTGATTGCAGGCGCAGCCATTCTTTCTATCATATGTTCCTTCGTAGGAAAGCTGTCCGCCCTCATCAGCACCATCCCGGGTCCTGTGATCGGCGGTATCTCCTTCCTGCTCTACGGCATGATCGGAACCTCCGGCC